>ERZ772971.1525-NODE-1525-length-13366-cov-4.573661_pt1 | contig 13366 bp, 7 predicted proteins | sample MGYA00511943_ERZ772971 | MGnify/ENA primary metagenome ERZ772971 (study PRJEB29015, sample SAMEA2737929) | human oral metagenome | biome: human oral; feature: human-associated habitat; material: dental | place: China | collected 2144 ... | reverse complement strand
AACGTGAAAAACTACACGTAGAACGTATGCGCGAAAAACTCGAAAAGAACTTAGGTTCTATCGCCGATATGTCTCGCCTACCTGCTGCCCTATTTGTAGTGGATACACTCCGTGAACACATAGCTGTAAAAGAAGCTCAAAAATTAAACATTCCTATTTTTGCAATCGTAGATACTAACTCCGACCCTCGCGAGGTAGACTACGCTATCCCTGCTAACGACGATGCTTCTAAATCAATTGAAAAGATTCTTTCTTACATCACCGATGCAGTGAATGAAGGTCTTTCCAATAAAACAGCAGAACCTAACAAAGAAACTGAAGAGTAGTCTCTTCTAAATCCCCTCTCATCCCTCCCAAGGAGGGAACTATAACAGAGATAAAAATTTTTTTTAACTCACTTTTCCTAGCTTCTCCCTCTCCTTGGGGGAGCGCTGGGGAGAGGATAAAAATTAATAAAAATGGCAAACATTACCGCCGCAGAAGTAAATAAACTAAGACAAGCCACCGGCGCAGGAATGATGGACTGCAAAGCTGCCCTCATAGAAGCCGAAGGCGATTTTGATAAAGCAATAGAAGTATTGCGCAAAAAAGGACAAAAAGTAGCTGCTAAACGCGCCGACCGCGACTCTAAAGAAGGGGCTGCTATCGCTCAAGTAAATGCTGACCACACGGTAGGAGCTATCATCTCTTTGAACTGCGAAACCGACTTCGTAGCCAAAAACGCCGATTTCGTAGCTTTTGCTAAAGATTTAGCCGAACTCGCTCTTACTGTAAATAGCAAAGACGAACTTCTTGCCCTTAACTACAAAGGTATCACTGTAGCTGAGAAACTTATCGAGCAAACAGGTGTTATCGGAGAGAAAATAGAATTGGGTGCTTTTGAAAAAGTAGAAGCGCCTTTCGTAGGTTCTTACATCCACAATGGTAACAAGATTGCTGCTATCGTAGGTCTTTCAAACGCTATTGCCGATGCTGCCGAGGTAGGTAAAAACTTAGCGATGCAAATCGCTGCTATGGGCGCAGAAACCCTTTCTTACAAAGACTTTAGTGCTGAGTACATCGCTAAAGAAACCGAAGCTCGTATCGCAATCATCGAGAAAGAAAACGAGGAACTACACCGTTTGGGCAAACCCCTTAAACACGTACCTCAATTCGTATCCTATGCACAGCTTACTCCTGAAGTATTAGCTAAAGCAGAAGCCGATGCCAAAGCAGAATTGAAAGCAGAAGGAAAACCAGAACAAATATGGGACAAAATCCTCCCTGGTAAAATCCAACGCTTTATCTCTGACAACACTACCCTTGACCAAGAGAAAGCCCTTCTTGACCAAGTGTACATCTACGACGAGAGCAAGAAAGTGTCAGATTTCATACAATCTAAAAAAGTAGAGATTACTAGCTTCAAACGCGTAGCTTTGTAATTGTCTTGCATATCATAACAAAAACTCTCTGTACTATTCATTGGTACAGAGAGTTTTTTTATTGTCAAACTGACGATTTAGTTGTATCTTTGCCCTTCATAAAACTTATCTATCACAATGAAAAACATTATCTATTTCCTATTTTTAGCTTCTCTTCTTCACTTTTTCCCAATCCAAGCACAAACTACCCCCCACCAGACTATAGTGCTACCCAGTGGAGAGAATATTTTACTTCAATGGCAAGTGCGCGAAAACTCCCAACAAAACCAAGGAGTCCTTACTTTTGTAGGCTACTACCAAGGTAAGTTTGTTGCCACTTTAGTACTACATCCTAACCAGAAGGCTTCCGGCAGCTTGCAGTGGGAAGGGACAACCTACCAACTTTCCGGCACACAGCAAGCCCAGCTATTGGCAAAGGAGCAACACCGCCACAATCCCAAGGCCAAGTGTGGAACAACTCCCCAGCAACACACCTCTCACTTTCCCTCGCCTCAAAACACCTCTACGGCACGTCCTATAGCTACCGCTACCTCTATAATGCCTAATGACCCCGAGGGGATTCTCTACCTCTATCGTTTGGCTGTACTTATTGATTATTACGACTTTGCTAATACTTTTAGCAGCGATAAATCCCAAGTGAAAGACTTTCTACTCAATCTCGAAACCTTTCTCAACGAAGTATATGTACGCGACATAGGGGTGAAATTTAAAATAGTAGATGATGACCGACTCATTATTCAAGAGGCTGCCAAAGAGTTGTATAATCAAAAATCGCGATATAATATTATTGGAGATGCAACCGATAAAATCAATGAGCTCATTGGCGAGAAGCAATATGATTTGGGAATTGTCATAGCCCCTGGTACTGATAGAACCCTATCCGGACTTGCTTTCTTTTCAGGAGGGTTTCGCCTTGTGAGAAAAGGAGGAGCTTCAGCCATAGCACATAATGCCACTATCGCTCACGAAATAGGTCATTTGTTTGGCGCCGATCATACTTTTAAGAATGTCTACTCAGGAAACTCACTCTATACAGAACCGGGCTATGGCCAATCCCTGATGGGCTATAGCAATGACTTCCCCGATGGTGCTTTCTTCTCATTGCCCACCGCTTACCAAATACGCAACGGGATTGTCAATCGCTCTTATTTCAAAGACCCAGAGCGCACCCAGTTAGTAGACCGCAATGGCAACGATGTAACTAACTTTAATTATGCTTACGGTATCAAAACCGAAAGCTCTTTCCCTACCATCGATCGCACTAAGCTACAAGAAAGCTATAATATCCCCAAAGATACCTACTTCCAGTTTTTTATGAACGCTACTAGTGAGAACAACCTCCCCATCTGTTATACAGCACAACTTACCAGCAAGGCAGGAATAAACGACCCTAAGTTTCTCACTCGTAAAGGAAAAACAGGAGGCAATCCCATTACTTTCCAGACACAGTACAGCGATGCAGGAGGCTTCGTAAACTATACACGCCCTAATGCAAAAGGCGAACACCTTTTTTGGTTAGCCGTTTCCAATACAGCACCAGAGCGCTTTGTCAATTACGATATGGTAACCGTAAAGGTGAACATTCTAGAAGGAGAAAGCTTTGCTATTACCAATGGAATGAATGAGGAATACCAAGGTGGCGACCAGCTCACCCTTCATTGGAAGGTAGATAAAAACTTTTTCAGTGCCGATAGCAAAGTACGCATTCTTCTCTCAGACGATTTGGGTAAAACTTTCAAATATACTTTGGTAGAAAGTACCGAAAACGATGGTAGTTGTGAGATTACACTTCCTAATATTGAAGTAGGGACAATAGAATGGGGTAAACAGAAAAAAATACAACTCCCAGCAGGCGTTATCAAAGTAGAAGTAATTGACCACATAGCTTTTGCTATTACCAATGTAACGCCTTATAAGAATTTGAATGGGAAATTGGTGCCTAATGGAGGTTTTAAAATCAAAAAGAAATCGGGAACTCCAACCCCACAACCCGACCCAAAACCCACTCCGGAACCCAAACCAACACCAGAACCCAAACCCACACCAGAACCAACTCCCACTCCGGAACCCAAACCCAAACCCACGCCTGAGCCAACTCCCACTCCGGAACCTAAACCAACTCCCACACCAGAGCCCAAACCAACACCAGAGCCTAAACCCACGCCTGAACCAACTCCCACTCCGGAACCCAAACCTAAACCAACCCCGAAAGAAACTGAAAAATCTATTACCATTTACAACGGAATTTCTACCGAGAATCCCAACAACTACTTCAAAGTAGAAGGAGCAGATACCGATAGGCCTATTCACCTTCTCATCTTTGACGAAATGGGCTTAAAGGTATATGAGAACAACCGTTATGGCGAAAATGCCGATTGGTTTAGAGGCAAAGCCAATGTACAAGGAGTCATAGGCAGCAACAAATCACTTTACGGAACCTATTATTATATTGTGCGCTATTTCAAAAACAAAAAAGAAGAAGTGCAAAAAGGCTTTCTGTATGTAAAGTAATCAGAGCACTGAAAAACTGTTTTTGTGGCAGTTTATATGAAATACCTTTTGAAAAGAATATAATTTTGTTTTGATAAGTAGGAGTTTAAAACAAAACTTTTGTGATAATAAAAAGTTTGTGCTTTGATATATTTTGCATACTTTTGTCGCGCAACATTGAAGATATATAGATGAGATCTTTTAATTACATAGATTTATTTGCAGGAGCAGGAGGCTTGTCAGAAGGATTTATTCGGGCAGGGTTTAAACCTATAGCTCACGTAGAGATGAACAAAAATGCTTGTGATACCTTAAAAACAAGAGCAGCTTATCATTGGCTAAAAGAAACGGGAAATGAAGATATATATTATGAATACTTGAAGTCAAACAATAAAAATAAGAATATTTTTTGGAAAAAAGTACCTGATAATGTAATAAATAGAATTATTAATAAAGAAATATCGCAAGATACTTTGTCTTATATCTTTAGTAAAATAGATGAGTATTCTGGAGGTGAAAAAATAGATTTAATTATAGGAGGGCCTCCTTGTCAGGCTTATTCTGTAGCAGGAAGGGCAAGAAAGGATATGGCTGCTGACCCACGTAATTATCTCTATAAATACTATGTTGAGTTTTTAAACTATTACCAGCCTAAAATGTTCGTATTTGAAAATGTACCAGGTATATTATCGGCAAGTAATGGAAAACATTTAGAAGATATTCTTGAAGCAGTAAAAGATGCAGGATATGAAGTAAGCTTACCACCGAATGAAAGTCGATTTTTAAATGCAAAAGATTTTGGTGTTTTGCAAGATAGAAAAAGAGTTATTATTATAGGTTGGAGAAAAGAATTGGGTTTTTCATATCCTGAATTTGTAAAGGAAGAAAATGACTTTCAAATATTAAGAGATTTATTTTCTGATTTGAAATTTCTAAACAATGGACAAGGAACTCTTGAGGCGGTTAAATATATTAATGAACCTACAGAATATTTGAAGAAGTCAAAAATAAGAGGGGAATTAGATTTTGTTACACAACATATAGCAAGAAAAAATAATGAAAATGACTTAGAAATTTATAGAATAGCAGTTGATGAGTGGGCTAAAGGTAACCGATTAAATTATGCAGAACTACCGGCTAATTTAATAAAACACAATAATACAAAGTCATTTACCAATCGTTTTCAAGTAGTTAACGGTCAAGGAATATCGCATACTGTTGTAGCTCATATAGCAATGGATGGACATTACTATATTCATCCTGATAAGAAGCAAAATAGGTCTATAACAGTGAGAGAAGCTGCAAGAATACAATCTTTTCCTGATGATTATTTTTTTGAAGGAAGTAGAACAGCAGCATTTAAACAGATAGGGAATGCTGTTCCGCCTCTAATGGCTGAAAAGATAGCTAAAAAAATAAAGGAACTGTTATTATGAATATTATAAAAGCAGAAATAGCGAAACCAAATCCTAAATCGACTATTAATTCATATAGGAGTTTTGGGTATAATCTTTCTACAGCTATTGCTGATATTATTGATAATTCTATTTCAGCAGGGGCTGATAGAATATTTTTAGAATATAAATGGAAAGGGAAAGACTCCTATATAACCATTTTAGACAATGGTTGTGGAATGCATAAAGAAGAATTAGTACAAGCAATGACACCAGGAAGTAAAGATCCTGATGAAGAAAGAAATGAAAAAGACTTAGGTCGTTTTGGAATGGGGTTAAAGACGGCTTCTTTTTCGCAATGTAAACGACTTACTTGTATTACCAAAAAGGAAAATTATGCAATAATAAAACGTTGCTGGGATATAGATTTTATTAATCAAGAAAATGAATGGCAGCTATTAGACTACGTATCAGATGAACTATTTGTAGATAAAATTGCTAACCAGAAATCTGGCACGTTAGTCTTATGGGAAAAATTAGATAGGATTGTGGGTGAAGCAGAAAGTACTAATGAGAAAGTGAAAAAGGCTTTTTATGATGAAATGGTAACTGTTAAAAAGCACTTAAGTCTAGTTTTTCACAAGTTTATAGAAAGTAAATCTTTGAAAATCTTTTTTCAGAATGATGAAATAGAGGCTAATAATCCTTTTTTGCTTCATCTTGATCCCAAACCTGAGATGGGACAACCAGAACAATTTGATAATGTAGAAATTACTTATTTTATTCTTCCTCATATGTCAGAAATAGGGAAAGAAGAGTATGAAAAAACAGGAGGTTCTTTAGGATGGTTTGAGCAACAAGGGTTTTATGTTTATAGAGGGAGTAGGCTTTTGGTAGCAGGAGATTGGTTAGGATTTCAGAAGAAGAGAGATTATTCAAAATTAGCAAGGATAGCAGTTAATTTCTCAAACATAGGTGATTTTAATTGGAAGTTAGATATAAAAAAATCAACAGCAACCCCTCCAATAGAAATACGTAAAGAGCTTGATAGGATTTCTAAAATAGCAATTACTAAATCAGCTAAAATTTATAATTGGAGAGGACAAAAAGATATAGATAGAATAGGAATATCAAACTATCAGCCCCTTTGGTTAGATGAAAAAACAAGAGAAGGAATAAAGAAATATAAAATAAACAGACAGCATCCTATCATAAAAACATTACTTGATACAGAAAAGACTAAATTATTCCAAAAAGCATTGAAATTATTAGAAGAAAATGTACCTATTGAGTTGATATTAAGTAATCAGAATGAAGATCCTTCCTTACATGAATTAGAAAAACAGATAGAAAAACCAACAGATGAGCTAATTAATTTAGCTATGGAACTATATAATATTCACATTTCCCAAGGAGTACCAGCTTCATTAGCTAGACAGCAAATAATGAATGCTACTCCGTTTAACTTATATCCATTAATTAACGAATATTTGAGATGAAAAACTTATTAGATAGTGCTAGAAGTATAGTGCATACTTTATTAGGAGCACGACAAGAAGAGGTAACCAATGAGAGAATATTAGGAGCTATAGAAAAAGCAGAAGCCTTAAACATTATTGAAGGAGAGACCTTTGATAAACAAGAATTATTTGAAATACTTCAAGCTGATTTTAGTATTGGTAAAGGAGAAATTACTATTATATCAGATGAAGTAGAGCCTTGGCTGAATGAAGAAAAGGCTAATATTAAATTTGAACTTTGGAATAGATATAAACTATACATCACTGAAAAAGATCCTTCTTTTCCTATTAATGACTTAGATGATTTTACAGATAAAATTCTTGACAGGTGCGTTAATCCTAAAAAAGCAGGTTCTTGGGATAGAAGAGGTATGGTTGTTGGACATGTACAATCTGGGAAAACCTCTAATTATATAGGGCTTATCAACAAGGCTACTGATGCAGGTTATAAGGTAATTATTGTTATAGCAGGGACTATTAGCTCTTTGAGAAGACAAACACAAGAAAGAATAGACGCTGGCTATATAGGAAGAAGTAGTTCCGATTTTATCAGAGAAAATAATACTAAAATTATAGGAGTAGGTAAGTATAAAGCCAATACTGACATTTATTCACTGACATCTTCTTATTATAGGAATAATGATGAAGGAGACTTTAGTCAATCAGTAGCTAAAAGGCTGAACATACCTATTGGTAAAAATCCTATAGTTTTTGTAATTAAGAAGAATAAAAGTATTTTGGAAAATCTGATAGATTGGTTTTCTAAAGATCCTAATGTACAAATTGTTAATGGGACTCCTAAGCTTTTTGATGTTCCAGCTCTTATTATAGATGATGAGGCAGATGCTGCCTCAGTAAATGCTTCTAAAGATATAAATGAGGTGAAGACTATAAACCGCCTAATTAGAACTTTGCTTAATATTTTCAACCAAAATACATTTATTGGTTATACAGCGACACCTTATGCTAATTTGTTTATTTCTCAAGAACATAATGAGGAATTGACTACTTTTATAAAAGGGAAAGAGTATAAAATAGGAGAAGACTTATTTCCACGTGATTTTATAATTAACATAAAAGCACCATCTAACTACATAGGTGCGGCAAAGGTTTTTGGCTATGAAAATACTATTCCAGAGCTTACTAAAGAGCCTTTGGATATTTTTAGACCTATAGCGGATTTTGACCCTCCTTTCTTTAGTAAAATAACTAGAGAGAATAAAAATATTCTACCAGAGGAGCTTCCTAATAGTTTAGAAAAAGCAATAAAGTCATTTATTCTTACTTGCTCTATAAGAAGATTGAGGGGACAACAAAACAAACATAACTCAATGCTTGTGCATACAGCATTACTTGTGAAATGGATTGACAGAGTAGCTTACTTAGTGAGTGAGAAACTAAAAGAATATCAGAACGCTATAGAAAGTGAAGATGAAGTACTTCTGAAAGAATTAGAAGATTTGTATATAGAGGACTTTCTACCTACTACGAAAAATATATTAGAAAATCTTGATTATACTGATATAAGGATTAGAAAGCACTCTTGGGAAGAAGTGAAAAAAGAACTTAAGAAAGCTTGTTTGAAAATAGAAGTAAGGGCTGTACATGGTACTCGCTCAACTACTAATTTAGAGTATCATAATATTGAAGAAATAGATTATAGTCGTTATGAGAATGGTCTATCTGTGATAGCTGTAGGAGGTAGTCGTTTATCAAGAGGAATTACCTTAGAGGGGCTATCGATATCTTACTATATACGCACTACACGTATGTATGATTCGTTAATGCAAATGGGGCGTTGGTTTGGTTATCGACCAGGGTATGTAGACCTATGTAGACTTTATACTACACAACAAATTTTTGAGTGGTTTAATCATATTACAATGGCTACAGAAGAAATGAGAAATGATTTTGATGAGATGACTATAACCCATCAATGCCCTAAAGATTTTCGTTTAAAAGTAAGGAATCATTCGGGACTACTCACTATTACTAGCTTAAACAAACTATACTTTACAGAATCTATTGAAATTTCATTTTCAGGAGAAAACCCTCAAACTTATAGTTTATTAAAAACAAAATCAGCTATTGAAAATAATTTTAATGTGTTTAAAACACTTATTAATACTATAGGCTTCCCTTCTGAAGAAAACAGGAAAAGAAATAGCAAAGGAAAAATAAAGTATTTGTTATATCCTAAGGCCTCTGTTGAAGCGATTTGTAATTTTATTGATGCTTTCAGAATAGAGCAGCCTAGTATTAATAATGCTACATTGAGTGAATATATAAGGAATCAAGAGAAGTGTCATAAAATAAAAGAGTGGTCTATTGCTGTCGTAGCCAATACAGATGAGAAAGTATTCATAAACCGATATGAAAATAATCCTAATACTACGCGAATGCCAAAAGACGATGTGATGGCATATACGCTAATAAGCGATGCAGAAACTCTTACTTTGGGCTGTAGTGTACGTAACCACCCTAAGAATATGAGAGATAGCGACTATTACTTAATACCTAAAAATCAAATTGATGATATGAAAGATCGTCAAGTTGATTTATCTTCCAAAAATAATAATAATGAAGAAATAAAAAAACAAAGAGCAATTGAAGGTAAAGGTTTGCTGCTTATATACGCCTTAGACGAGCGAGCAACTCCTAATGTAAATAACCAAATTCCTATAATTGGTTATAGCTTACATTTTCCTAGGATTAGTGATGAGGTAAAAGTATCATATACAGCTACAGTCAATAAAGACTTTGATAATGAAGTAATGGAAGATGATGATAACCCTGAGGCAGATAACTTATGATAGATATTAATGATATTTGGGACAAACAACGTTCTACAGGAGAAATTATTATTAAGACTAGAGTCAGTGAAATAACTCAAGTAGATTGCTTTATAGCTACTAATAGTATCACAAAGCAATATCTATTTATGATGTATATCTCAGACAATATAGTAATACCAACCCTTAAAAATTATCGTTTTAAGGGGGTAGAGGTGTATGTAGTGCCAAATGATGGTAAAAAAGAATTTTTTATATATCTATTAGATGATGATTTGAAAGACATATTCTCACTTTTTATTCAGAATGTGTTAGAGGCAATACAAAAGTGTAGCACAGAAAAACAAGTGATAGAAGCAACTTTAAATATTATCACCAAGTGGAAAAAATTATTTGATAAAATTAGTAGAGATAAATTAACTGTTGAAGAGGAAAAAGGTCTTATTGGTGAATTGCTATTTTTGAATTCTTTACTTGATGATGACAAAACAAAAGAAAATGCAATAAACTATTGGACAAGTATGGAGCCTGATTTTCAGGCTAAAGACTTTATTATAAAAGGACTAGGAATAGAGATAAAATTTAGCACTGCTAATCAACCTAAAATCAGAATAGCAAATGAAAAACAATTAGATTCTGAGTATTTGGAAAAGCTCTTTTTACTTCTGTATGTAGCTGAAGTTGTAAAAGAAAACGGTTTTTCATTAAATTCTATAGTTCAACAAATAAGACAAAAATTATTACTAAAGGAACAATTAGATCTTTTTAATGCTAAACTACAGCTAAAGGGATATTTAGACAGAGATATGGATATGTATAATAATAGATATTCATTAAGAGATATGTCTGTTTTTGAAGTAACATCTGACTTCCCTAAAATAGTAAAACTTCATTTACCAATAGGAATTTATGATGTTTCTTATTTGATAGAAATTTCAGCAATAGGGAATTATAAGGTTAATTTTGAAGATATATTTTTAAAAATTCAGTAATGGAAAGAGCTTTAGAAAATTATATTGAAGAGTTAAAATCTGATATAGCATCTCTTGTTTATTCAGAAGAGCAAGGCACGAGCTTTGAAGATAAATTTACAGAATATTGTATAGAGGTATTCGAATCTATTGGTAAAACAGAAGGCGCAAGAGTACTATCATATATACACCCTAATAGTCAAGGAGGTATTGATTGGAAAATTAATGGATATTGTTTGAAAGATAGTTTTAAAGATGACAATAACAAAGAATACTATGCTACTCTTGATTTATTTATAACATTCTGTAAAAATACTTATGACTACAATATTACTAAAGACGACTATACGAAAACTCTTAATCAGATAAAAAGGTTTATTAATGGGGCTTTAAAACGTCATATAGACTATATAGACCCTTCGCATACAGAACTCAATCAGCTTTTACAAATTGTTGGGAGGCAAGGTAAAAATTTTGACAGGATAAATGTTTATTTTCTTATAAATGGCTTTTCTAATCACGAAAAGGAAAAGCTTGAGATTAATGATATAGATGTTTTTGTACATACGTGGGATGTAGAGCGTTTATTCAAATTAAATGCTTCTAATAGTACTCACGAGCCGATAGAGATAGATTTTGAGACCTTTATTCCTGAAATAAAAGGACTGCAATGTCTACAAGTGCCTAATATTGATGAGATGTATGATTGTTATTTAACAATTGTGCCAGGGCAAGTGTTGTCTAAGCTATATAAAGAGTTTTCTAATGAACTATTAGAAAGCAATGTAAGAGCTTTTTTAGGACAAACAGGGAAGTTTAATAAAGGTATTCGCGATACAATTAGGTTTAAACCTCAAATGTTTCTACCCTATAACAACGGAATTACAGCTACTGCTGAAAATGTAGAAACTAAAATAATTGATAATAAGACTCTTATTACTAAACTTAATGATTTTCAGATAGTAAACGGAGGACAGACAACAGCTTCTTTATATCATACTCAAAAAAAATTTAAAGAAGTTGATTTGACTAAAATCTTTGTACAGATGAAATTAACTGTTATAAAGGATAGAGAGCAGAAAAATATTGAAGTTCCTAATATTTCGCGTTTTGCTAATAGTCAGAATAAAGTTTCAGAATTAGATTTATCATCAAACAACCCTTACTTTATTCAAATAGAAAATCTTTCAAGGAAAAAATATGTAATAAATCCAGAAAATAAAAATCAATCACGATTGTGGTTTTTTGAAAGGACAAATGGGCAGTACAGAGAGACCTTAAATAAGCAAACTCTTTCTCAACAAAAGAAATTTAAGGAACAAAATCCACAATCTTTAAAGTTTGTAAAGTCAGATATAGCTAAATTTCTAAATATATGGGATTTAGAGCCTCATATAGTAGCATTAGGTTCTCAGAAGAATTTTGTTCAATATACTAAGAAAATAAATGAGTTAGTGATTAAGAATAAAATGCCTAGCGAAAACTTTTATAGAAAGCTTATTGCAAATGCTATTCTTTTTAAGACAGCAGATAAGTTATTTGGGAGAAAAAATATTGAAGCTATAGGTGATACTAACTTAAAATCATTTACAGTAGCCTACGCACTGTCTTATTTTCATTTTCTAACACATAATAGGCTTGATTTATGGCAGATATATGAACAACAGAAGATAGATGATATTTTAAGTAATCAATTGAAAGAAATATTGAGATTTGTTTATGATCATTTAGTAGAAGGAGCTAAGAACAGCTTAATATCAGAATATGCTAAGAGAAGTACTTCTTGGGAAAAACTAAAATCTATAAACTATTCTGAAGATTTAGAAACAATACTAAGTACTTATCTTATTTCAGAAGAAGAAAAGTTACAGCGTGATAATGAAAAAGAAATAGATACTAATAATATTGAGGATACAGTTTTCTTAATCAGTGAAATACAAAAATTAGGACTCAGGTTTTGGGATGGGTTTAAATATTATTTAAAAGATCATTCTTTAGAAGGATTTGACTATATGTTAGTTTTCGAGATTTTTAAAAAGATGAAAGATGGCAAGAACTTGACTACTAGAGAAATAATATTTGGAAAAAAGGTTCTTGATTATCTAAAGGAAAACCAATCTCTTATAGAAGAAGTGAAAAATCTTTCGACATTAGAAGAAAAAGAAATGATTGAGTTGAAGGTTATTTATGACAGGTTATTATTATTTACAAAAGATGATTGGAAACGGATTATCGATTTGGCTACACAAACTAATTTATTTAATAATCTTGAGTTGGCAAATGTAAAATCAGTTCAAACATCATTATTGAAGAAAATGTCTGTAAAAGAACAAGCTATTATAAAAGCATATGAATCAATGCAAAAACTAAAAAAATTTGGCATAAAAATATAAATAGCGAATTTAAATCTTGCCCCCTCTTCTTTTGATTCTCTGCCTTGTACGCTTCATTTTCTTTTGAAAAAAAACATTTCAATAAAAAAATCTTTCGTTTTCTTTGTGTGTTTCAACTATATTAGTTACCTTTGTCGCTCATTTAAATAGTATATCACTAATAAAATAATTCATAACGAACAGCATATTATGGACGTGAAAAAGATTATGAGCTCTCTTGAGGCCAAACACCCAGGGGAAAAAGAGTACTTGCAAGCAGTGCACGAAGTACTTGAATCAGTTGAAGAGGTGTACAACCAGCACCCTGAATTTGCTAAAGCTAAAATTGTAGAACGCATCGTAGAGCCTGACCGCATCTTTACTTTCCGCGTAGATTGGGTAGATG
>ERZ772971.1518-NODE-1518-length-13400-cov-3.871787_pt1 | contig 13400 bp, 9 predicted proteins | sample MGYA00511943_ERZ772971 | MGnify/ENA primary metagenome ERZ772971 (study PRJEB29015, sample SAMEA2737929) | human oral metagenome | biome: human oral; feature: human-associated habitat; material: dental | place: China | collected 2144 ... | reverse complement strand
TGAAAAAAATTGCGGATAGTTAGTTGTTAATTGATAATTATTTTGTACCTTTGTGCCTTGAATTGTGCATTAACTATTCCTTACCCATTCTTAATCACAAAATCACTAACATCTGATGACTAAAATAGACGCTTTTAAAGAAACTATGATAGCAGGGTATACCTGCAAAGGGGAATACATTACCGTAGGAGGGGCTGTGTATGAAGGGCAGCCACTTGAAAAGGTATATGTAAATATTCCTCTGAAAACCCTTAACCGTCACGGTCTGATAGCGGGAGCTACTGGTACTGGTAAAACTAAAAGCCTACAAGTGATGGCTGAACACCTTTCTAAAAAAGGAGTGCCTGTGCTGCTGATGGATCTTAAAGGCGACCTTAGTGGTATAGGTGAGTCGGGTGAGGTGAAGCCTTTTATATTAGAGCGACTTGGCAAAATAGGCTTAGACTTTCAGCCGCAAGCTTTCCCTACTGAATTGCTTACTATCTCTGAACAAAATGGGGTGCGTATGCGCGCTACTGTATCGGAGTTTGGGGCTACTCTCTTATCGCGTATCTTAGACCTTAGTGAGGTGCAAGAGGGGGTGTTGGCCGTGGTTTTTAAATATTGTGATGACCACGCTTTACCACTTTTAGACCTCAAAGACCTTAAGAAAGTATTGCAATATGCCACAGAAGAGGGTAAGTCGAGTTTTGAAAAAGAGTACGGAGCGGTATCAAAATCGTCTACTAGTGCTATTCTGCGCAAGATAGTAGAGCTTGAGCATCAAGGAGCTGAACGTTTCTTTGGCGAAGTGAGTTTTGACCCTGCTGACCTATTGCGTACTAATAGCAAAGGTGAGGGGTATGTGAATATCATACGCCTAACGGATATACAAGACCGCCCTAAAATGTTCTCTACCTTTATGCTGAGCTTATTGGCAGAGATTTACACCACTTTCCCAGAGGTAGGCGACCTACCTAAGCCTAAATTGGTGATATTTATAGATGAAGCACATCTTATCTTCAACGAAGCTTCGCGCACTTTGCTCAACCAGTTAGAAAATATAGTAAAACTCATACGTTCAAAAGGGGTGGGGCTTATTTTCTGTACCCAAAACCCTACTGACATACCTGATGCAGTTCTTTCGCAGTTGGGTATGAAGATACAACACGCTATTAGGGCTTTCACCGCTAAAGACCGCAAGGCTATTAAGCTAACGGCTGAGAATTACCCCAGCTCTGATTTCTACGATACTGCGGAAACGCTTACTTCGCTTGGTACGGGTGAGGCTTTGGTAACTGCCCTTAACGAGAAAGGTATCCCTACGCCATTGGTGGCTACGATGATGCGTGCCCCTATGAGTCGTATGGATGTGCTTACTCCCGCCGAGATTGATGCACTTATAGCGCGCTCTGAACTGGCACGCAAGTACAATGAGGTGATAGACCGCGAGAGTGCTTATGAGCTGCTAAACAAGAAGATAGATGAGATTCACGCTGAAGAAGTAAAACAAAAAGAGGCTACTGTTACTGAAAAACAGTCCGCACCCAAGACTACCCAGACTAAGGGAAGACGCTCTTCAGCACAAAATCCGTTGATAAAAATGGTTACCAGCGCTACCTTTGTAAGAGGGGTATTAGGAATATTAAACAAAATTATTAAGAAATAATGAGAAAGTACTTTATCGCAACTATGGTTATAATGAGCCTTATAGGCTGTAGTGATAACAAAAATGAGTTTTTAATTAGCAATGATAGAGTAGGAGGGCTTCAGAAAGATACTCCTATACAGAAATTAGACTCTATTTTTGCTAAAGATTCTATTGTAAACTCTAATTTAGAGGGAGAATTGCGCTATGCAAGTACCGAACGCATCACTATTTTTAATAAAGAAGGGAAAGAACTATTAGAAATAACTCCTAAAACCAATGATAAGGACGAAAAAGTAGTAGAAAGTGTCTTTATACTGTCAGAATTATACACAACAGATAAAGGAATATCGCTTAAAAGTACTTTTAAAGAGGTAAAAGAGAAGTACCCTGAGTTGGATATAGAACCTTCTATTAGCAGTGTAATAGTAACTCCTAAGGGGCAAAATTTCTATTTTACGTTTGATAAAACAGCCTTAAAAACCAATAATTTAGGGCTTTCTGATACTGTGACTGCTGATGATATAGACGATACAGCTAAAATCACGCGTATCAGTGTTAATTTTTAGGAAAATAATAATAAAATGAACCATATTAAACTTAACAGCATTGAAGAAGCTGTAGAGGATATAAAAAAAGGGAAAGTAGTCATCGTAGTAGATGATGAAAACCGCGAAAACGAAGGTGACTTTATAGCCGCTGCTGAAAAGGTAACCCCTGAGATGATCAACTTTATGATTACTAATGGTAGGGGGTTAGTATGTGCACCGCTTACTGAAAAGCGTTGTGCAGAACTTGATTTGCCAATGATGGTACAAAATAATACAGTACTGCACGAAACGCAGTTTACTGTATCGGTAGACCTTAAAGGTAATGGTTGTACTACAGGTATTTCAGCTTTTGACCGTGCTAAGACTATACAAGCCTTAGTAAACCCTGATACTAAGCCTTTTGATTTGGGTAGACCAGGGCATATATTCCCGCTTCGCGCTAAAGAAGGAGGAGTATTGCGCCGTACAGGACACACAGAAGCTGCTATAGACCTTACTCGCATTGCAGGACTTTATCCCGCCGGTATTTTGGTGGAAATCCTAAATGAAGATGGTACTATGGCACGCCTACCACAGTTGGTAGAAGTAGCTAAGAAGTTTGACCTTAAAATCATCTCTATAGAAGACCTTATTGCCTACCGTATGCGCAAAGATACTTTGGTGATTAAGAAAGAGGATTTTGCGCTACAAACTCCGTATGGTGAGTTTCGCTTGCGTGCTTATGAGCAAACTACTAATAAGCAGATACATTTGGCCTTTACTAAAGGTTCTTGGAAGGCAGATGAGCCAGTGCTTACCCGCGTGCATTCGTCATTTATCAGCAATGATATTTTAGAGGTATTAGCGGGTGATAAAGATAATCCGTTAGAGCGTATCTTTAAGAAAATCAACGAAGAAGGCAAAGGGGCTGTAATTGTAATCAACAAAGAAGGGTACTCTCAGAACCTGTTGCAGCGCATTACTGAGATGAAAGAACACCAAAATGGACACCCTCTGCCACAACTAAACAAAGATACTAAAGATATAGGTATGGGGGCTCAGATACTCAACGATTTGTCTATTAGAAAGTTGCGTTTGCTCACTAACTCTAAGAGTGCTGCCAGCTACGTAGGTATGTCGGGCTACGGATTAGAAATTACAGAGGAAATACCTTATTAATATATGAAGAAAATACTATTTGTAGGGGCTTTGCTGTGCTGTATGTTCACTAGGGCTCAAGAACTTAATGCCTTAGTGACAGTCAATACACAACAGGTAAACCAAAGCAATCGTTCGGTATTTAAGACTTTAGAAAAATCATTACAGGAGTTTATCAACCAAACTCGCTGGACAGACCTAAAAGTACGTGAAAACGAACGTATACGCTGTAGTTTTACCTTAGTAATCAATAAGTTAGAAAATTCACATTATGAGGCGAGTATGTTAGTGCAGTCATCACGCCCTGTGTATAATACTGCTTATTACACACCAGTATTCAACCTACAAGACAAAGAGGTAGCTTTTGATTATCAAGAGTTTGCTCCTCTTACTTTCAACGAAAACACTTTTGAGTCGAATCTTACTTCAGTAGTAGCCTATTATGTCTACCTGATATTAGGGTTTGATGCAGATACTTTTTCTGAGAAAACAGGTCATCCATATTTTCTAAAAGCTAAACAAATAGCCACTGCCGCACAAAATAGTGCTTATGCAAGCTGGGCTGATAATGGTAAGAATAATCGTTATTTGCTGATAAATGAACTTATATCAGAAAACTATGATTTATACCATAAGGCTTATTATCAATATCACCGCTTAGGTTTAGATGTGATGAGCTCACAAGAAAAAGAAGGCAAAGAGGCTATACAAAACGCTATATTACTTTTAGAGAAAATACCGAGCTTAAGGCTTAATTCTTACGCTATCGTAGCCTTTTTTAGTGCTAAAGCTGATGAAATAGCTGCTATTTTTTCAGGAGGAGCTATTTTTGATACTAAACAGCTGAAAGAAGCCTTGGTGAAGCTATCGCCAGCGCAAATGACCAAGTGGAATGAAATAAAATAAAGACTATGCTCACAGCACTATCTATAAAAAACTATGCGCTTATTGACGACCTAAAAGTTGATTTCCCTGAGGGGTTTATCATTATCACAGGTGAAACAGGTTCAGGTAAATCCATTATGCTTGACGCTCTTTCTCTAATATTAGGCAAACGCGCTGATATGTCGGCTTTGCGCAATAAAGAAGAAAAATGTATCATAGAAGCTGAATTTTCATTGCAAAACTATGAATTTCAGTCTTTATTTCAGGAGTTAGATATTGATTACGACCCACAGACAATTATAAGGCGCGAGATATTGCCTTCAGGTAAGTCGCGTGCTTTTGTAAATGATGTGCCAGCTACCTTAGAGGTGCTCTCACGTTTAGGACAGGTATTGGTAGATATTCATTCGCAGCATCAAACGCTTGCTCTTAGTGATACCTCCTTTCAGTTTGCTATTATTGATGCAATGGCAAATAATAAGTCATTGCTAACAGAGTACGTACAACTGCATCAATTACTCAAAAAAGAGCAGAAAAAGTTAGAAGAGCTTATTGAATTTCAGAAAAATGCTAAAAAGGAGTACGATTATAATCTACATCAGCTTAAAGAGCTTAAATCAGCTACTTTAGAAGAAGGTATTTTAGAGGAATTAGAAGAAAGTTATGAGGAAGCCTCTAATATAGAGGATATAAAAGAGAATGTATCGGAGAGTCTTTACCTACTCAATGATGAAAATATAGGTATTCTTAATAATTTGCGCGAACTTAAGCGCTCTTTCTCATCGCTTACTGAGTATAAACAGCTTTACCGCGATTTATATGAACGTATAGAGTCTGCTTTCTTAGAATTAGAAGATTTGGCTTCAGAAATCAGTGATATAGATGAAAGCATAGAGGCTGACCCTGATAATTTAGAGCAAATCTCTAAACAACTAAATAAGATTTACTCCTTGCAAAAGAAGCACAGTGTAGCAACGGTAGAAGAGCTGATAGCTATTCAACAAGAATTAGAAGAAGCAGTATCAAAAACAGAAAGTGTAGATATTGACCTCAATAAACAAAAGAAGATAGTAGAGGAGCAGCATACAGCAACCCTCAAGAAGGCAAACCAGCTACACAAAGCGCGCGAGAAGGTAATCCCTGCTCTCGACAAAAAGCTCACTAACTTTATGCACGAGCTCGGTATGCCTAACGGACGCTTTTCGATTACCCTTACTGCTACTGATACTTTCTTTGCTAACGGCAATGATGAGCTTTCATTCTTGTTTTCTGCTAATAAAGGAGGGGATTTCGGACAGTTAAAAAAAGTAGCCTCTGGAGGAGAACTCTCTCGTATAATGCTGGCAGTCAAGGCTATTATGGCAGAACATACCGCTCTCCCTACTATTATGTTTGATGAGATTGATACAGGGGTTTCTGGTGAAATCTCTCAGAAGATGGGTGATATTATGAAGCAAATGAGCCAAAACCGACAAGTATTTGCTATCACGCATTTGCCGCAAATAGCAGCTAAAGGGGCTTACCATTTTAAGGTCTTTAAAGAAGATAGCAAAGGAAAGACCACTACTCATTTAAAACTCCTTACAGAAGAAGAACGTGTTACAGAACTTTCTGAAATGCTCGAAGGTAAAAATAGTGGTGCTTCAGCTCGCAATCACGCTATAGAACTATTAAGAAAAGGATAGAAAATTTGATAATTTGACGATTTGTCAATTAGCAGATTAGCAAATAAAAAGAGTCTATTAGTAATACTAATAGACTCTTTTTTATTAACTCATTGGCTAATTTACAAATTAGCTAATTGACTATAGTTAGCTTTGCAAATCGCAATAGGATATTTTTTAAACCTCCCACCTCGAAGTTTATTTGTGCTTTTTTATCGTTGCCACTGCCTTCTAAGCCAACCACTTTACCTTTGCCAAAACGCTCGTGATAAACATTAATGCCTATATCTAAACCATTATAAACATCTTTGCTAGCTAAGTTTTGCATAGCATTGATAGGCTTTAATTTGCGTAGCTTCTGCTGTTCTTCACCTGTAGGAGCGTTTTTAGCAGGAGGCGTACCACTAATAGGCTTTTGTAGGCGTAGCTTACTCTTATCTACTTCTCCAAATATATCTCTATTCACCAAAGGCTTATAACGATAGTTAGGATTAGATAGAGTAGGAGTGAGGTAACTCAAGTATTTTTCTTCTATCTCTTCTATAAATCTACTAGGTTCAGAGGGCGAAAGCTGCCCCCAGCGATAACGATTCTCTGCATAAGTGAGGTAGGCCTGCTTCTCGGCGCGTGTAAGTGCAACGTAAAACAAGCGCCGCTCTTCCTCTAACTCCTCGCGCGATTGTATACTCTTAGCCAAAGGGAAAAGGTCTTCTTCCATTCCCACTACATATACATAAGGGAACTCCAATCCTTTAGCCAAGTGTATGGTCATCAGGGCTACACGGTCTTCATCACCTATCTCTTTATCAGAATCAGTGGCTAATGACACATCTTCTAAATACTCTGTTAGGCTGCCTGTGCTATCGGCTATATCCTCTTGTCCTGCAACGAAATCCTTAATACCATTTAGCATCTCCTCGATGTTTTCCATCTTAGCAATTCCCTCAGGAGTACCATCTTTCTTAAACTCTTGCAACAATCCCGTTTTCTTAGCTACTTGTTCTGCTACCTCAAAGGCATTAGCTTCTTTGTTAAGCGCCTGAAAGTTGAGTATCATCACCACAAAGTCAGTTAGCTTCTGTCGTGTGGTGCTATTAATGTGCAAGTCAGGTAGTTTATTGATGTTGTACATCACCTCAAACAGCGATTTTTTATAATGATTAGCCGCTAAAGTGAGCTTTTCCATTGTAGTTTCGCCTATACCACGCGCTGGGAAGTTAATAATACGTACTAAAGCCTCTTCATCATTAGGGTTAATGATAAGCCGGAGATAAGCCAACACATCTTTTATCTCTTTTCGTTGATAAAACGAAAGCCCGCCATAAATACGATACGGAATATCCCGCTTTCTCAGCGCATCTTCTATCGCACGCGACTGCGAGTTGGTACGGTAGAGCACTGCAAAGCTACCATTGGGCAACTGATGCTGCATCTTATTCTCAAAGATAGACCCCGCCACAAATCGTCCCTCATCAGCATCGGTAGCACTGCGATGCACCTTTATAGGTTCGCCCAACTCATTTTCAGTAAATACCACCTTATCTAAACGTATTTTATTATGCTCTATCACACTGTTGGCAGCCTCTACGATATTCTTGGTCGAGCGGTAATTCTGCTCCAATTTGTACTCCTTGGCTTCAGGATAGTCGCTTTTGAAGTTCAGAATATTGTTGATATTCGCCCCACGAAACGCATAAATACTCTGTGCATCATCGCCTACCACGCATATATTATGAAATCGGTCAGCTAAAGCCTTGACAATCAGATATTGAGAGTGATTAGTATCTTGGTACTCATCTACCAATATGTACTGAAATCTATTTTGGTATTTAGCTAATACTTCAGGGAAAACATTTAGCAACTCATTGGTTCTGAGCAATAAATCATCAAAATCCATTGCCCCTGCTTTGAAGCACCTATCTACATACTCCTGATAAATATCCCCAAACCGCGGTTGTCGCCTAGCAGCATCTGCCTCAATCAGTTCCGGACTATTAAAATAAGCTCGTACAGTGATAAGATTATTCTTTAAAGACGATATTCGCTGCTGTATTTGCTTATATTTGTACACATCTTTGTCTAATTCCTTCTCTTTTATAATACCATTGATAAGACGTTGCGAATCTTGCGTATCATAAATGGTAAAATTCTGCGGAAAACCCAACTTATCAGCTTCAAATCGCAATATTCGGGCGAAAACGGAGTGAAAAGTACCCATCCATAGGTTCTTAGCTTCGTTATTGCCCACTATATCGGCAATTCGCTTCTTCATTTCGTTGGCAGCCTTATTGGTAAAAGTAAGAGCAAGTATGTTGAAAGCGTCTACCCCTTGGCGCATAAGATTGGCTATGCGATAGGTCAGCACACGCGTTTTGCCCGAGCCTGCGCCTGCTATTACAATGATAGGTCCTTCTTTTTGAAGCACTGCCGCACGCTGAGGAGCGTTGAGTCGTTCTAATTCCTTTGAAAATAAGTCCATAAGTAGTGTGTTCTAAAAGGCTGCAAAGATAGCAAAACAATTCCCAATTCGCAATGTTTAATTGTCAAAAACCTCAAAGTGATTGTCCTCGTAAAAGAAAATAATCCGTTTAATCTTCTTGTGCGTATCTGTCAGCACAGAAAGTTTTTCTTCTACTATAGGAGCTGTAGCAGACTCTTGTACAGTTTTCTCGTGCGCTGGAGTAGCTACAGTAGGTGAGGGGGTAGGAGCCATCTCTATTTCGGGTATATCACTAAATAGGTCTGGTTGTTTTCGAGGAGAAATGCTATGCGTCTCTTCCTTGCGCGGAAAACTTCCTTTGCCTTGTGTAATCCAATACATATCTACCTCAGGAAATTTCTCAATGAGCTTCAGAATAAAATCTAAGCTGGGCTTATTGCGCTCTGATAGCAAATGCGAAATGCCTGAACGCTGAATTTCTAAGCTATCAGCAAAGGCAGCTGCATTAAGTCCGTAATAATCCATTACTTGTTGTAACCTTTGTGCAAAATCTGTTGTGTTTAACATTGTAATTATCGTTTAAAAAGTTAAGAATGCACAAATGTAAATCAAAAAAATGAGATACACAACTATAAACACAACTATTTTTTAAAGGCATAAAGTATTAATTTAAAAAATATTTGTAACTAACTGATATAAATGAAAATGCATTTTAATTATAAAAATAATCTATTGTATTACAACCTAATAAAATTCAATAGTTACGTTGCTAATCTATAGTTAATAATACTATCAGCATTTAAAATCTTCAGCAGAGTAAATAATTATAGATTACAACTGTAAAATATTATAAATTACAATGTTTTACTTTTGTAACTTATATTTAATACAAAAATAATCAGTATATTTGCCTCATTTAATAGCTTATAAAATTTCAATAACTATGGTAACAGAACTTCACGGACGCTATATTAACTATCAGATGATAGCTCCTCTGCTTGCAGCATACCCCTTTCAGGAGGTTATTCCCCTTGGAAAATCAGTAAAAGGTACGCCTATCAATCTTTATAGAATAGGAAAAGGGACTAAAAAAGTGCTTATATGGTCGCAAATGCACGGTAATGAATCTACTACTACTAAAGCTCTTTTTGATGTTTTTGAGCAACTAAAAACAGCTGATTTTACCAAAAATCTGAGTATTTACGTTATTCCGATGCTCAATCCTGACGGTTCTGAAGTGTTTACACGTGTAAATTACAATCAAATCGATTTAAATCGAGATGCTTATGAGCTTACCCAACCTGAAAGCAAATGTTTGCGCAAAGCTTATGATTTAGTACAACCTGATTTTTGCTTCAATTTGCACGACCAGCGCACTATCTTCAGCGTAGCACAAACCTCTAATCCAGCCACAGTCTCTTTTTTAGCCCCAGCTTACAACGAAGAACGTAGTATAAATCTAGTGCGTGAGGCTGCTATGAAGCTAATTGTACTGATGTACCAATCCCTTGATATTCCTAACCAAATTGCCCGTTTTGACGATGCGTTTAATATCAATTGTACAGGTGATAGGTATACAGCCCTTGGTACTCCTACCATATTGTTTGAAGCAGGGTACTTTCCTAATGATTACAACCGTGAACAAACTAGAAAATATGTCGCGCAAGCTATTTTGGCAGGACTGAAAGGAATTGCTAATAATGGATTTACAAATGTGAATTGCAAAGATTACTTTAGTATACCAGAAAACGATAAGTGTTTTGTAGATATTTTATTGCGCGATAATACACATACAGCAGAGGTAGCCATTATGTATAAAGAAGTGCTAAAAGACAACCGTATTCACTTTGAGCCTTATATAGCTGAAATAGGAGATTTATCGCATAAATACGGACATAAAGAAGATTTCTTAACGAATTTCGTAAAACCTCCTTTTGATAAAAATAGCATTGAAAAGCAGTTAGATTTGCATAATCCTTACTTCAAAGTGGCAGAATGATACGATTTATTTGAAAAATTATCTTATTTTATTTGGAATATTAAAAAAATAACTGTTACTTTGCGCATTATAAAATCATCAATCTTTAATAACTATGGCAAGATACAAATTAGACGAGGTAGATCATCAAATATTAGATTTGATGATAGACAACACCCGCACTCCTTTTACTGATATTGCTAAGCAATTAAATATTTCGGCTGGTACAGTGCACGTGCGTGTGCGCAAAATGGAAGAGATAGGCATCATTACGGGCTCTACTCTTACAGTCGATTATGACCGATTAGGGTATACTTTTATCGCTTATGTAGGTATTTTTTTAGAGCGTAACCATCAGGCGCAGTTCGTATTAGAGCGATTAGAAGAAATACCTTTTGTAACGGTAGCGCATATTACTTCGGGTAAGTACAATATTTTCTGCAAGATTAGAGCGAAAGACACCAAACACGCCAAAGAGGTGATTTATATGATTGATGATATACAAGGCGTAGCCCGTTCAGAAACAATGATTTCTATGGAAGAGGCCATCAACGACAAACGCCGCTTGCTACATAAAGCATTCCGCGAATTGTAAGTTTTTTTGAATCATATTTAAACACTTTGCCAGAGGTCGTAATTTATGACTTTTGGCAAAGTGTTTTTTTGTACAGACATTTTTTCTCCCTCTTATTTACCCTTTACATTCGATATAAGATGGATACAGGAAGAGCGAAGGATAAGCGAAGGGTAAGCGAAGGGTAAGCGAAGGAAAGTCGGCGAGCTGGCGCAGCCGAGTATGTGACGAACAATAAACGAAGGGTAAGCGTCTTTTTCTTGTTTAATAAAAAATAAATCACTACCTTTGTTGCTTTAAAAAGTGAATACTATGAATGAAAAGATTAACAAGCTTATTGAGTATTATATCACCTTACGCAGAGAAGACCCTAACAATGAAAATGAGGTCTATAAATGGTATGCTATTGATCATTTTCAGCAACACTGGGATATAAATGCTGCTGATTTTTATGAAATGTTTAAAGAATCTTTTAGGAAAAGAGGAAATTTAGTCTATCAAAATTCTTTTAGTTTTTTAGATGCTTTAGGTAAGCATTTCCCTGAACAGCTAAGAAATTTATTTATTATAGTCTACAGTTCTGATGATTTCTATATTAAATTAGATAAAGCTAAGAATTTTGCCGAAAATAGCATAGAAAAATTAAGGGAAAAGCTCAACAAAACAAATTTTAATCATCAGTTTGATGAGCGTACCCTCTCTTTTTTGCTAACAATGCAAAATCCAAATGAAAATACTTTCTATAAAAGCACTCTCTATAACCAGCTTTGTGATTATTTAGATATTATCCCACAGAAAGAAAGGAAATACAAACACCATATAGAATTACTGTTCCAAATGGTTCCTTTTCTCAATAATCCTCAATTAAATTTGCTAAAAGAGCATTTTGTTCCACAAGGAGGAGATTTTCCTTTGTTGTTAGCTCAAGATATAGTTTATCAAAATATGAATAAGGAAAATGAAGATACTAAACGTTATTGGCTATATAGCCCTGGAGAACAGGCTTCTAAATGGGAGGAGTTTTATAACGAAGGTATTATGGCTATTGGCTGGGACAAATTGGGAGATTTAGAAAATTACACGGATAGAAAATCTATTCTTGAAGCCCTAATAAACAATTATGGAGGAGGAGAAGACCAACGTAATAACGTTTCTGCTCTTGATGATTTTTGCAACGGAGAAAATAAAATAAATATAGGCGATATTGTCATTGCTAAAAAAGGGAAAAATACTTTATTAGGCTATGGCAAAGTAATCTCTGATTATTATTTTGATGAAGAAAGAGCTGCATACAAGCATTATCGTGAAGTTAAATGGCTAAAAAAAGGGGTATGGGATGCTAATAATAATCTACCTACTAAAACACTTACTGATGTTACTACTTATAACTCTGATATTGAAGGAATTAAATATGCTCAATACTTACTAAATATTATGAACGGAAATACACAAGCTCAAGAGGACAACCTCGTTATTAAACTTTTAAAATACAAACCTCAAATCATTCTACAAGGTCCCCCTGGTACTGGTAAAACTCGTGAGGCTAAACGTATTGCTAAAGCGTTATTAGGTTTAGGTGAAAATGATAGCTTAGAGGACAATGAGCAATTCAAACTTATACAGTTTCACCCCAGCTATTCTTACGAAGATTTTGTAAGAGGAATAGTCGCTAAACCTAACGAAGAGGGAAATGGTATTGTATATACTGCTGAAAATAAAATATTAGGGACTTTTGCTAAAGAAGCTTTTAATAATTGGCATAAAGCGCAACAAAGTGCGCAGACGCTAAAAGAAGATGAGGTTTTTGAAGCTTTTATTGAACATATCAAAGAAGAATTAGCTCAAAGTGAAGACTACAAATATCCATTAACAGAAGCTGTTTATCTTTTTGATGCTGATGATAAGCGTTTTAAATATAAAGGTGATAATTGGGAAGTACATAGTAATGGTTTGAATATGAATTATGCTGAAATTAAGCGTATTATCGAATCTGGTGTAAGAGATAGACAGGGGGTAACCAAATTGACAACTATAGGTGGTCAAGCCAGACAACACGCCTCTTATTTTCTGAGAATCGTAGAAAAATACTATGAGTTTAGAGAAAACTATAAGCCTACAGTTGATAAAATACCTCTTAAAAACTACGTTCTTGTCATAGATGAAATCAACCGCGCAAACCTATCAGCTGTACTTGGCGAACTTATCTATGCCTTAGAATACCGAGGTGAAGCAGTACAAAGTATGTACGCTATTGAGGGAGAAAACAACCTTATTCTGCCTCTTAATCTCTATATTATCGGTACGATGAACACCGCCGACCGCTCCGTAGGGCATATAGATTATGCCATCCGTCGCCGCTTTGCCTTTGTAAATATTTTACCTAAAGATTTAACAAATGAATTAGGCGACCAGTTTAAGAGTGAGTTATTTGATAAAGTAACTAACTTATTCAATTCTAATTTATCTCCTGAGTTCAAAAAAGAAGAGGTACAATTAGGGCATTCGTACTTCATTACCAAAAATACTCCAATTAATATCCGTTGG
>ERZ772971.1514-NODE-1514-length-13416-cov-4.283212_pt1 | contig 13416 bp, 6 predicted proteins | sample MGYA00511943_ERZ772971 | MGnify/ENA primary metagenome ERZ772971 (study PRJEB29015, sample SAMEA2737929) | human oral metagenome | biome: human oral; feature: human-associated habitat; material: dental | place: China | collected 2144 ... | reverse complement strand
TTTCTGTTTCTTGCAGGGTAAGCTGGGCAGTCGTTTTATAGGCTTGCACCAATCCACCTACTCCCAATTTGATACCACCGAAATAGCGCACTACTATCACCAGTACATTAGTAAGCTCAAACGACTGTATTTGCCCGTAGATAGGTATGCCCGCTGTGTTATTAGGCTCGCCATCGTCGTTCGCGCGATAACGCTGATGCCTACCATAGCCCAATTGCCACGCATAGCACCAATGGCGTGCCGAGAAGTGTGCCTTCTTGACCGCCTCTAGGTGGGCTTTTATCTCTTCTTCAGAAGAAACAGGAAAAGCATAGCCTAAAAACTTGCTGCTTTTCTCCTTGAAAATTACCTCCTCTATAGGAGCTGTTATCGTTTTATAGGTATCCAATTTTAGTCGTTAGTCATAATTATTAGTCATTAAAGGTTAGTAGCTATCAAGCTACTAACCTTTAACTAACAACCACTAATTAAAAGTATATTTTACAGAAACACCTGTTCTTAGCGTAGTCATTGGGAAAGCCGTAGAAATAGCCGATTTAGAGAAATTGTATTGGAAGTAGTACGAGGCCAATAGGTTTCTACTCAAGGCGTATTCGGCCGAGAAGTTGCCCAACCAAGAAGTTTGTCCTGCGGTTACTTGGTTGTTGAAAATCTCCATATTTCTAATCACTGTAAATTCTTTTAGGTAAGACAGTGTGCCCTTGAACACCAAGTCGCTTTTTAAGGTCGTTTGGCTGCCATTAATGCGGGTAACAAAGCTTAGGTCTTTAAACCGATAGCCCAACCCAAATTTGTATTCTTTGCGAAGTATTTCGGTTAGGTAGTCGTTGTCTAAGCTGATAGAAATAGTGCGGTCTCGGTTGAACTCTGCCAATAGGCTCATAGAGTTTTTGAGTTCCATATCAGCGCGTAGCAGAGGGTTAAACTGCTCTACAAGAGTAACAGTTGTAAAGAGTTTATCGTTCAGATAGTCGCCTGCTACGTTCTTCTTGTTAAGGTCAGCAAAGTCGTAATCCAAGTTAGTTCGGAACTCGCTGAGCGAATAGCTCGCACGGTAGCCGTGAGCCAACGAGAAGCGACGGAAGCTGCTCTTAATGATAGGTACTCTCATAAGTCCTGTATAGCGCATATTCCATTCCGGTACAGGGATATTCTTAAATGCATCAAGCGAAACCCCGCTGGCACTGCCCCCCGAATAGGCCGCAAAGAAAGCAGGAATCATTACCGCTTGATTTTTTTTGCTGAATCCTTTAGGGAAGCCCTCAGCATCTACATCTGCAGGATTGAGGCCGCGTTCAGATGCCAAGCGGCGTGCTACAGTCAGCCTATTGTCCTTAAAGCGTTCAAAGGCGGCAGAGTGGTACTCATCTATCTTATTGAAGGTCGTTGCCAATAGGTTCGTCGAGATATTGAAACTACCTACTTGGTTGCCTACCAATTTGTTGTATACAAAGTTGCGTACCTCGAAAGTCTCGGTGTAGTTTTCGGTGTACTGCCTATTAGCTTTTAGGTTGATTTGCAGGTCGGGGATAGGCTGCAAGTTAGCGGTAAGCAGCAGCTGCTTTTGTTGCGAACTTATATAACGGTCGTTAAAGTCAGGAAACTCGGTGAGGTAACCATTCTTAGCCATCTCGTAGCGCAAGTCGGCTTGGTCGCCAAACATAAAGCCTGCTGAAGGTTTTAAAGTGCCCAAGAAGCCTATCTGCTGCGTGTACCCTGGGATAGTGCGTGCGTTGGTAACCGAGTAGTTTACCCCTGCGGTCTTAAACATCGTCAGAAGCGATTTTCCTACGCTCGCTTTCTCTCCTCTTGGAGTAGGTTTGATGCCTACATAGCGGTACAATTGGTCGAAAGTGAGGTTCGCAGTCAGGTTGTGGGTATTCCCATTTTGCAAGGTGTTCAGCTCTTGTCGTGCCAGTTGCAACAGGGTTTGCGAACCGCGCTGGTAGTCAAAATCTCCTGAGTAGGTGTAGTTGGCCCTGATAAACTGCAAGTATGGGAATTTGGCAAAAGGCAACTCATAGTTCACTTGGAATTTAGAGAAGAAATGGTCAGGGGTACCCAAATCCCAGAAGTTAGACCACAAACTCACATTCTTGTCTACCCCAGAGATGTCGCCATTGCTGTCGTACACATAGTAGTTGCGAATGATGCTGTTGTTAGTCGCGTTAAAGTTAAGTCGCAACGACTTGGTTAGGTTAAAGTTCACTGCGTATTGATGGTTCATTAGGTAGTTGCGCTGCTGAAGTTCGGGCAGGGCTTTCTGCTGACTCGCATTTACGCCTTCAAAATGAACATCGCGGAATAGTTGCTTGGTGAACGAGCGATTCAGATCTGCTGCAAACATAATATTGGTAGGCAGTAGGTTCAGATTCACATCCGATAGCCATTGCCAATACTTTTTGCCTGAAAAAGTAGCTCTTTTTTTGAAAGGCTCTAGAGGGGCAGCCTTGAAATTGTAGTTGTACATAAACCCTGCTCGCACTTGCTGTTCATCTTCATAGCTCAGCTCGTAGTCGCGGTGGTTTTTCTCGTTGTAGGCGTAGTTGAAGGTAAAGTTTTCTATGTTGTAAAGATGGTTCTTTTGCCCTTCTCCTAAGTTCTTTTTCACACCTATTAGGTTGATGCCGCGTCTTAGCGTAAAGTCTTCTGCCTGCTCTCGTATCATTTCTCTCTCGCGTGCATTTTGGGCTACCTCCAAGCGGTCTTTTAGCTTGATATCTTGATAAACAGGGTCGTATTCTGGGGTCGAACGCTTTTGCGAGTGGTTCAATCCCACAGGAATCTGTATGTTCCATTTCTTAGGCAAGAGTTTGCCCGCATTGATGTTCATCATCAAGTCGTATTCTTGTGTGCTTTCTAGGGCGCGCTGGTTCGGAGCTTGGTCTACAGCGCCAAAACCTACGGTGTGCATACGGCCTGTGGCCGAGATATTCAGTAGTTCTGAAGCATTAGCATCTAATGAGCCCACAGCAGCCCAGCCACCGTGGTTCTCCAATTCGGCCACGCGTAGTTCGTTAAACCAAAACTCTCCGCTTAGGTCGTGCCCAGAGGCGTTCTTGATACCCAACATCACCGCGCGCACGCTTCCCAACGATGGATTCCCTTTAATCACATAGCGGTTTTGCCCCGCTATGTGGGGGGTACTTTCAGGATGGCTGATAGGGTTGAAGTTAGCGTCGTAGTAGCTTTCTTCGTTCATTGCCCCCGTACTTCTTAGCTTGATAGCTTTTAGGCGTGTCAGTACATCCATTGGGATGTTCAGCTCGTTGGCTTTAGGCCAGATTAGATAGTCGGCCGAGGCGCCCGCAGGAGTTACTTGTAGCGGAATTTCCACTTGATAGTAGTTCTGGTTGAAGTCAGTACCTATCCGCAAGAAAGCTACAGCCTGTCGGTCGCTCAGAGGATTGTTTTTGTACTGCTCAGCGTGTACGAACATCTTGATATACTTGTATTGCCGCAGGTCAAAGCGCAAGGCCTTGTACACCGCACGGCTATCCTTGTCTTTCAGGTTGCGCACAATGTACGAGAGCGCTTGTTCGTTTTGTTCTACCAAGGTATTGTTGGTATTGATGCGTTGGCGGTTTACCCCTGGCGGCATGCGGTAGGGGATAGGTTGGCGGTTTTCATTCTCAATGAGGTTCACTGAGTTGATTTCTACCGTAGTTCCAGAGTTGATGCCTATTTGGTCGTTTAGCGCATAGTTGTAGTAGCGCCAGTCGCCTCGAATCAAGTCGAGGGTACCGAAACGCAAGAGCATATCATTTTGGAAACCTGTTAGGTACATACGCATATGCGTCATTGCGTTGATGATGTTTATTTGGTCAGTTTTAGAAACTGTTCCTACGGGGAATTTATAACCTTCTCGCCATAGATCGCCACTAGCGATAGGTATCTTGTATTGTATCCAGCGGGCAGATACTCGTTGGCCATTGGGTGCTTCTACTGTTACATTGCGAATGTCGTTCACATATTTGTCGTTCGTGCTAATACCTGGGTGGATAGGTACGCGGTACTCCAAATAGTTGTTAGAAGTGTTCATCGTGTAGTCCCCGTTGATGTCTTCCGTATCGGGCAACGTAGTCGAGCCTCTGTTGTCGTTAGAAACAGCTACCGGCGAGTTGCCTTGGGTGCCGTTGTAGTTGTAGTAGCGGTTCAAGATACCTCCATTGCGTGCCAAAAAGTACTCGTAGTTGTCCAAAGCAGGGTCATTAGGCGAGCTCGCTACGTTGTTCGTGTAGATAGCTGCCTCATCAGCATCGTTTACCCCGTCCAACCCGATGTCTTGCAGATTGCGGTTCGCCGAACTTTGGTCAAAAGCATATACTAGCGATTGGGCAGCAGGTACTTTCCCCCAGCTCGACCTATTCACGCTCGCAGTCGAAGAGAGTCCTGGTAAGCCGTTCTCATACTGCTTGCGGCCATCTTTCAGTACGTCTTCCGAGATGTTCCCTAAGTTGAATACTAGCTCACCAGCACCGCTATAGCCTCCGGTGTAGTAAGGATCCATCACCCAGAATTGCAAAAACTCTATATTGCTCTCTTGGAAGTCCGAATAGCTCATTCCGCGCATAATGCCCGCCCATTTGTTGTTCGCAGTGCGAGACCCAAAGTTAGGGTCGTTGTTATAAGGCCCTTTGGCTGAAGGGTAATAGGCCAAGTCCAAAGTGCTCTGTACAAGCGATTGCCCTTGCGCTACTTGTTGTTGTGGGAAAAGCTCCTCTATGTAGATGCGGCGTGTACTGTTCTTAGAAATCTCATTTGCCCCTATTTCCGATGGCTTTTGGGCAGAATAGAATATTGGGTCAATCGTATACCACGCCATTTTGGCACGCCCATAACCATTCACAAGGTTAGCGTTGTCATTGGGGTCGTTCCCATAAAGATTTTGTACGGCCGAACTATTTCTACCCCCTGATGTACCAAATTCCAAAGGAGTACTAGCCAACTTCCAAGCCAATGGCGAACGCATATCTATAGTAGCTTGGGCTGCCTCAAAATCGTCCAAATACACAGTAGTCTCACCGTCAAAATCATCAGCTTTCGGCGTGCTAGCCATCAGGTAAGCAAACTCTCCTCGAACCGATAGGTTAGAAGGAGCATCACTCTTGATGGTCGGTAGGCGGTTCACCCAGCGAGTCAAAAAAGGCAACTCGGTAGAGTAAGTACCGCCTACCCCAAAGATAGTGTTGTTTACACTCTCTTGCCCATAGCTCGTCTTTTGGGTAAAGGGACGCTCGCGTAGATTCACAATCGCTCCGTTTACAATGAATTTGTCGCTGAACTTGTGCTCTATATTCACTCCCATAAAGCGAGTCGTTTGCCCTCCAAAAATCAGATTGTTCTCTACCGACACTTGTATGGGCAGCTTGCTAGCCTCCAAACTTGGGTTGATAATCTCTACCACCCCCGATTGATAGTCTACCAAGTAGTCAAGTCCTTCTACCAATACGCGACCGCCAGCCGTTACCCTTACCGAGCCGCGAGGCACGTTGAAGGCACCCAACGAGATACCTCGCCTACTAGAGGCCTTGTATCTTCCTTTCATCACAAACTTGTTCTTGTCGCCGTCCATTTGGGCTTGCGATTTGGTCTTGCGGTACAGAGAGCTGTACACATATTTTTGTTGTTGGATATTGTAGCTCAGAGGGTCGCGAGGGGTACTACCACCGCCCAGCGTTTTGTACAAGTATTCCCCAAAAGGTTCTACCTTGGTGAAGAAGATTTTGCCGTACTGCTCGTCTACCGTAATACCTGGCAGATAGTCAAAGAACCCATCACCACCTGGTTGAGGGTCGTTGTATTTGTTCAAACGGTCAAAGTGAAACAGATTTAGCAGTATCCGGTCTTCCAATCCTGCTGGCCAGTTGGGGGTATTGCCCATATTGTCCCGCACAGGAGTTATGTAGTTGATGGGCGACGGATTAGAATAGTAGATATTCATTCGGAAGTCCTCTGCCGAAAGGCGCGCTGTACCTACCGAATACACGTTCTTCATCATCAAATCCCAGATAGGGTCATTTACGTTTAAGCGGTTGCTTTTCAGCATCTTTAGCACCAATAGGTTGTTCGTAATAGCATTGTTGCCACCTCCGTATAGTTGGTTTGTCGTAGCCGAAATACCATCGTTGGCAAATTCACCTACTTGATACACTTGATTGCCATACGTATATTGGTACGCTACCGCAAGCACCTCATCGGCACTAAGCGCAGTGCTCAGCGAGATAAACCCTAACTTAGTGTCTACCTTGTAGTCAACCCCCTCTTCCAATTTGCGAGCATTCTCTATCACAGCGTAGTCATACCCCTGACTCACATACGAGCTGTTAGCGCCAAAACCTTGTTGTACAGTCGCCACATCTCGAATAGCACGCGTCAGTACAGTGTTCACCGTAGTGCCTGAGGCCACCCCCACACCTGTAGGGTCGTAATTGTTAGCCTCGTTGCGTGGCATAAGGTTGCTACCTCCCCTGAAGAAAGAAGAAGTTACCCTACTCCCTACACGGGTGTTCGCAGCAGTAGGCTCAGCCAAGTCTTGCAATGCCAAAATATTGCGAATATTGCCCATACGGCTATTGCGGTTGGTAACCCATACCTCCAAACGGGTAATCTGCACCTTGCTGTTTATAAAAGGATAGTTCTCTAAGGCGCGATCGTATTGGTCGCGGAAGAAGTGTGCCAAGAAAAAGTTGCGGTTTTCGTCGTAGTCCAAAGCCGAGAATTCAAACTCAGTAATGGTGCCACCGCCTTGAGCGTTTACCGTCTTGCGCTCCGACTTCTGTTCTGAAAATACACCCGTAACAGTAGTCCTACCGAATTTCAGTTCTGTCTTCACCCCAAAAAGACTCTGAGAGCCCGTAATGAGCGAGTTAGAGATAGGCATAGAAATGTTACCTAACTCTATCTTTTGCACAATGTCATCCTCGTTAGGAGCGTATTCCAACTTGAAAACGTTCTGAAAGTCAAACGAGGCCTGAGTGTCGTATTGTGCGTTGAGGTTCAGTCGGGTACCAATCTTTCCCGTAAGCCCTAAGCTGATGCGTTGCTCAAAATCCAATCCCCATGAACTCCGGTAACGAGGACTCACAGCAGGGTTGTCATTACGCGTGTAGCGCACCCCAAAGTCTACCCCCACACTTCCTTGCGGAATCAAATCAATATTCTTACCACCAAAGATACTCTCAAAAAAGTCAGAGTTCACATACAAGTCCGGCAATAGGTCGCGTTGTGCTTTCTTCTGCTCCGTAGTGCTGCTTGGGGTATTGGCCAGCGAAGCCAATTTGTCCTTGTAATAAAGGCTCATCCGTTCCCGCATTACCAGCGATTCATACTCTTTTACAGTCAGGTACAGAGGAGTACGCAAGTCGTATTTGCCCAATTTCTCAGTGTACACATACCTGTCCAAAGTAGGGTTGTACGTATATTGCTGGACGATGCTCTTAGGCTGTGCCAAGCCCACCTGACCGATACCATTCCGCACAACCGTCTCTGTTCGAGTGCCTTCAGTAGTGTTAGTAGTTTGAGCTAGAGCTCTATAGCTCCAAATGAGTAGTATTAAAGAGGTAAGGTATAATTTCATTTTCCAAATAAGGTACATTATAGGGGGCAAAAATACAATTTTTTTTTGAAGTAACAAGCAGCTATTCAAGCTCCCATAGCTCAAAATAATTCCTCACACCCCCGATGCGATTCCCTGTCCACCCAATACCCTCTGCGCTTCCCACTTCCAATTTCAAGCACGATGCTTAAGAGAAAGAATTTTTTTCTGTCGGAACTATCTCGGAGCTATCTCGGACACATCTCGGAGCTATGTCGGAGAAAAAGTGTATTTTCACCCAGCACCACATTTCTATAAAATGACAAAAAAACAGAAAAAAGTAACAAAAGCCCTAAATCCACCTTCAATTGATGAAACTTTGCAATGAAAGCAGAGAGCCACTTATTCTCCTTAAAATCGTGCATTTCACCTAATTTACCAGTTATCAAATTTGCTAATTGTCAAATTATTTGTACTTTTGCCTCAAATTTCAGTAACTTTAAAAATACCCTATTATGAAAGTAACCTACTTAGGTCACGCTTGCGTGAACATTAATATCGATGGAACTTACTTCCTTGTAGACCCCTTCATCTCCGCCAACCCGCTGGCTCAACATATTGACATCAATACGCTTAAAGCCGACTATATCCTCATCACCCACGCCCACGAAGACCATATCTTAGACGTCGAAGCCATTGCTAAGCGCACAGGCGCACAACTGATTTGCAATCCCGAAATACTAGCACACTATCAGGCATTGGGTCTTTCAGGCCATTCTATGAATCTTGGAGGCTCTCACCGCTTTGTAGACGGGAAGGTCAAAATAAAAATGATGAAGGCAGAGCACTCTTCCTCTTTCCCCGATGGCTCGTATGGAGGCAATCCTGCAGGCTTCCTCATCGACTGCAACGATGAGACTATCTACATCTCTGGCGATACGGCACTGCACTACGATATGAAGATTATCCCTCACCAATACCGTGTGAACTTAGGCATATTCCCTATTGGTAATAACTATACTATGGGCGTACGCGATGCCCTTACAGCAGCTCGTTTTGTAGAAGTTACGAACGTGCTCGGGGTGCACTACGACACATTCCCTGTTATAAAGATAGACAAAGAGTCGTCAAAACGAAAGTTCAAAGACGACCACCGCCGTCTCCACCTATTGCCCATTGGCGATACCATCGACCTTAAAGACCTTAACATCAGTACACTCTAATTCCCAAGAACTTTTTGATTAAATGAAGAAACACCGTTTACTCACTTACTTTTGTCTTTTGCCCTTTGCCGCTTTGGCACAATCCTTTGAGGTAGCTATGCCTTTGAATACAACACCTCTTTTGGCAGGAAACTTTGCCGAGTTGCGACCCAATCACTTCCACGGCGGAGTCGACCTAAAAACAGAAGGCCGCGAAGGCCTACAGGTGCTATCAGCAGCCGATGGCTATGTCTCCCGCATCAAGGTCAGTCCCTATGGCTATGGAAAAATGCTCTTCATCACCCACGCCAATGGCTATGTAACCACCTATGGACACTTGCAGAAGTACGCCCCAAACATAGAGGCTTATGTGAAGAAAAAACAATATGAAAAACAGACTTACGAGATTGACATACTCCTTTCCGAAACCGACTTTGTTGTGAAGAAAGGCGAGTGGGTAGGCGTTAGTGGCAATACAGGTAGCAGCCAAGGGCCTCACTTGCACTTCGAGGTGCGAGATACCAGCAACAACGGTTGGAACCCTTTGCTTTTTGGCTTTAAAGATATTGCCGATACTACCCCTCCCGAAGTACAACAAGTCTTGGCCTACTCTCTTTCCGACGACGCCCAAGTAGAGGAAACACAACAGCCAAGGCAAATTAATAAAACACTACAACCCGATGGCACTTATCTGGCCGACAAGGTATCCGCCATTGGTACCATAGGTTTTGGCATACAGTCTTTCGACCGTCAAGATGCTACCTTTCACAAAAACGGCACCTATAAGGTTACCCTCTTGCTCAATGACGAACCACAACTGCAAACCGTCTTTGACAAAGTCAATTTTGACGATACTCGCTACTTGAATGCCCTAATAGACTACGACCGCTACACACAGCGGAAAGGTTTTGTCCAACTCCTCTACAAGTTGCCTAACAACCGTTTGGAGAGTGTCTATCCTGTCTTGAAAGACAACAAAGGCTACCTGACCATTGCCGAAGGCCAACAGTATACCGTAACCATAGTTGCAGAAGATTTTAAGGGGAACGCTACTAAAATCAATATTCCAGTAGAGGGCAAACGTCTTGAACTGAAAACCCCTCGCTCTGTGCGCAAAGGCAATAAGCAGTTGGTGGCTACCCGAGACAATTACTACGAATTTACGAATAGTACAGTCTATTTCCCAGAAAATACTTTCTACGACGATGTTTTGCTTAATATAGGCGAAGATGAGAATGGCCTTTTCATAGGCGAAGGGAAACTGCCAGTGCACAAGTATTTTACTGTAACGATGAAGAACACCAAAGGCTTTAAAGACGACGAGATACCTCAAGTCTTCATTGCTAGTTCTGGTGGTTGGACAGCTCCTACGGTTTATAAGGATGGCGTTTTCACCACCCGTGCGCGAAGCTTAGGCCGTTTCAGCTTGCGCAAAGATGTAACACCTCCTACGCTCAAAGCACATAACTTCAACAACAAAGGTCTTTTGAAAGCCGATGTGCTCAAAGTAGTGGTAAGCGACAACTTCAGTGGTTTCTCCCACTGTTCCGCTACCCTCAATGGCGAATGGGTACTCTTTGAATATGAACCTAAGAACCACGTTCTAACATTCCATTTCAGCGATATTGATACCTCCAAAACTAATACCTACGAATTGGAGCTGAAAGCTTACGACAAGGTAGGTAATGAGGGGGTACTAAAAGCCATTTTCACCCGTCCAAAATCATAAAAATAACAATCAAAAGATAAACTAATTATTATATGAAACAAGTTGTATTTACAGAACATGCGCCCGCACCCATTGGGCCTTACACCCAAGCCATTATTGCAGGGAAAACTCTTTATGTGTCAGGACAAATTCCTGTCAATCCCGTTACAGGAGAGATTGTAACAGGAATAGAAGCTGCCACCGAACAGGTGATGGAAAACCTTAAAGCAATTCTAACAAAAGCAGGAGGTGATTTTAGCAATGTAGTGAAAACTACTATTTTCTTAGCCGATATGGAACAATTTGCTCCTATGAACGAGGTCTATGCCCGTTATTTCGACCACAGAACAGCTCCCGCTCGCGAAACCATACAAGTAGCCAAACTCCCCAAAGGAGTAGAGGTAGAAATCTCTTGTATCGCAGTATTCAAGTAGTATTCAAGAGGGCTGCCCAAAAAGTTCAAGAAAAAATAGTCCTTCCACTAACGGACTATAAACAAAACTTTTCAGGCAGCCTCTTTTACCCTTTACTTTTATCCCAAACAGATGCAAATATTTAAATTTGGAGGAGCCTCAGTCAAAGACGCTGCAGGCGTGCGCAATGTCGCTAACATATTACAAACCGTAGGCTATGCCCATACACTGATTGTTATTTCTGCTATGGGCAAAACTACCAATGCCTTAGAGGTAGTGGTGAGCAACTATTTTAAAGAACCCGAAAAACTCAACGAGAGTATTCAGGTAGTAAAAGACTTCCATTATCATATTATTAGAGAGCTATTCCCTGACGAGAATCACCCCGTGTATTGGAAAGTAGATGGGCTCTTTGCCGAGCTTACCTCTTTCTTAGAGCGCAACAAGTCGCCCAAACACAGTTTTGTCTACGACCAAGTGATTTGTTTTGGAGAACTGCTTTCTACTACTATCATCAGCCAGTTTTTGAATGACAATGGTATCAAAAACAATTGGATAGATGTCCGTAATCTCATCAAAACCGATAGCAATTACCGCGATGCCAATATCGATTGGGAAGAAACTCAAACAAATATTGGTAGCCATATTAACAAGACACTGCTGAACATTACCCAAGGCTTCTTGGGTAGCGATGCTAATTTCTTCACCACTACTTTAGGGCGCGAAGGTTCTGACTATACAGCTGCTATCTTTGCTTATTGTCTTGATGCCGAAAGTGTTACTATTTGGAAAGACGTTCCTGGCGTGCTCAATGCCGACCCTCGCTATTTCCAGCATACCGAGCTCTTGAACAAAATACCTTACCAAGAAGCTATAGAGTTAGCTTTTTATGGCGCTTCAGTCATACACCCCAAAACCTTACAACCTTTACAACAAAAGGAAATTCCACTTTATGTGCGCTCTTTTGTAAATCCTACAGCTCAAGGGAGTGCAGTGTGCAATGTCCCTGTTTTAGAGCCAAAAGTACCTTGTTTTATTCTCAAGAAAGACCAAATACTCCTGTCGCTCTCTTCTTTAGATTTTTCTTTCATTATGGAAGAAGGAATCAGTTATATTTTCAAGAACTTGCACAAAGCTAAGATGAAAGTGAGTGTTATTCAGAACTCAGCCATCAGCTTTTCTGTATGTGTAGACAACAAGTTCGACACCTTGCCAGAACTCTTGGAAAAACTGACACAGCGCTTCAAAGTATCGGTAACCGAAGGGGTAACCTTATATACTATTCGCCACGCTACTCCCCAAGCCATAGACGAAGTAGAAGCAGGCAAAGAACTACTGCTCAAACAAGTAGCTCAAAGCACAGTACAAATAGTAGTAAAATAGGCATTCTCATACGCAGGGTGTTTGCTTTGTTTTTGGCCAAAACTTATTTCAAGGCACACCCTGCTTTTGTCCAATGCTAAAAAATGAACAACTTTACCAAACTAAAATATAATTATCAAGCGATGAACGACATACAAAATTTCAAAAAGACACAAGAAGTAGAGCCCAATTTTTGTCAGCAGCCTCTTCCCGAAGAATCCCTCCTGATTGATTCTGTAGAAGACCTCGAAGCATTTCTTTCACAGCCCAATGCCGTTTTAGTAGATGTTCGCAACCCCGACGAAACTCCTAAAATCAGTCGTTTCCCTGTCTTAGAACTTCCCCTTCCGCAACTCCCCACTCTCTGCGAGCAGCTTCTGCCATACCAGCACATTTGTTTTGTATGTGTAGCAGGTGTCCGCAGTATGAAAGCACTCAATTTTGTAAAAGAACAACTTCCTAACAAAGATTTGAAAAGCTTTAAATCTGGTTTTGCTCCCTTAGCCTAATCTAATTTGCCTGCTACCCTCTGCATTTAACCAACTACCTTTCTGCTTCTAATTAAGGAGTTACCAAATCAATAGAAGCTGTTTGTACAATGGTATGCCATATTGGTAAGGAACTCAAAGGCAAGTGTTATAGCTGAAACTTTTGCCTCAATCATAGTTAGTTAGAATCAATAGTCAAAAACGCAGAGGTAGCCACTAGGCAATTACACCAACGGCCATTAAAAAGTCATCGAACAAACAACGAACAAGAAACGAACCCAGACCAAACTTTCTAAATATTTTTTGCCTCTTTTCTTGCAATAATACAAAATAATTATGTACTTTTGCCCAAAATTTTATTACAATGGAGAGAATAACAGCTGCCATTACTGCCATTGGAGGGTATGTCCCTGATGACATTCTATCCAATGAAATGTTAGAAAAAATGGTAGATACAAACGACGAGTGGATTTACACCCGTACCGGTATCAAAGAACGACGTATCTTAAAAGACCCTAATAAGGGCACTTCTTTCCTTGCTATTGAAGCCGCCAAAAACCTCATTAGCAAAAAAGGATTAGACCCAAAAGAAATCGACTTGCTGATATTAGCAACAGCTACTCCCGATATGCCGGTGGCCCTTACAGGCCCTTATGTAGCTTCGCAAATAGGAGCAACCAATGCCTTTGCTTTCGACCTACAAGCA
>ERZ772971.1491-NODE-1491-length-13523-cov-4.487080_pt1 | contig 13523 bp, 11 predicted proteins | sample MGYA00511943_ERZ772971 | MGnify/ENA primary metagenome ERZ772971 (study PRJEB29015, sample SAMEA2737929) | human oral metagenome | biome: human oral; feature: human-associated habitat; material: dental | place: China | collected 2144 ... | reverse complement strand
CCAATGAAATATGACTCATAATTTGTACTTTACATTTTTCAATTTCAACAACGCAAATATGAGGATTTTTTTCATTTGGCAAGGAAAAACTATATGATTTTTCCTTGCTTTTTTGTTTTTAATTTTTGTCTGCAACAGACAAAATTTAAAAACAAACCCTTATTAAAAAGTTACTTTTATTACTTGAATTTAGGTGGTAAAATGTCAACCACAAAAGTATAAGTATTTGTTGGATAGGTTAATACGCAAATCGCAGCAGAATGGGGAATAAGACACCTCGTTACAGGAAAGTAAGCGGTTCGGGGCTGTAAAAACGAAAAATCCCGAAGAAACAGAGCTGAAAATAGATGCTTCTTCGGGTGCGTGAGTATGTGTGAATAGCAATACGCCTATGCAAAGTATTTCGGATTTGCCGTATTGGTGATGCTCAGCGAAAAGAATACGCTTGTTTTTTCTTTTCGCAAGTACAGTCTTTCAAGAACGGTTCTGCGAACCTGCTCCGCTCCGAATGAGTTGATACGGAAAGCAAGGCGATAATGGCTTCAAGGTTGTAAACTTCTATGCTGCGGTTGTCCGACAGTCGGATGGTACGCCTTATCTCGTGTTCTCTCAAAACTACGTTTTTGCAGAGAACTTTTATTCCTGCTCGGATTGTAGGGGCGATAACCCCGAACAGTTCGCAGAGTTCCCACTCGGTCATGGCAATCGATCCTGTATCGGTCGGCATGGCGATGTCGCCCTATTCGTCCATCGTGATGATGCTTCGTTTCTCTTTCATCTGTATTCTTCTTTATGGGTTATCAAATGGCACTGCAAATACTTTTCTCCATATCCACCAACTTGTCGGACAACTGTTCCAAGTCCTGACTTATCTTTTGGGCGGTTATCTTCGCGTAGATTTGAGTGGTCTTTATATTGGTATGCCCCAACAGACGGCTGACGGTTTCAATTGGTACTCCGTTGGATAACAATATGGTGGTTGCTGCCGAATGTCTTGCCACATGATAGGTCAGATGTGTCTTTATACCGCACAACTCGGTTATGGCTTTCAGTTTTTTATTGCAAATGGTGTTACTTGGCATTGGGAAAACCTTATTGTTTTCCGCCATCCCCTCGTACTTCTCTATAATCTTCTTGGGAACGTCCAACAGACGGATATTCGATTCGGTGTTGGTCTTCTTTCTTCGGGTGATTATCCAAAGGTTGCCGTCAAAGAATGTTTGCAGGTTGTCGGTGGTGAGGTTCTTGACATCGGAATACGCCAGACCCGTGAACACCGAAAACAGAAACAGGTCCCTCACAAGCTCGTGGGTCTTGTCGGGCATCTCTGTGTTCATCATGGTGTGTATCTCCTCTTTCGTGACATATCCTCTGTTCACGCTTTCGGGGGAGTTGATATATCCTGCAAAGGGATTGAACGGCAGACGACCGTCATTCCTCGCTATGGAAATGATGTGCTTTAACACAATCATATAGCCCCACACGGTATTGGTACGGCACTTCTTCACGGTGCGCAGGAAATACTCGAAGTCGTTGATGAACGTGAGGTTCAACTCTTTGAGGGGAATATCCTCACGCTTGTATGTATGGGGCAGAAACTCCCGAATATGTTTGTAGACGGTCTGATAACGGGTAAATGTCCCTTTGGCACGGCTGTGTCCGACTTTCTTCGCAAACTCGGCATTGTGCTGCTCAAAGAGTTTCAGTAAGGTTTCCTGCTTGATACCGATACCGAGATAGGCATCTTTCAGTTTGGCAGCGGTTACATACCCATCCGTCTGCATCAGTTCTTGGTATCGGCGGTTCACCTCCACCCGAATCTTGTCAACCGCACGGTTGATTCTTTGCGCTTCGGCACTCTTGCCCGAAGCACGGTTGTTCTTCACGTCCCACAAGTGGGGCGGAACGTCCATCTTGCAGCTGAACTGCTTAATCTCTCCGTCCACCGTAAGGCGGCACATCAGTGGGAGGTTGCCGTTGGGCTTTGCACTGCCTTTCTTCACATAGAATAATACCTTGAATGTACTTCGCATAACTCACATTTTTTTGGTTACAAAATTAGTTTACTGTGAGTTACCGACAGCTACGCAAAATTACGCAAATCGCAGAAAAATAGCCTTTTAGCCAAAAATCTTCTTCAATCACTCGGTAATGATGTGGTAACTGAACTCTTGCGCTGTATGGCTTCGTTATGGCTATCCATTGGCTACGTTGCCATAGACAAATATAGCGTAACGAACGCTTTGTCAATCTATTCGCTACGCTTTTCTCTGATTTACTTTTTAGCTATCTGTTTATTTTAATGTGTAAGAGTTTTAGAACTTATACCCTATCTTGACACCCACATTAGGCTCGATTGCCCAAAACTTGTTGTCGTTATTCACCCCTTTACCAAAGTTGCGCGCAATATTGGCATACGGAGCTACTATAAAGGTATCGTTGTAATTCCATTGGTATCCTCCTCCAATTCCTAAGATAAAGCTATCTAATTTGGTAGTTGAACCATCATCGTATTTGAAAGTTCCAAAACGCTGCTTAATGAATGGATTGATGTAAGGACCTGAATTGCCATCTAAATCAAAGTAATAGTTATATCCTACTTTGAAGCTGGTAGCATTGTACTTTTCACCACTCTTTTTGGGTAGAAAAGAAAACTGGTCGTTAATAAAAATCTCACCTTCCAATGATTGGTTGAAAGAGATATAGTGCTCATAGCCTAACTCTACTGAAGCTAACCATATTACATTCAAGATGTTAAGGTTTACTTCGTGCTTAGGAAAGTCATCTTGGGCGAAAGCCCTTGTGCCCATACACAACAGCATTGCCGCTACAATTAATTTTTTCATCAGTACTCTTGTTTAAAAAATAAGGGCAAAGATAGTGCTTTTGGTGAAAAACACAAAAAATATTACTTAATTGTTCTTATGTACTCCAAAATCTCTCTTGCTTGGGTTTCGGTCAAATTCTGGTTCAGCATTATGCTTCCCATCTCTTCTAATAGGGCTTTCGCTATAGGATCCTTTTTAATCATTTCTTCTGGATTGAGGATCATATTCATCAGCCACTCAGGGGTACGCACTTGGTCAAGGCCTACCATTGCAGGCCCTATCATACGCTTTTTAGGGCGATGGCAAGCGGTGCAATACTGATTAAAAACTTCCTCACCTCTGGCTGCCATAGCGGCATCGGGAGGAGTAGCTAAAGGCGGTTGGACTGTTTTCACGGGGCCTATCCCTTTGTTTGTCTGCCAATCGGGGTATTCAGTATGCTGCTCGTCTTGTGAGGCAGGTGCGGGAGTAGTAGCTTGCGTAGCAGTCTGCTCAGTAGAGGCATTGCTCTTGTTAGAAGTATTGCCATCGCAAGAAACTGCCAATAGCGCTACTGCTGAAAATACCAATAGTGTTTTTTTCATTTGTTAAATCTTAGTGTTTTTAGTTTGTGAATTTTATAGGCGGTTTAAATAAGTTTGGCCACCTCTTTGGCAAAGTAGCTGGCAATGAGGTCTGCCCCTGCACGCTTGATGCTGACTATTTGTTCGAGCATCACTGCATCGTGGTCAAGCCAACCATTGGCTGCTGCGGCTTTCAGCATTGCATACTCGCCTGATACTTGATACACGGCAACAGGCACTTCGCTCATATTCTTTACTTCGCGAACAATATCTAAATAGGGCAACCCTGGTTTAACCATTACGATGTCTGCACCTTCTTCTATGTCCATACGTGTTTCGCGCAAGGCCTCTAAGCGGTTGTGGCAGTCCATTTGGTAGGTTTTCTTGTCTTTAGGGATATTCTGCGCATCTACGGGGGCACTGTCTAAGGCGTCGCGGAAGGGGCCATAGAAGGCAGAGGCGTATTTGGCACTGTAGGCCATAATGCCGACATTCTCGAAGCTATTGTCCTCTAAGGCTTCGCGCAAAGAGATGATACGGCCGTCCATCATATCGCTTGGGGCGATAAAGTCAGCACCAGCGTGTGCGTGGGAGAGTGCCATTGCACAAAGGGCTTCGACAGTAGGGTCGTTTAGTATCTGTCCGTTTTCGACAATCCCATCGTGTCCGTAAATCGAATAGGGGTCAAGAGCTACATCGGTCATTACGAGCATTTCGGGGACTGTTTGTTTGATTGTTTGGATAGCGCGTTGCATCAGTCCGCTAGGGTTAGAGGCTTCGGTTCCCTTATTGTCTTTGAGATGTTCAGGTACTTTTACAAATAGTAATACTGACTTGAGCCCCAAAGACCATAATTCTTTAATTTCGGCAGGCAACAAGTCTAAACTATACCTATAATAACCAGGCATTGATGGGATTTCGTCCTTTATGCCTTTTCCTTCTACTACAAATAGAGGCACGAGAAAATCATTGGGGGTTACGATGGTCTCGCGCACCAAGCTGCGCACGCTTTCATTGAGGCGCAAGCGGCGATTTCTTCTTAATGGATACATATTTAATTTGTCAATTTGTCAATTTGTCAATTAGTTAATTTGTCGATTTGTCGATTTGTCAATTTGTCGATTTGTCAATTTGTCGATTTGTCAATTTGTCGATTTGTTAATATGGTGATGCGATTTGCTATTTTGTTATTTTGCTGAAAAAGGCTCTCACTTCGCGTTCAAAAACTCCTATGGGATAGCTATGCGCCATTGTATTCACCAAGTGAATTTCTACGGGTTGGTGTTCGCGGAGCTCTTCGCGCAGGACTGCCAAGGAGTCCCACGGACTAATAACACTGTCTTGCAGCCCGATTACTACTTGCATATAAGCCGCATAATGAGGGTTGGGCTGTATGGTAGCTGGCATTTCGTTTTTGTAGGTCAAAGCGGGATTGAGCAGCAAACAAGGCTTCAGCAGTGCTTGTGCAAGGTAATAGACTACCAAGCCACCTGCACTTGAACCTATTAAGGCATCTACCTCGGCGTATTGGGCTATCAGTTCGCTAAAGAGTTGAGGGTTGCTGCGATAGTCCAATTCGGGGGCAAAGATTTCACCATATGGATTTAGCACTGCTCTGCGGTCGTCTTGCAGTGTGCTGTCCAATCCGTGTAAGTAAAGTATTTTCATAGTGACGGCAAAGATACGATGTTTTTTTGGAAGTTCCAAGTCTCAAGAACAAAGTTGCTGTTCGCATCAATCTGTCTGGCTACCTCCTAATAGTTAGTGTTGTTTTACTGTCTTTGGTTTATTTCGGATTTACAGATGGGCATAAGGTACGAACTTAGGAAAAAAGTAATGTTCTGTTTGATTATTTTTTAAGCAAATCGACCATATAGATAAAAGACAATGAAATGAAGAAAGCAAAAATCCTTACTCCGTTTTGATTCCTTACTTAAGCACTAAAAGAAGAAAAAAAACTACAAAGGCATCTTGCCGCTACAGTGGAGCGATAGTGGAGACGAAGTGAAGAACAAGCGAACTTTCACCATACACCGATTTTTCTACAAAAAGGCTCCAAAACAGAAAAAATAGATGCAGTCTTAAATAGGTGAATTATTTTGTGCCGCTCACCTTCCCTCTGTTGGCATAGGGCTTGAAACTTGTGGCTTCCAAAAAATCTCCCTATCTTTGCGGCTTAAATAACTTAAAATAAAATCAGTAAATGAAAAAAATCATTCTAAGTGCAACAACAGTGGTAGCCTTTGTTTTAGGGAGCTGCAACAACCCTCAACCCTCTAACAATCAATCTACTGAAACTGTTGCTACCGAGACAACCTCTATCTCTGCTCCTGAGACTTTTGAGTACCAAGTTGCTCCTGAATCGGTAGTAGAATGGGAAGGCACCAAGCCAGCAGGCAAGCACCACGGCACGGTAAATGCCACTGAAGGAGGGCTAAATGTAGAAAACGGCACCCTCACCGCTGGTGAGTTTGTCTTGGATATGAACAGCATCAGTGTATTGGACTTGGAAGCCGGCAAGGGCAAAGAAACCCTCGAAGCTCACCTTAAAGGTACTGACCCTGAAAAAGTAGACCACTTTTTTAATGTAAAGGAGTTTCCTACTGCTACTTTCAGCGTGAAAACTTTCGATGGGAAAAACCTTGTAGGCAATCTTACGGTGAAAGGGAAAACTAAAGAAATCAGCTTTCCTGCTCATATCAGCATTAGTGAGCGCGAGGTAAGCATTACCTCTGAACCTTTCAAAATCAATCGTGTAGATTTTGGTGTAAACTACGGTTCTAAGTCGGTTTTTGACGATTTGAAAGACAAATTTATCGACGACGAAATTACATTAGTAGTTAAAGCAAAAGCTACAAAATAACTAACAAAAAAAGAGGTAGCCCAGTGGCTACCTCTCCGCTTATAGCCTTATGATAGCACCTCTCTCCATCATTATCATCCTTACCAGCATTGTACTCTCGGCCTTCTTTTCGGGGTTTGAGATAGCTTATGTATCTTCGAACAAAGTCCATCTTGAGATTCTGAAAAAACAAGGCGGGCTGCTGGCTAATGTTCTTTCTAAGCTGACGCGCAAACCTTCGAAGCTACTGGCTACTCTATTAGTAGGCAACAATATCACTCTGGTGGTCTACGGGTTCGAAATGGGGAAACTGATGACTGCCCTCTTACCCCCATTTTTCCAAAATGTGGCGTGGCACACAATTATCTCTACCCTTATCATTCTCATCACTGCGGAGTTTATGCCTAAGGTTTTCTTTCAGATTTATGCGAACCAACTGCTAAAAGTCTTTGCTGTGCCTGCTTATTTTTTCTACCTGCTATTTTACCCTCTTTCGAGTTTTGTAATGTGGATTTCGGACTTTGTTCTAAAAGCTTTCTTCAAAACACAAGGCGACTATGTTCCTCTTTCTTTCAGCAAAGTAGAGCTTGTAGATTACATATCTGAACAAATGGAGAATGCTCCTAAAAAAGACGAAGTAGATACAGAAGTGCAAATGTTCCAAAATGCGCTTGAGTTTTCGGGTGTAAAGGCTCGCGAGATTATGATTCCGCGTACTGAAATAGTGGCTATTGAGCTACACGAGAGTATCGATAAGCTAATTGACTCGTTTGTAGCATCGGGATTCTCTAAAATACTTATTTACAACGAAAACATTGATGATATTGTAGGCTATGTCCATTCTTTTGATATGTTTAAAAAACCTAAAACTATTCAGGAAGTACTGATGCCTATTTTGAATATCCCCGAAACTATACAGATTAATGAGGTGCTGAACCTACTGACGAGAAAGCGAAAAAGTATGGCCATCGTTATTGATGAATACGGAGGAACCTCTGGCTTGGTTACCCTTGAAGATATTGTAGAAGAGCTGTTTGGAGAAATTGAAGATGAACACGACAAAGAGCACTTTATTGAAGAAAAGATATCGGACAGCGAATACCTCTTTTCGGCGCGATTAGAAGTGGAATACCTTAACGAAACCTATCATTTAGAGCTCCCTGAAAGCGAGGAATACGAAACCTTAGGAGGTTTCATCGTTCTACACACCGAGGAAATTCCGACTCAAGGCGATGTGATAAACATACCTCCTTTCCAATTTACCATTGAAGCCTGCTCTCAAACAAAAATAGACACCGTTAGGCTCCGGCTCAGGGAAGAGGATTAAAAGCAACAAAAAAAGTCCGTTTGCAGTTTGCAAACGGACTTTTTTGTGTCTCTTTTAGAGGAAGGAGATTATCCTACCTTTAGCACCCACAGCTTAGAGTTAAAGAACTCAGGGCGACGCAACAAGGCGAGAATCTTTTTGCCTGCATCCCCTCTGGAGAGATACACCTTATCGATGTAGATGTAGCTCATATTGTTATTGGGGTGAGTGAACATCTCGGCTTTAATGCCCAAGTTGTTGATGCTGTTTTTCATCTGCAAGGCTCCTTGAGTATTCTTGTAAACTCCTGCTATCACATAATAGCCTTCGGGAATCTCGTCAGAGGATATTTTATCTTCTACCAGTAGGATACGCTGGTTGAGGATAGTTTGAATAGTTTCTTCTGTACTGCCACTGATGATTTGTGCATTCACTTTAGAAGCAGTTAAAGCTTGAAAGAACAAGCCGCCTAAAAGGCATAACATTAATTTGCGAACATTGCTCATATTGGTTTGGTTTTATTATGTTTCATTTCCTGGCGCAAAGTTGCATATATTTTTTGAATTACGCAAGTTTTATATTAACAAATTTTTAAGAATTGTTTTTGCTTTAATAACAAAAAAGGCTATCTCCTATGGAGACAGCCTTTTCTATCATTATCAAAATAATGGGAAATGAAACGCTTTTTAAAAACTACTTACCTACTTTCAGTACCCATACCTTAGAGTTAGAAAACTCTGGGCGTCGCAAGAGATTCAACATTGATTCTCCAGCTTCTCCTCTTGATACGTACGGTTTTTCTATGTAGATGTAGGTCATTGAGTTTTCTGGGTGAATAAAGGTTGCAGCTTTAATGCCTAACTTATTAATACTATTGAGCATTTGGAACGCTCCTCGTGGGTTTTTATACACCCCTACAATAACGTAGTATCCTTCTGGAATGTTAAGACCTGAAATCTTGTCTTCTGTAAGTTTCATACGTTGCTCCAATTCCTGCATCACAGTCTTAGGCTTAGGCGGTTTAGGCGGTTGGGTTGTAGGTGTTTTCGTTATGGTAGTAGTAGGAGTCTTCACCGTAGGGGCAGGAGCAGCTACTGTAGGAGTAGGTTCTTTTGTAGGTGGTGTTACCTTAGGTTTCTTGATATGGTGTTTGCCTCCAAACTGGTAAGATAGCACAACATCGTAAGTTCCTCCGAGCTGAGCTACATAGTTAGCAATGGTCTGCTCATAGCCAAAACCTACACTAAAATGATTTGCTATGTTAAAACCTAAGCCACCAAATACGCCATATTTTTGGTCGTACCCCAAATAGGCCCACCCCATCTTTGCATCTAACATAGCGTGAGCTCCGAACTGAAAGTTGTCAGCACTCTTTTTCCCTTTCAAAAGACCTGTAAAAACGGCATCTTCCAAGAAATCGCTACTGCTATCCAATGTTCTTCGGTACATTATATGTCCTGTAAGAGATTTTTCATTGAAAGGAACCGCCATCTCTTTAGAAGAAAACGAATAGTCTAAAAGGTTCTCTGCGGTAAGCCCAAAGTGCCACTCGTTAAAATTGATGTCGACCCCAGGTTGAATGTTCACATAGCTAGTTGCTTTTGCCTCCTCAATCCGTGGATCGGGAGCATTGGTGCGTACTTTGCCCTTGTCTAAACTGCTGCGTGCAAAAACAGCATTTAGTCCCAATCGCAAAAAGTTATCGTCAGAAATGTTCACTTGGTGCACATAGTTGCCCAAAAGTCCCGTATTGGCAAAAATACCTGCTGTGCGCTGGAAAATCAGCCCGTGTGCCATATTATCGCCATCGTCTACCTTGCGCTTGTTGCCAGCATCACCGCCCCACTTCTGTCCGTATGAAAGTCCGAAAGTACTAAACTTCTCATCAAACCCCATCCACTGATTGCGGTGGAAAAAAGTAATTTGCGATTCGTTCTTGCTAAAAATAGGAAATGCAGGGTTCATTAGGTAGGTGTTGTACTTCACCGCCGTGTGCCCAGGCATCTCGTAGGGCAAATAATTACCATCGCCTTGGGCAAAGCTCTGTTGCAAACCCAAAACAAAAACAAAGGTGATTATTTTAAGTAGTATTTTCATTTTAAATCTTATTTTAGTACCGTGATGAAGCCTTTCTTAGGCATATCTTCTTTGCCACCACTCTCATTAGTTGCTTCGCCTTCTAAAAGGTAGAAAAATATCTGGGCGCGATTGCCCAAATCCTTGAAAGTCTTTTCGTCAGGCCACTGCCCATTATAGTTAGTAGCCGAGAATACTTCCTTACCTTCTTGCGAATAGATGGTTACTTTCACTTGAGGGCTCATATACTTTGCAGGAATCTCCCAGGTATCATTCACCCCATCTGCATTAGGAGTTACCACATTTGGGATAGTAGACACCTGATACACATTTAATTTGAACGGCAAGGAATTCTCTCCTACCGACGGACAAGATGTCTCACTTAGAACATAGTCCCCAGCCATATCACTAGAAGTTATCTCTAAGGTTGTACCGTATTTAGTTGTGCCATCAGCGTGCTTCCACACGAAATTGTTACCTCCACCAGCTTCCAACTTATCTCCTACACGCACGGGAAACTCGCGCTCGCGCTCCGTACTGGTCTGGTATACTTTCTTTTGCGAAGCTCCATCGCGGAACAACTCAAGCGTTATTCTACCTGTATGGTAGTTCTCTACCACTATATGCGCACGCTTAGGGCAACCGCCGTTGTTGATTTCCAAATAGTAATCGCCAGTGTCATTCACTTGTGCGGTAGGCAATTCGCTGCCTATCGGTGTATCGTTTAGGTAATTCTGACTCGTTACCTTCTTCCAAACATACGAGAAACTATCTGCTACCGAAGAGTTAGGATCGAAACTATCTTTTGCCACGGTTAGGCTCAGTGTACCCCCTGGGCACAAATACACAGTTCCCTTAGCCCCATCTAACGCACTGATTTCAAAATCTGGAATGGGTGTAAAAGCTATTGCCTTAGGGTCTGAAGTCTTCAAAATACTACCATTGTAAGTTACACGCACTGCATACAAAGCCGATTCCGAATTGCCCAATCGCGACACCTCGTATTTCGTACGGGTCTCAGCCAGCACATCGCTACCGTCTTTTGTCCATTGCAAGTTAAAATACTGATAGTCATCTTTTTTCACCTCTACCTCCTTGCCTCCGCTCAGTTTTACCACAACCTTTTGCAATTCCAAAGTTGTTTGCGAACGAGTCTCGCAGTCTGCAGAAGGAAGTGTTCCTACTTTCACCTGAGTGATGTCTGCTATATTTTCAAAATGAACAGGAGTCAACGTCATTGGGTTGTTGCAACCTGTACCGTTATTAGTAAGAGTTACCTGATAGATACCTGGCGCAGTTACGGTAAGCTGAGTATCTGTTTGCCCAGCAATTATCACCCCATCCTTCTTCCACTCAATAGTAGGAGCAGTCATATTGTGCGACACTTGCAGTACATTAGTCTTTCCGATGAAGAAAATCTCATCAGACTTAGTGTTGTCTGCCCAACGTGCTGTAATGATATTTTTGTTTACTGCCAGTGCATTAGAAGTAGCAGGGCAACCGCCAAAACCAGCTGCCACCTGCACGTGGTAAACTCCAGAGCTGTCCACATTGTAGTCTGTCAGCCCCACCCCTTGCGCTATCTGGGTATTGCCGTCCTTATACCAAGTGTAAGTAGCCGAAGCATTTGCCCCAGTAGTGATAGTAAGCGTTAGTGTACCCTCGCAAAACTCTAAGTTCGTAAGGCCTCCATTCAATTTCAGCGCATTTGCATCTTGAAGCAATACATCTAACTCGTTAGAATCAGGAATAGCTGTAAAACCCGTAGCACTTAAGCTAAGCTTGTATTTACCATTCTCAAAAGCATTGGAAAGACTTAGCTCTTGCGTAGTAGCCGCATTGGCATAAGTCCCATTGATGTTCGCTTGCCACTGAAAAGAAAAGAAATTATAATCAGTAGGGTCTATCACCAACTCCTTATCATCCACTTGAGCTACAATCTTATCGACAGCTAAAGTGATAGCACTATACTCGCAAGGCTGATAAGCCGTCTTAGGTTTAATTGTTACTTTGAAGTTTGAAGGGCCTCTCAACTCTATTTCATCAGTAACCACACTCACCGAGCACCCCCCTGTTTGGGTAACCTCGGCCTTGTATTTGCCTACATCATTAGCCGTATAAGTCGAAGCCGTTTCGCCCGTAAGCTCCACTCCATCCTTAAACCATTTGTAGGTAGGCAGTTGGGCAGTTGTGCTCACTGTGAAAGTAAAACTTTTACCGGGGAGCAAGACACGGCTACCTGTAGTTACCAACGATGCCGCCACAACATCCTTACGCTTAATTTCAATAGCATTCGAGCGGACATCGCAGTCGCCACCGCTCCCCACCTCTACATAATATTTGCCTGCCTTGTTGTCGGGAGCATTTACTGTAAAGTTATTCTGTCCGGTTGTCTCGCCTATTTTAGTCCCATCGCGAAACCAAAAATACTTGGAGGTAGCATCGGCAGGAGTTGCCGTAAGCGTAAAAGAATCATTTGTACAAATATCAGTAGCCGAGCTGCTCAGCGTAATTGTTTGCGTGTTCATCACCGTTACAACAATATTTCGCGAGCGTCCTCCTGACGAAGAACATCTTCCGTAGTCAATCGAAGCGTAATAGGTGCCAGGCTCAGAAACCGAAAAAGTAGGCCCTGCATCGCTCACAATAGGCACATCAGACGAATTGACAATCTTTCCCCAAACATACTTATACTTGTCCACAGCATCACCGTTAGAAATAGAAGTAACTTTCAATTCTACCGAGTGACCAGGGCACAATGGAGACGGAGCTGCCGGTGTTACGGTAATCCCCGCTGTTACAGAGGTATAGTGAATCTCCATTGATTCCGTATTCGCATTGCTCTCATAAGTTGTTACTGCTACCGAAGCAGGATTCGTACTGCGCACGCGAATCTGATACTTTTTACCTGTAACTGTATTAGGGAATGTCAATTTCTCCGAAAGGTCAGTACGTGTATTCTTTCCCTCTATAGTCGCTAAAACTGTAGGATTATCAAAACTACCCTCTGCATCCGAAAGCTCAATGTAATATTTATTACTCGCATTAGGAAAAGGGGGCGTCCAACGGAAATACACCTTAAAACCATCACCAGGGACACTTGGGCCATTATAACCATCGCTTACACAAGCATTCCTAAAGACCCTTCTAGCCCATTCAAGCTTCCCAGTGCTCTGAGCAAGCAACTGCTGCGAAGTCATAAAACAAAGGAAAAACAGAAAGGTAATATACTTAAAAAAAGTCTTCATTTTCATTTCATTAATTTGATACATATTTAACATTGCTTGATAATAAGGTAGTAATTAGGCATTATAAATCACGCGAAAGTACAAAAAAGAATAGTACCTGCAAAATACGATACAAGTCCTAAAAAGGCGTATTCAAGCAACTTTTTAAAAACAAAAAGAATGCCATTTAAAGCCTTTCTAAATCATAACTATCTAATTATTTGCTTATTAAAGAAGAAAATGAAATCTATAAACCACAGGAAATAAGATTCATAAAGTTACGAACACCTTTCAAGCCCCTTCTTTTTTTAGGTAATATTTATAACATTATTAAGAAAAATTTAAGACTTACCCCTTGAGAATCATTAGGAAACGGTCTCTTATCTGCTCTCTCAGGAGCTTAGTAACTCTTTTAAAAGTCTTCTTGTGAAGTCAAATTACTACATATTGAAAAATAGTTTTACACCAAAATCACAAAAAATATAATAAAAAGAGGTGCATAGCTTAATAGAGCAAAGAACTCTTTACGTTACAATCTCACTTACACATTCTCTGCCCCTGTAGGTCGTATTGCACTTGATGGTGAAATGGGCGCAACAAAATAAATTAAGAAACATTTGTACATTAAAAATATTATACCTACTTTTGTCGCAGAATTTGAAAGCAATTCACAATAAGGAT
>ERZ772971.1490-NODE-1490-length-13524-cov-2.590096_pt1 | contig 13524 bp, 21 predicted proteins | sample MGYA00511943_ERZ772971 | MGnify/ENA primary metagenome ERZ772971 (study PRJEB29015, sample SAMEA2737929) | human oral metagenome | biome: human oral; feature: human-associated habitat; material: dental | place: China | collected 2144 ... | reverse complement strand
GATAATCATGAGATATGCTAGTTTAAGAGATATGGATATAAGCAACGGGCGTGGAATTGGTGTTGCGTTGTTTGTGCAAGGATGCCATTTTCACTGTAAAAATTGCTTTAATCAGACAACATGGAACTTCCAAGAAGGAAAGCCTTGGACAAGTGAAGTAGAAAATAAGTTTTTTTATCTTGCATCAAGACCATACACTGAAAGAGTTTCGTTTCTTGGAGGAGAGCCATTAGCAGATGAAAATTATTCCACTATACTAAAATTGGCTAAAAGCATAGATAACAAAAAGAAGTGGTGTTACACAGGATATACACTAGAAGAACTAAAAGCCAACGGAAAAGATGAAATACTAAAGTATATAGATGTATTGGTAGATGGAAGATATGTTGATGAACTGAGGAACTTAAACCTTGAGTTTAGGGGCAGTTCAAATCAAAGAATTTTATACAGAGGAAAAGACTTTTAAAGTGCAAGGATTTCTTGCACTTTTTTCTTGACAAACTTCAAAATATGCCTTATAATAGTCAATGAAAGGTGGTTATTGAAATGGCATATGATTACACAAAAGATCCTGCATGGCTTGAGTTTGAAGCAAAAGATCGGGAAGATTGCAGACGCAAAGAGGAAGAGAATAGGGAATATACTTTCCTTCCATCTAGTAGTGGTATTGGTCTTACTGGTGCTCTCTATCAGGGTATTGAGTTTCGTGGAGCTGTATACCACTGTAGTTTAGCAAAACTTGAAAACTACTGTGAGCTTATGTTCTTTAAATGCAAAAAGAACGGAAAAATTGATTATGCAAATCCAGTATTTCATAAATATGTTGATTTTCAGAATATGGGCGTGCTTGTTGACCATATCCATGCTTTCTTTAGGGGGTTACAGAGTGGGAATCACATCTACGGAACTTGCTAGTATAGCTTTGACTAGCAAGAATAAAGCAAGGAAAGCCGTTAAAGACCTCATAGATGAGGGGGAAGGAACTATTTATACACAAGATGAAACTGTAACAAGTCTTTTAAGTAGCATCCTTGCAGACATGGGAATTTTGCACTCAGTAGATACACAAGGCTCTGCTGAGATAAAAATATATGGAGGTAAAAATGCGTAAATTTGAAATAGTAAAAGGATATGAAGATGTAGCAAAGCTGCCAACAAGAAATGATACTGGTAGTTGTGGGTATGACTTCTATATCACTAGAAACTATGATACGTATGTAAAACCGCAGGAGACTGTGTATTTTGAAACAGGAATTAAGGCTTGTTTTCCAGAAGATGAGGTTCTTATGATATACATTAGAAGTTCAATGGGGTTCAAACAACAGCTTGTTTTGAGCAATGGCACAGGAATTATTGATTCTTCATATTATAATAATCCAGATAATGAGGGACATATCCATATTGCCATTACAAACATTGGTAATAAAACACAAGTAATTCCTCCAATGGCAAAGGTTGCACAAGGAATTTTTATGAAGTATCTTGTAACAGATGATGATAACCCAACAGGAACAAGAGTTGGTGGAATTGGGAGCACAGGAAAATGAAGGTATTGAGTGAGGAGTGATAGAATGAAGAACTTTTTTATTTATGGTTATGACAATGAAGGAAAGCCTATTACAAGTGAAAATGTACCAGATAGGTCAATAGTTAGGCTCACAACAGGGCAGATCGGTATAGCATTTGGTGGCTATTTGTATCTAAAGACAGAGATAATCCCTCTCCGTGAGGTTAAGATTGATAAGGTGTGGGATTATCCAGCACTATATGAATCTATTGATAATGTTTCAAGGTTGATTCCTCCATGCTTTGATGCATCTGGTGTTGATTGGGAGCGCATCCCTGTTGACACAAAGGTTGAAGTGAGGATTTGCGGTGTCTGGAAGCCAGCGTTCTTTGCAGGATATATTGGTGGTAAGACATACTATTTTACACACGGCAGGAGTTCATACACAGCAAATGAAACGAGTGGTGATTATGCTGTGATTGACCCTATTGGAAAAGAAAACATTCGACTGTTCAAGAAAGGACTTTAAAAATGAAAACGATTGTATCATTTGTATTTGTAATGATGATGCTTGTCGGCGTATGTTCAGCAAAGGATACTGGACTTATCTTCGTTGGTGAGGAAGATGGAATCTACACATATATGGGAAACACAGATATTTATAAATGTGACTCTCTGTATGGGTTTAATATGCTTGTGGATAACACTAACATTGATGTGGTGACAGCGATGGGGGTTATTGTCAACACAAAAGAGAGGTGGTACGTTATTACAGGCACTACGGTTGAGTTGAAGAACGGCACAAGGCTTAGAGCATCTGGAAGCCCTCATAGGCTACAGTATGGAGAAAATAGTCCAGTAGATTTGGCGATTAAGATCATTCGCAGGAGAGGGCTTGCGAAAGAGAAAATTGATTGATTATTGATTAAGGAGAATGGTGAAATAAATTGAAAGTACAGATAGGAAACTTATATAATAGAATTAGTGAAATGGTTGACGAATATGTAAGTGGAAAGCGACCAAATATCTATAAGGATATTAAGCAGATGATGTTTGAATATTCTGACATAAAGAACAAGAATAACTTTGATAAGGCGTTTACAGAGGCTTATGAAGAGGGAAAAGATGGTGGTTGGCTAGATGTTGTTCAGAGGTTTTCGGTGATTGAGCATGATTATGTTTGATATAGTGTATCTGTTTACATCTGTGTTTTTTGTATACGTTCTATATGATGTGGTTGTTGGTATAAAAAATGATTATTGAAAATGCAGATTGCATGGATTTCTTTAAACGGATAAAAGATGAGTCCGTAGATTTAGTTGTATGTGATCCTCCATATAAGATTACAGCAAGAGGTAATTGCATAAATCATGGATTTCTCGCAACTAAGCGTGGTATGGACGGAACCGTTTTTAGGCACAATAATGTTAAATGTGAAGAGTGGTTTCCAGAATGTTTTAGGGTACTAAAAGATGGTGGGCATTGCTATATAATGTGTAACCATACAAATTTGTACGAGTTTTTAACAGTTGCACAAAATTGTGGTTTCCATTTCATAAAATCACTGATTTGGAATAAGGGAAATAAGGTTGCAGGGCTATACTATATGAATAGCTTTGAATACATACTATTTTTCAGAAAAGGAAAGGCTGTAAAAATAAATAATTGTGGAACAGCAGATGTTCTTGATGTTCCAAACGTAAAATTAAAGGATGAGTATGGCAGAAATCTACATGATACAAGTAAGCCTGTGGAATTGATGAAAATTCTTGTTGAGAACTCCTCAAAAGAGGGAGATCTTGTATTAGATTTTGCACTTGGAATTGGTACAACTGCTATTGCTTGTAAGAAGTTAAATAGAGATTTTATCGGATGTGAAATTGACCCAAAATACTATAATATAGCAGTAGGCAGACTAAAGGAGCTTGAAAGTGATTAGAGTTAAGAAAAGTGCCGAGTTAATAAATCCTATTTCGTATGATGAAGCCTTAAATACAGTTGAACTAGCTGCAAGAAATTGCTATCAGAGTGGGGATAAGATTTCAGATGGTAGTGCAGAAAAAATAGTTAGATTTCTCATCAAGAATGGACATCTAACACCGATTGAGTTTACAGATGCAACTATAAAGTTGGTTATTGACAGAGCTACAATGGCACAACTGACAAGACATAGGCTTGCTACATTTTGCATAGAATCTACAAGATACTGCAACTATAACAAGTCGGGTGAAATTAAGGTAATTGTTCCAGAAGGGCTTAATGATAGTGCTTATGATACATGGTACACAAGCATGTTAATGGCAGAAACAGCTTATATGAAAATGATTCAGGAAGATAAAATGTCAGCGGAGGTTGCAAGGAGTGTTCTTCCACAATGTCTAGCAACTACTGTATTTATGCACGTTAATTTTAGAGAGCTTAGACATATTCTGGCTCTACGGCTTGATAGTCACGCACAAAGAGATATTCGTGTAGTCATGTATGATCTACTTGAACTTGTATATGGAATGTACCCTGTATTCTTTGAAGATATTTATAAAGAGTATGGAGAATATAGTGATTGAAACAAGTGTATTCACTGATTGTGCTTCTGATACAATAGTTCTCAGAGCGCCCTATAAAAATATCATAGATATGGTAAAGAACATGACAGATAGTAACATAAAAGATGAGTTGATGGAAAAACTAAATGTTGCTGTCAGAAGATCAAAGAAAATGAAAGATTATTATGAGAAAGGTCAAGAAAATACTTGACCTTCTTTTTGTATTGTGATAGAATCTATATGAGAGGAGGTAATGTTATTGGAATATAGGTACACAGAGAATTGTGTGTTTAAGGGAGGCTGTCCAAGAGAAAAGAAAATTGGGTGTGACCCATCATGTACGATTCAACCAGAATTTTATTACCTACTGAAAACAAGTAATTTGCCAGAAAGATATGAAGTAGCAAAGAAGTTGTTTCCATCAGTTGAAGATATGGACGCTTTTACAACTCTGGCAGAGATAAAGAATGATATAGAAAACTTTGTAAAGAGTGGGAGAACATTATATCTTTGGAGTTATAATTATGGAAATGGAAAGACTGAATGGCTGACAAAATTGATGAAATCTTATATGGCTACTATATGTATAGGTAATGAATTTTCTGATAGATGTTGGTTTGAGTTTATTCCAACATTTCTACTGACAGCAAAGAATTTTGAGGATAGAGAAACGGCAAATGAACACATTTCAGCGCTAACGAAAAGAGAACTGTGTATACTTGATGATATTGGAGCAGTAAAAACATCGGAATATGATATATCAGTTTTGACAAACATAATAAATACAAGGTACTCCAACTCTTTAGCAACGCTATATAGTTCAAATCTACATCCAGACGAACTATATAAGATAAATAGTAGAATTGCCGACAGAGCTTGTACGGATATAGTAATTGAACTTAAAGGCGATGGAAGAAGAAAAGGAGTTGCTACATATGAAAGGAGAGAATAAATATTGAGCGTAGGAGAATATCAGCTAATCAATAAAATCCTCTCCGATAAGAGCTTTAATATAGTTGAAGATAATCTAATTACAGAGGAATATCTTCCTAGGGTAAAGAAAGAGTTCCAGTATCTAAGTGACTTCTATAAAAAATATGGTAGTGTTCCAGACAAAGAAAAATTCATAGAAAAGTTTCCTAACTTTGAGTTTTTCATTGTGACACAAACAGATAAGTCTATAGTTGATGATCTTCGAGAGCAGATATTGTTTAGTAGAGCAGTAGATGTTATAAATAAAGCATCAAAACTCTATGAGAAAAATGCAAATGAAGCAAGTAGATATTTAATATCACAGATTGATAAGTTACAGCCACAAGAGGATTTTTCGTGTACCGATATTATACATGATAGGTCGCGACTAGAGGAATGGAGGCGAAGACAGAGAGATCCTGAAAGTAGCTTTATTGAAATACCATTTAAGGAGCTGAATGAAGATCTACTTGGATTTCAGCGTGGCGAAGAATTGTTTGTATTCTTCGCTAAATCAAACGTAGGAAAGAGTGTCGCTCTTACCATGTGTGCGGAACATGCATCGAAGCTAGGAAATAGAGTTGGATTTATTTCACCAGAAATGAGCACACAGTCCATTGGCTTTAGGTGGGATAGTTCGAGAACACACTTCTCTAATTCTGCTATGCAGAAGGGATTACTAATCAATGGTTATGAGAAGTATTTTGATGAACTGAATCTGTCAGAGGAACACGTATTTGTTGCAGACAGCGAAGATTTTGATGGAAACATTACTATTTCAAAATGCAGACAGTTTGTTAAATCAAAGAGACTTGATATACTGTTTATTGACGGTCTTGTATATATTGAGCCAGATGGAGATACTAGAAAGTTATCAGTCAGTGCAAAGATGGGTATAGCTGCTAGACAGTTATTGAGGCTATCAAATGACTTTAAGATTCCTGTTGTTGTAGTTGCACAGTCGCGCAGAAGAAGTTCAGAAAAGCGGTCAGAAGATGAGGTGCTTGACGATTCAGAGTCTATTGCAGATAGCTATGATGTAAGCAGAGCGGCAACAAAGATGGTGTCAATCAACAAGTCAGAAAATGCGTTAAAATTCTATATATCAAAGAATCGTGGGAATATTGCTGGAAAGACATATACATATAGCTTTGATATTGATAGGATGAGTTATACATTTATCCCTAGCCTTGAGGACATTGAGAGTGATGATACGTCAAAGGAAGAATTGGAAGAACTTAAAAATGAATTAAAACATATGTTTTAAGTTGGTGATTATATGATTTTTGTAGGAGAAAAACCCAAAAATAAACCGCGAATAAGCAAGTTAAAAGGGAAAATTATAAATGGATATATTGTATTAGAAGATATGTTTTATACTAATGAAAGTAAGAGGACAAGGCATAGGTGCATATGTAAGTGTTTATTTTGTGGAAAGCTACATAGAATGACTGCGTACAAACTGAGAAAGAATGAAAAGCCGTGTAGGTGCCATATGCAAATGAATGTTGTAAACAGATATAGAAAGATGAGAAAAAAACTGGCAAAGACTGTTTCAGGGGAAATAAACAGATTAAAGGCAGAGGCGTTATTTGAAGATGATTATAAACGGATAGCTAACCTAAAAGAAGTTCTTGGGTTTATTGAAAGCCAGTCTCTTGATAATTATTTTACAGATGTTGACAGTCTTATTAAAGCAAGAAAGATGTGGAACTTTTGAATAAAATCATATATGAATTATCGGTAGTAATGGTATCTTTAATGATCTATTTCTTTATATTTGGAACAGTTTTTGCATTAAGTAATATGCTTATTGGGACAGAGTTTACTGTTGTTAATCATGCGTTGTTTGGGGCATTAGTATGGTCGGCGTATAAAATTATAAAGTAGTGGAGTTAAGGAGTTGTTCTGATATGTTATTTTGGACAGTTGTTGTTTTTGCAATAATTGGGGTATTGCTCATTGTGATAGATTGACTTTTTATGGTTTTTGTGATATAATCATTTTCTAACGGGAGGTGATTATATGGAGGTTAAGGCAAGTCTTGAATGGAAGAGTGTAACAGAGCATTTACCAAAAGATATAACGCTTGTCATTCCAGAAGAAAAGTGCAATTTAAATTCATGGAATGATTATATAAAAGATACACTTATTGATATATTGAAAACACGAGTTAGTGTGAAGTATGATATATTAGAGGACAGAAATGATAATAGTTGATGACGTACCTATTATAGCAAGCATACCAGACATATTAAGATTACTGCAAACAGAACTTAGGATGTCTGGTAGTAATCTTCTCCATGATATAAATTATAGGACTGCAAATACTGGAAGCATAATGCTTACCTGCCCGTATCATGGTGGCGGCGTAGAGAAGAAGCCGTCTATGGGTATGACAACAAGAGAAATAAAAAAGAGAGATAGAGTTATACCTATTGGATATTGTCATTGTTTTAGTTGTCATGAAAAGGTCACGTTAGAAAAATTCATTTCTCATTGTTTTGGATTAAATGACGGTGGTGCATTTGGTGCTAGATGGTTAATAGATAGGTTTACATCTGATGTTGATAATCGTGCTTGTTTCTTTATACCAATCAAGCAAGAAAGTACAGAAAAGAAACAAGAATATATTAGTGAAGATGAACTAGCAAAATATTACTTTATACACCCATATATGTATGAAAGATATATAGAGCATCAACAAATATTTGATTATGACATAGGGTATGATAAAACAACAGACTGTATAACATTTCCAGTGCATGACACAAAAGGAAGAGCACTATTTGTGGTAAGGAGGAGTGTTAGAGGGAAGAAATTTTACATACCAGATGGGGCGAATAAACCTTTATATGGGCTATATCAAGTAGAAAAGAACTTCGCAGACACAAAAGAGCTATATGTTTGTGAAAGTATATTTAATGCTCTTGTGTTAGTTAAGTGGGGTAAACCTGCTGTTGCCTTATTGGGTACAGGCAGTGATTATCAGATAGATATGTTAAGGGAACTGGACTACAGGAGGATAATATTATGTCTGGATAATGATACAGCAGGAGAAATGGCAAGCAAGAAAATAAAGAATAGGCTAGAAAAAGATAAATTTATATCTAAACTAACCATAAAGGAAAAAGGAAAAGATATAAATGATTATGGTTATTTAGAAACATTTGATGATTTTATGGATTATTGTGAAATAGAAAGAGGAATTTAACTATGGCGAGAATGAGCTTTGAAGAAATGAACGCGCGACTTGATAAGCGAAACAAGAAGGAAACAACAGAGCAGACAACACGTAAGTATCTAAATCGTGTAGCTCTCAAGAAGAACAAGGATCATACTATTGTACGATTCCTTGTAGATAAGCCAGAGGACATTGAAATTTACAGTACACATACAGTGCGAATGACAAGCAAGAATGGAAAATCATATCCAGTGGAAGTTAGCTGTCTTGGTGATGGATGTCCACTATGCGAAGCTGCAAAGAAGTTTGCAAATGACCCGTTCCCTCAGATGGTTACACGAGTGAATGATTCGTTCTATGTACCTGTTGTAAATATGTATAACTACAAAGGTGAGCGTGAGGATCAGTATGAACTGTTTTCTCGGTCAACAAACTACTATCGAACAAATCTAATGGGATTTATGACACGATATGGAATTGACAACTATATTGAGATTGAGCGTGTAAATGGTGCAACGCAAGCACAGACACAGTGGAATTTGTTTGAAGCACGAAAGGACTTTGAAGGAAATGCACTTGATACTTCTGAGAGTGTAGCAAGTCTACGAGCAAAGTTTGACGTGCAGAATGATGATATTTTTGGTCGCGCTGATTCTTATATTAAGAATTGGACAGCGGAGCAAATGAATCAATATCTTGAAACAGGTGAATATCCATCAAGTAAGAAGGAAACACCGCAGGAAGTTGTTACACCACGCGCACGGTCGGTGAATCACGGGTTTTGATAAATTTGGGGCAGGATAAAACCTGTCCTTTTTATTTGACAAAACGGTATAAATATGATATACTTGCTATGCACAAGGAGGAGGAAAAATGACACTAGGAAGTTTATTTGATGGAATAGGGTCTTGGATGCTTATAGCAGAAAGACTTGGAATAAAACCGCTGTGGAGCAGTGAGGTTGAAGCATTTCCAATGAAGGTAAGCAAGGCTCATTTTCCAGATGTTAAACAGTTGGGAGATATTAGGTATATTAGCGGGGAAGAGGTTGAACCAGTTGATATTATTACATTCTCTAGCCCATGCCAAAATCTAAGTGTTGCAGGAAATAGGGTTGGTTTACAGGGAGAAGAAAGTAGTTTGTTTCATGAAGCTATACGCATTATAAGAGAAATGAGGAGAGCGACAAATGGAGAATATCCCAAATTCATTGTGTGGGAAAATGTCAAAAACGCATTTGGAACCAATAAAGGGAATGATTTTAGAACTGTGCTTGAAGAAATCTCAGAAACCGATATTCCAATACCTAGATCTGGAAGATGGGCAAACGCAGGATTGGTTAGAAGCGAGAACTGTGACATTTCATGGAGGCTGCTCGATTCAAGAGGCTGGGGAATTCCCCAAAGAAGAAAAAGAATCTTCCTTATCGCAGATTTTAGACCAAATAACGGGGGGGGGCAAGGAAGACTTGCAGAAGTATTATTTAAGTCAAAAGGCGTGTCTTGGAATACTACGGAGAGCACAAGCAAACAGCATTTGTCTATCGAAGGAATTACTAAAAACATTAAAAATACAGTCTATGACATGACACATGCAAATGAAGCGCTCAGATATGTGGGCGAAGATTGTGTGCAAACACTAAATGCGCGAATGGGGACAGGAGGAAATCAGATACCTGTCTTACATATGTATAACATAGAAATGGAAGATGGAATACTAAGAAAACTAACACCCAACGAATGTGAAAAGCTACAAGGACTTCCAGCAGGATATACTGATTGTGGAAGTGATTCTACAAGATATAGGTCTATTGGTAATGGAATAGCAATTCCTTGTGCAACATATGTCTTAGAAGGTGTAAAAGAAGTGTTAGATGGAGGTGATTGCTTGAAAACATGAAGATAGATGAATTATGGGAAAGTTCTTCAAAAGTATCGTCACAGAGGGATAGTGTGAAAAAACCAAAAAATAGGAGATGGGCGCCAGGTATACATAAACCAACTGGTGTCTATAATGATTGCTGGACATACTGGTTTTTAGAAAATATGACACCATATAAAACACTTGAAGAATTATTTGATAGTGGTGACATAGTGTTTGATTATGAGAGGAAACAGCGTGAATACAAAAGAATTATTGAACACAGTGACAATGATACATTCGCTGATAACCTATAATCCTATAAAACCTATTACTGGGTTAGTTGAGTTATATGCAAAAGAAGGAATAATGAAACTTGGTTCTACTGACGGATTTACAACAGTTGTGGCAAAAGTAGATTGTGAAGCAAATATTGATAATGCAGTAATTTCTTTGTCCATATTGCTTAAACTACTTAAACTAACAACAAAAGACACTGTAGAAATAAAGAACATGGGTAAATATATTGAGTTTAAAGGAAATGGAAAATACAAAATACCGATACAGTTAGAGGCAGATGGGACTGATATTGTTCTGCCACTATCCATGAATGATTTATCTAATGAGGTTGTATATAAGCCTAGTGATTTTGGGCTTGCGATAAAGAGAAATAAGGTTGCTGTTTATGACGGAGACAGCCATGAAGATTTCAAGTTGTATTATAACTATAATGGCTTACTTGTAACTACAAATAGTATGATTTTGGCAATGACAAAAATACCTAATCTTCCCACAGGTGCAATCAAACCATTTATTGTGGAGTCTCTGTCAAAACTAGATAATGATATACTCATGGGAAAGTACAGAGCGCATTGTGATAACTTTGAAATACAGTTTAACAACAAGGTATGGGATGATTTTCCTATTGATATGGTTAAACCGTTTATAGAGATGGATTTTTCAGAAAATCAACCTATAATACTGTCAAAAAAAGATATGTTGAATGTAATAAAGAGGCAGTCTGTATTTAGAAATCCATTTGAAGAACCAACAGTGAAGTTTTGCATTGAGGATGGAAGTCTCGTTGTCAGGAATACACAGGGGACATCTGAAGAACGTATTGATGTAGAAGTGAATATGGAAAACAGTGTGGCAGTAGTAAAGACGGACTATGTTCTAGGTGCTCTGAAAAATATGGAGAATGATATAAGGCTATATATTGAAGATGATTTTATTTGTATTGAAGATGACCTAGGAAGGTACATTATTTCAGTAATGGAGTGATAAATTTGGCAAGAAAGAAAAAGACATCAAATATATTTGATATATCAACGAAGAAAGTTTACGTGCAGAAGAATATGTATGCTATTATTTCTGACACAGATAATGGTGTTGAATATATTACTATTGGTAATGAACCAGAAGTGTTTGAGACAGAGGCAGATGCGTATGTGCGAATTAGCGAACTTAATCGAAAGGAAAAGGAACTTTTTGGTGGAATAACATCAAAATATCAAATTGTTCCATATGTTGTAGAAGGAGTTATTTGATAAATCATGGGGAGAAAGTCATTATATGAGTTGCTTGCATCTGCAAAGAAAGACGATGCTAAAGAGTTTTTATTCTCTCTTACTAATTATATAGAAAAGAGCGCTGTTGAAAGGAAGCCGTCGGCAAGTATAACACCTTCTTCCCTCAAGTGTATTAGGCAGATTATATATAAATTGTTATCAACACCTGTTGAGGATGAAAAGAGAAGTTACAATCTCAGAGGAATAACAGAAGTAGGGACATATAGGCATGAGACACTTCAAGAGTATATCACACATATGCCGTCGTGGGAATTTGTTGATGTTGAAGAATATGTTAAAGAAAAAGGACTAGATCTTCGCATTGGTGAAAAGACTGACCATGAACTACATCTATATGACGATAAAAACAGAGTATCATATATGTGTGACGGCATAATCAAAAATAATGATGGAAAATATTTCATATTAGAGATAAAAACTATGATGAGTATGAAGTTTATGAAAATCAAAGATGAAATACCAGATGAGTATAAACTTCAAGCAACGTGCTACAGTTACTTAATGCAGATTCCTGATGTTATGTTTTTGTTTGAGGATAGAGATCTACTTACAAAGAAAGCTATGGTCTTTACACCAACACAAGAAGAAAAGAATGGTATTAGGGATTTGATATATAGAGCGAATAAGTTCGCGGAAGATAATATTATACCAGAGAAACCAGATGTTGACAGAAAAGTATGTCAGTATTGTAAGTACAAGAAAAGGTGCAAATCAGATGGCATTGTTCAAGTTACCATGTCGGACAACTGAGAATATACATAACATATTAAAGAAAACACAAGAAACGTATAAACCAAAGATAAAACTAAAAAAAGGAACATTGATAGAAAAGATTGCATCAATCAGTAGACTTGTTGAAAAAAATCTTGGAGAAGAAAAAAATAACTTTCTTCTTATTACAGATGAAGATCAGTGGTTAGACTATTGTAGACAAGCTGTTAAAGACGGTGTATTTGCTATCGACACTGAGACTACAGGACTTGATAACATTCTTTGTGATATTGTTGGTCTATCTATGAAAAGCCCATCACAGAAAGCCATGTATATTCCAATAGGACATACAAGCCCAATAACAGATATGCTATTGGATAAACAGATCAGTAAAGAAAAAGTAAAAGAGGGTATACAGATACTTGTAGATAGTGGAGCAGATGTATATATGCACAACGCATACTTTGATACAGTATTGATTAAGGTGCAGTTTGGTATATGGCTGTGGGCTACATTTGATACACTTATCTCCTCACACCTATTGAATGAGAATGAACAACACGGGTTAAAATATCTATATGGTAAGTATTGTAGTGGCGGTAAAAAAGCAGATAAATTCGCTGAATTGTTCGATGGCATACCATTTAACTATATACCGCCCGATGTTGGTTTTCCATATGCGGCAAAGGATGCAGAAATGAGTTTAGCATTGGGAGAGTTCTTTAGACCATATCTCACTGTAGGAACAAAAGAGTGTAGTGACTATAAACTTGAACGTATTTCAAAATTGTTTTGGGAAGTAGAAATGCCAATACAGAAATTGGTCTGTGACATGAAGGTTCGCGGAATTAATTTTGATTTTAGCACAGCAAATAAGCTAAAAGAAAAATACACTAAATTATTGGTTGATGCACAACATAAATTTGCAAAATCAATAGCACCATTAGAATCAGAAATACGCGCCCGCATGGAAGTCATTGGTGATATTGAATATCCAGTAAACTTTAATAGTCCAAAGCAGTTGCAGATACTAATATATGACATCATGAAAACAGGTGTAATATTTGAAAAAGAACCAAGAGGAACAGGAAAGCATGTAATAAATGCAGTAATGGGGCAGAAAAAATATGAAGGTACAAGAGTAAGGGAAATATT
>ERZ772971.1488-NODE-1488-length-13526-cov-3.561651_pt1 | contig 13526 bp, 10 predicted proteins | sample MGYA00511943_ERZ772971 | MGnify/ENA primary metagenome ERZ772971 (study PRJEB29015, sample SAMEA2737929) | human oral metagenome | biome: human oral; feature: human-associated habitat; material: dental | place: China | collected 2144 ... | reverse complement strand
CGGCTATCATGCCCCTGTGCAGGACGACGCCACCCATGAGCTGCACGGGGAAGTGGCGCATCCCAAGGGTGCGCCCGGAGGCCTCCCTCACGGCGGCGAAGGCCTCCGGGAGCAGGTCGTCGAGCTCCTCTCCCCGCTTGTGCCGCTCCCTAAAGTACTCGGTCATACCACCCAGCTCCTCGTCCGACATGGACTCGAAGCGTTCTGAGAGACCACAGATGTCTTGGGCTATCCTCTCGAGCTCCTTCTGACGCATGCCCTCGCCCATCGAGAGGGCATGCGTAAACAGACTCTCTTTAGTCGTCGAACTCATCCACGATCCTCTCGACTTCCCTTGAAACCTGCTCGCACCCAAGGGGACATTGCAGCGCGAGGAGCCATCACCATTGTTTTTCCTGTTTTGAAACGTATGCGAGAAGGCCGCCCAGCCACTCACGGCTGGGCGGCGCAAAAGCGCTAGGATAAAGTATCTCGCACAAGCACAGTCACGAGCTTGGCCATCTGGGCGCGCGTCGTCATGTCCCTGGGGTTGAGGGCATGCGTCACGCCGTCTCCGGTCATGAGCTTGTGGGCAAAGCACCAACCAACACCAGCGCTCGCCCAACTATCGACACTACTTGCATCAGGCGCAGAGGCATAGGAAGAGGCGCTCGCCCCTGAGGGGTTTGCACCGTTCTTGATGGCATAGCGATAGAATACGAGTGCAGCCTCTTGACGCGTCAGGCCCGCATTGGGACGCACGGTACTGCTACCGTCTCCGTCCCCGGTAAAGATACCCTGCTTATAAGCCCAGTTCATAGCCGCCGTGTAGTATTGCTTCGAGTCGTTGTCCCTAAACGGTGTCTCATTGTTCTCGTAGTTGGCACTGTTCGTCGTTGCGGTAGAGGTCGGATTAGCACGACGATAGAGAATCGTCGCCAGTTGTCCGCGCGTCAGGAAGTCATTGGGACCAAAGAGGTTTCCCGTATGTTCTCCCATAAGCTTATTTTTGGCCACATAACCCAGCCAACCTCCGGTGTATACCCAATCTCTTTGGTAATCAATGTCCGTGAAGTGGTGAACCCTCAGGTGGTCAAGGGCAGCGTCGGCATCAAGGACGCCATGGCTTCCGTTTGAGGGTCGACGCGTTGTGCCGCTGCTCTTGACCGGGCGTGCCGTGCTATAGACGGCCTCCTTCACCTGATCAACCGTTGCGGTAGGCACGGCGGAGAAGAGCAGCCCTAGAGTGCCCGAGGTGACGGCCGTCGCCTGGCTGCTACCGGAAAGCTTAGTGTAGGAGTCAAAGCTCCCGGTTCCAACAGAGGTGATGCTCACACCAGGTGTACTGATATCCTTGGCCCCATTGAGCTCGGTATACTCCCAGTCGGTCCCGTCTGTGGTCAGCGCCGTCACAGACATGCATTCATCGAAGTCGGATGGGTAGCTGTGTTTATCGACAGTGTTTGGATCTGCGGGGGTCTTTCGGTTGCCACCCGCACACACACAGACGATGCCATAGTCATCAAGAGCGCTTTTGATGGTCTGATGTAACAGCTTGTCTCCGTTGGCAGACGATCCAACCCTCAGGCTCATATTGATGGTACGGAGCCCCCACTCGGGATGTTGCCTCGCCATCTGCATCGCATAGGTAATACCAAGGATGATGCTCGCTGTATTGCCCTTACCCGCGTCATTTATCACCATCACGGGAAGCACTTGGCAGTTGTATGACGCACCCGCGATGCCGCGACCGTTATTGGACGTCGCAGCAATGATGCCAGCGATGTGACTTCCGTGACCTACGTTAGACGTTGGGTCCGACGTGCCCAAGCTCATATGCGTGCGGTTCATGGCATCATAGGCATATCCCGAGAGTACATTGGTAGAGAGATCCTCGTGAGCAGCGTATATGCTTGAATCAAGCACTGCCACAGTTGACCTGTGAGACGAGTCACCGGCATTAGACCATGCCTTTGGCAGGTTGGTGCTATAAGCCCAGTACTGGTTGCGCCGCGCGGTGGGACTGGATATCTTGGCAATGGGATCGTTCACGGCAAAGGCAGACTCAAGTCCTATCTGAGAAGCAAGATCCTCGCCGGACGCATCCTCCTCGTCCCTGTCATCCACGAGCTCATACACATAGTTTGGCTGGGCGGAGGTGACGCCGTTCACACTCTTGGCAGCCGCGACCGCATCTTCTACGCTCTGTCCCTCTGCAGGACGTGCCACCATCACACTGCTGCCTTCGCTGTCTGTGAGCGTGACTGTCACGCTCATGCCAGCAGCCTCAAGCTGACCCTTAACCTCACGGGCCTCGGCGCTGTCTTTGGCTTGCTCTCCGTCAAGGGAGAGAAGACCGAGGCCATCAGAAGATGAGTCCCCAACCGTGACGATAATCCCATCGGTCTCTGCGGCTTCGCTTGACCCTGAACCATCGGACTGTGGGGTGGTCACATCGGACACCTGGGCTTGCTCGGCGACAGCCACGGTAGGACTCACGGGAAGGCCACCATACAGTAGCACTGCGCTCATGAGCACAGCTAACACTCTCTTTGCACGCAACTTCACACTCATCATCCCTTCCGCAAAAGACGCCTCTTGAGCGCCGATATGGGCCGTACCATTATATTGCCAAGCCGGTAGCTGGTGGAGCCTCGCACGGCAGCAACCTCACAAACGGCGGCATCCCTCTCTCGCTCAAGAGACGCGACTTGAGCTTGAAGCCTCTGAACCTCGCTACGCGCACAACCAAGCTCCTGCTCGGTCAAAGACACACTTCGAGGATAACAGTACGTCTTCGGTCGCGTGATCGCGCTATTGGACCGTTTGGTCACAACCTTATCGATTGCGGCAAAGAGCTCGCCGGGAATGATGCCTTCCAAGAGAGTTACAAGAGTCATCATCAGCTGAATAACCCCTTAAGCCCGTTCCATACGCTTTCACCAAGATCGGCAAAGCGATCCCCGAGACTTTTGCCCTCACCGGTGTCGATGCTCATTACGACCCCAACCCCGGCGCCCACTGCTAGGCCGACGGCGGTTCCTCCTACAGGGAGGATGGAGCCAACCAGAGCTCCTGCTCCTGCAGCTGCCGCCACCTGCGAGCCTGTCCGGACCGCGGCGGTTTCCCTCACTCGTGATTGCCGTTCGCTGGCGGTGAGTTCCGGGTTTTGTTCGCGGTATCGTTTGTCGGCTTTCTCGAGTTCACTGCTGTAGGTCAAGCCGACCCCGAGAACAAAGAGGCCGCGTCCTGCCGCGCGTCCGAGAGCGGACGTGCCGGTGCGGGTCTGCAAACTGTGTTCCCGCCCGAGCCCCCACGAGCCCGTGATGTTGGGGGGACGGATCACGGTTGCCGGGCCGTATCGTCCTGGTGGAGGACCGAAGAATGTCTCCTTCATTGCCGCTTGGAGACGAGTCAGGAAGCTTCCCTGCTGATTGGGTTGGAAAAGCCACGACTTCCAGTCCCAATACCGGGATTTGGCGTGGCTCATCCAGTAGGGCATTTTGAAATCGTGCCCGAAAACGCGGACGACGAAACGTCTGATGATGCGCTCGACGTCCACCTTCCTGCTCTCACCCACAGCGCCCAGAGCAGCTATCATGGTGTCCCCCGGGACTCCGGACCATGCAGGGACATTCGGTGTTGGCAGGCCGTCGTCCCCGATCGCCGCCAGCTGTTCGAAGCAGGTGTTGATCGCGGCTTCGTACTTCTGGACGAGTACCACGATCTTTCCCTTGAGAGCCACGGCCTCATCCATGTAGCCCTGTCGGCCCTCCTCATCCTCAGGGATTGATTTGGCATCAAAACTGGCGGCCTCTTTCACCAACTCATCGCGCTCCGGTTTGAGGGCGGAGACCTCATCGGCGAACAGCGTCATGGCCGCTTTGACGCTAACGCACCCGTCCGAGGCGTGTTGGCTGGACTGCAGGGCCGGGTCCAGCGCCGAGTACAAGAGATCCTGGTGGGGAGTCTCGTAGCAAGCACCGAGGCCCTTCCACGTGCTGTGTGCTCCCTCCACGTGCTCCGCGAAGCTGGCGCCGTGCTCCATGAGGCTGGAAGCCGCGCTGAACAACGAGGCTGGATCCGGCCAGTCCTCAAGGCCGCTCGTGTCGATGATGCTCATACTTTCTTCCCATCCGTGATGCGGACCTCGTCCACGATGTTGGCAGCTCGCTCGGTCCGATCCGCCATCTCATGGTCCCCCGCCTGAATGGCCGCAACGGCTGAGCGTCCCCCAGCCACGGCATCGGTGATCTGCTGCTCGGCCCCGGTCATCCCTGCCGTCAAAACCCGGTTGTAGACGGCATTCAAACGTGCCGCCAGCTTCGCACTCTTCCCCGTGCACAGGGAACCGAGCGTGTCGATGTCACCCGACACCGATGTGTGAGCCGTCGACGCATTCGAACACTCCCCCTCGACCTTCGAGAAGATGCTGTTGCAGGCCGGGGCGTTCACTTTGTAGTAGGTCATGTATTCCTCCTGTTTCCCGTTGCCGGGTCGAGACCCGCGATGGTCCCGACCAGACGCAGCCAGAACGGATCGTCGTGATCCTGCTGAATGGAAATGAGACGCCGAATGTTGCGCAGGGAAGGATTGACCCAGCTCACCGCGTCTCCTCGTGTGTGCGTGTGAACCCAGTTGAGGACCGGCTCATCAAAGCCGTCGCTCAAGGACATGTAGGTCCACCGCTGCTCCACGAACTCGCCCACACCACCCACATGGAGACCGGGCGTTACGTTCTGCTCGAGTTTGGCCTGTAGCTCTTTGCGGCTCAGCTCCAGGTGCATGTCGAACGGCCACGACGGGAACGCCTCCACCCAGGCCAGGAGGAGACGGAACAGGTCGTTCGAGGGGCAGTATCCCAAGAATTTCCGACCCTCGAGCTCGGGGTGTGGGACCACGAACATCGTCGTGGAATCCGTTATCCAGAACCTGAACTCGGTGGCCTTGGGAGCTGCCACCCGAATCTTCCAGGCCTCGCCGCTCAGAACGTGGTCGACATACCAGAAACCGGCGCTGGAAAGATTTCCGTCGTCGTCCACCAGCTCCGCGGCAGCCAGCTCCTTCCTCACTTCGCCCGTGACAGGAGGAAACACCCGCGTCCTGGCGCTGTTCAGGAAGATCGTGCTCGCCTCATCGCTGAGCACGATCGGTTCGGCCTGCAACACGAGAACGGGAGGCGTGATCACGCTGAGATCCTCCCGGGGTGCCCCGTCATATGTCGTCGCCCACTCGTCCAACACGACCGGGGGCACGTTCGATTCCGTGGGCGGTGCGGTGCGCTCCGCGACCGGCATGGCTGCCAGCGATTCCACGATCGTCTCGTGCTGATCGCCCGGCGACCATTCGACAAGAGGCAACGTCACAGTCAGCTCAGCGACCACGCCGTCGACGACGGCGAGTTCCTGAATGCTCAGGAGACAGAGAATGTTGCCGTGAATCTCCTCGTTCGTGACCGGGGAGAGCGTCCATATCCGGCGATGCTCCACCCCGCGGCATCGCACCGCCTCGACCCGCACCACCAGCGTGCCCGGCGCCTCCTTCCCGAACGCACGAAGATTCGCCTGGCTGATGGCTGCCAACGTGTCGGGGTGCCCCTCGACCCGGGATTCCCTGAGAACCGCGTTGGGCGTGAAACCCAGCACGGAAGCCGGCGCCGTCGCTATCACACAGCCCGGTTCTCGTGCCTCGGCCCAGCCGTCAGGCACCTCGCAGAAGAAAGTCGATCCCAGCAGCTGCATGTCTCATCCTTTCGGAGTCCTGCAAGTCCTCGCGAACCAGCGTGACGGTCATTGTCGCTTTCTGTTCAGGGTTAAGGTGAATGTCGCGGTGTGTCGGCCACCTGAACGATGTAGGGCTGCTCCCCGCGGCGGATGTAACGACCACGACCAGGCGGCATGTGTTCCGGGGTGATCCGGGGCAGTATCTGGCCCTCCGACCGGTCGCCGGACATCAGCAGTATCGCCCCGCCGGTGTCCCGGATGCTTTGCAGCAACGGACCGTAGAGCGCCCTCGTGGCGCCTGCGACGGGACGGGTGGCCACCACATGAAACCCCAGATCCCGCGCCGCGGGCAGGTAGGGGACCAGTGGGGCGAGGGGTTCGGAACCGCCGGCCGAGATGATGTCGTGATCGTCGATGAGGAGAACGACCTGCGGGGAACGCAGCTTCTCCTCCGGGCTGCGGGAGGGACGGGCCTCCAGCTCGCTGGCTATGGAACTCGCGAGCCCCGCCGCTTGCCGGAGGGAACTCGCGTGGGCCGCGAGGTAGGCATCAGGGATGACACCGGGAACGTGCCCGCGTGGATCGACGACGGCGATCGCCAGTTCCTCCGGGGTGTACCGCTCGATGAGCCCCCGGGCGATGGTGCGCAGCGTGGTGGATTTGCCGCATTTCGCGTCGCCCAGCACGAGAAGGTGCTGGTCCCCGTCGTCGAGATCCCACAAAGCGGTGTCCATGGTGTCCTGCCGGAGACCCAGCGGAACGGAGGATTCCTCTGCGGCGTCGGGCAACGACTCGGGCGGCAGGTGTTCGGGAAGCAACCGGATCGGCGCGGCGGCCGGACCGGACCACGACTCCGAGACCTGCTGGGCGAGACGTTCGAGGGCTTCCCCGACATCCTCGGAACCCGCGATCTCCAGGCTCGGAAGCGCCACCTGAGCCAGGGTCTTGTTGTCGGTCAGCGCCCTGCCCGGGGACCCCGCCGGAATGGTCGGGGCCAGTTTGCGATCGATGATCGAATCGGAGGGGTCGTTGAGGCGCAGCTCGACACGGGTACCGAACAAGGTCTGGTGCGCCATCCGAAGCTCCCCCCACCGGCCCATCGAAATCACCAGGTGAAGGCCGTAACTGGCGGCCTGGAGCATGAGCCGGGTGAAGGAATCGTCGAGCGGCTCAAAATCGCTGCGAAGCAAACCGTAACCATCCACCAGCAACACGATGTCGGCGCTGGCAAGCTGCGGCAACCGGCCAGCGGCGTGCATGGCGCGCAGCTGCGACATCGAATCGATGCCACGGGTCTTGAACAACTGCTCCCGGGAACGCAGCATGAGGCTGAGTTCCTCCACCAGCCGTCGCATCCGGTCGGTGTCTCCCCGCGTCGCCACCCCGCCGACGTGCGGGAAACCCTCGATGCGTCGGAGACCACCACCGGTCAGGTCCATGCCGTAGATGGCCACCTGCTGGGGAGTGGCGTGCAGGGCGAGGGAGGTTGCGATCGTGCGCAGCAGCGTGGTGCGCCCGGTTTGTGGCCCGCCGATGATCGCGACATGGCCGCCACTGCGGGTCAGATCCAGCGTCCAGGGAAGTTGACGCTGATGCGCCGGATCGTCCTCCAGCCCGACAACCACTTTCAATGGATCGCCGTCCGACTGCTCCCTCACCTGCCCGAGCGTCAGATGACTGGGCAGCGGAGGCAACCAGATCGGGGCGACGGCGGTGTCGTCGGCCCGCAACCCTGCGACGACCTCCTCGACGAGCGTGCGCCCCGTGTCTGGGTGACGCAGCAGGGGAACCGACGGATCACGTTCATCGACCTCGATGCCGTTGTAGACCGGGAGTTCGTAGATGCGCGGACCCGAGGCCGCTGTTTCCTGACGGACCCCGCTCGGCACCGGTCCGGAGACGTAGCCTGCGCGGAATCGCTGATACACCGAGGTGTCGACCTTCAGGTATCCGTACCCCGGCATGGGAGGCAGATGGAAGGCATCGGTAGAGCCGAGCACCACCTGGGATTCCGCCTCACTGAAGGTCCGCAAACCGAGCCGATAGGACAGATAGGTGTCCAGGCCACGCAGTTTCCCACCCTCGATCCGTTGGCTGGAGAGCAACAGATGGACCCCGATGGAACGGCCGATGCGCCCGATCTGCAGGAACAGGTCGATGAAATCCGGTTCCGCGGTGAGCAGCTCCCCGAATTCGTCGATGACCACGAACAGATGCGGCATCGGGGGCAGGTCGGGACGTTCCCGGCGCAATTCCCGGTAGTGGGTGATCGACGGCGAGGAATCGGCGTCCTTGAGCTGCTGCTGGCGACGCACGACCTCACCCTGCAACGACGCGCGGGCGCGCACGGTCAGCTGCGGATCGTCGGCGAGGTTGTCGATCAGACCCGCAAGATGGGGGAGCGGCACGAACGGGGAGAAGGCGGCCCCGCCCTTGTAGTCGATGAGGATCATAGACAGATCCTCCGGTGAGTGCGCCGTCGCGAGCGACAGGATGAGAGTCCGCAGCATCTCCGATTTGCCGGAGCCGGTCGCGCCGATGCAGATGCCGTGCGGTCCCATTCCCTGCTGAGCGCTTTCCTTCAGGTCCAGGTGCACGGTGCGACCGTTGTCGTCGACGCCGAACGCGACACGCAGGAAATCGGCCGGGCTCCGGGGGCGCCACAGCCGTGCCAGGTCGATGGGTTGGTGCAGATCGATGCCGAGCATGTCCTCGATGTCTGCTTGCTCGCCCTCGACCACTTCCTGATGGAGGGCCGTGAAGGTGCGACGTGCCGCGAGGTCGCGGGCAACGGTTTCCAACTGCCAGGACTGCGCACCCTCCGGGATGAAGTGAGTGGTGTGAGGATCGGTGCCGCGTGCCCCGTGGGTGATGGTCGCCTCGTCACGCAGGTCGATGCGGATGTCGACGTCATCGGGTTCGTCGAGGCGGTCGTCCAGGAGATGGATGACGGTCACCTCCAGGTCGCGGAGGTGCAGGGTCTGGTCGGGATGGCGCAGGCGTGATGCCGGATGACCGTGATCGTCGACGACCACAACCAACCGGGACAGTTCCTCGGCTTTTCCTCCCCTGCGTCTGGCCGCCGTCGCCGCAGCGGATCGTGTGGCCATCTCGCCGGCGAGGATGTCGCTCAACGCATCGAGGGTGGGAGCGATGCGACGGGCCGGCACGGGGCCGTCGAACAGGTCCGGGTCGTGGACGTGCGGCAACAGGTCGAACCCCCGCCAGTCGCTTGCGTGTTCGCTCGGGAAAACCGCCGCCAGTTCAAGGTCCTCGGGCAGCTGGTGGGCGGACAACTGCATGATCAACGCGCGGGTCATGGCAACGGTGCTTTCACGAGGCCCGATCACCGCCACCACAGCCGCATCCACCAGGTCGGCGGTGGCGGGCATCGCCTCGATGGAGGAATGGGAACCGGTGAGCATCTCGGCTTCGCGCAACAGGATCGGGTCGATCGGCTCCACGGGGGATTCGGAGGTGGGGACGTTCAGTGTGAACCACGGCACCGTCGCCATCCCGATGCGCGCCTGAAGGTGGTCGGCGTCGGAGCGGCGTCGTTCCCACAACCTCTCGGGGTCGTGGATGAAACTGACGATCCCGGCCGGGCTCGGGTGCAGCGCCAAGGCGGTGTTGCGGGCGTGCTCGGCCTGTTCCCGCAGCTTGTCGCGGGTGCGTTCGAGGTAGTCGAGGTAGCGACTGCGGTGGAGACGCAGCTGCTTGGCGGCGCGTCCCCGGCTGGAGATGGCGAAACCGAGACCGCTTACGAGGGCCACGGTGAAAACCACGGCGGCGATCAGCATGAACAGCGGCTGGCCGTTGCGCATCACCACCATCATCACCACGGATGTGAGTGCCCCGACCACTGGCAGCAGGAACTGGAACGGGGTCGGGCTGATCTCGGCGCCGAGCGTGGGTGGCGACGGGATCTCGATCGGACCCGGACGTTCGAGCGGTGTCGTGGTGCGGGTGGGGCGTTGGATTCGTCTGTGCGCCGGGGTGGGTTCCTGGAGTTCCTGATCCTCGGGAGCCATGGTTTCGTTCGTCACGGGATGCGTCCCTTCGCAGGGCGGGTGAGCGCCTCTATCAGGCCGGCGGCCAGGCGATACATCTCGAAGGCATCGGGTTCCCTGAGTTTCTTCCGGGTGCCTGGGCGACGATCGTGGCGTTGCAGGACCGAAGTCGGGGGAAGCCCACGCACCAGCGCGCGGATCGACGGGCCGACCACACCGCGCACATCGGCCACGGCCAGCAACACGGGAAGGCGTTTACCCAGGGCCGTCGCGACGTCGAGGGTTGACTGGATCATTCCCCTGTCGGCTGCCGTGACCAGACACAGTGCGTGGGAGTCGGTGGCTATCAGGCTCAGCTGGGGAAGCGGCGCAGCTCCCCAGTCCGTGATCGTCAGATCGTGGTCGCGCTGGGCGTTGCCGACGACCTCACCCCAGAACAAGAGCGGATCGCTCCAATGCTCGGGGGTCAGATGACGCACTGTGTGCGGGCTCGTCAACCGCGCGAACTGTGACCGTTCAGGATCGTCTGTGGTGATGACGAGCAGGCGGTCCGGACGCAACCGGGCCAGCATCACGGCCAACCCGGAGGCGATGGTCGTGGTGCCGCTCCGGCGCCCTATTGAGGCGACCGCGATCCGTCGCCTCACCGGCAGTGGGGTGTTGATATTGCGTGCCAGCTGCTCCAGATGCCGGTGACGGGCACTTCCCGAGGCTCGAAGCCAGGCGCTGATCATCGGAACGTCTCCAACAGATCGGTGTACACGTCGAGCGCGCCCAGGGCCAGAGGAATGGTGGTGATGATCAGCAGCACCTCCGCGACCTCGGCGGCGCGCCGCAACTTGGCCGCGAGGACAGTGCTGGGCCGGATCAGGGCGACGCCGAGCAACGCGGCCAGCAGGGCGGTTGCGATGGCCAACCGTGACGTGGGGCTGAGTTGCGGACTTCCGACGAACATCGCCAGCAGCGGCACCAACCCGGCGATCAGGAGCGCGATGCGCTGCGGTACGAGGGGCAACACACGGGCGCGCAGCAGGAGAACCAGACAGATCGCCGGGGTCAGGCCGGTGGCCCACGGGTTCTCCTGACCGGACAACGACAAGAGCGCAAGTCCCGTCGGGAGGCCGATCGCGATGACGGCCCAGGTGAGGGTGGCGAATCCCTCCTCGATGGCGTGGTCAACGTCCCGGCGTTCCGAGCGTTCCCCACGCATGGCGCGATCGTCGTAGCCGGTCAGTCCGCTCAGGGCCAGGGCCACTCCCGGCAACAGGCCGATGAGCGCCATCCCCGTCAACGCCGTCACCACGGCGACCAGGATCCGCGGCCAGAACAGCTGATCCCCCAAAGCGGCCAGGACAGCGGCCAGCACCCCGACTCCGCTGCACAGCAACGCCGAACGCCGGTTCAAACCAGCCCCGACGATTGCCCCGAGCACCAGCCAGGCGACGCCCGCCAGGACGACGATGCGGGTGCCTGCGGCCCAGGGTTGGGGAGCCAGGACGAGCAGAGGAACGGCGATCCCGAAGGCCGCGGCCCCGAAGGCGGCGGCAGCCCCGGTGCGGGAGCGGCGGGCGAAAACTGCCGCCAGGACGGTCAGGAGCGCGGCCGCCAGGAGAATCCAGTAGTTCCTGGGATCCGTTGGTTCACCTAGCACGGCCTGTGCACTCACCGAAACGATGCCGGCGATGACAGCGGAAAGTGTCGCGACCGAGGCGGCGCCCGCGCCCTCGTCCCAGTGATCACCGCGCCGCCCGGCCGCCGTCGCCACCGTGTCGGTGATATCAACGATCTCGGGGGGATGAGGGGCGTCGTCGAGAGGGGCCAGGTGGATCATCGTGCCGTGGTCGACCCCCTGATCCCCGAGGGTCGCGTCGAGTTCGATGCGCACTCCCGTGAGCGTGGTCAGCGCGATTTCACGTCCCCCGGGGATGCGTTCGTCCAGAACTTCCAGCAATTGCGGCAGCAGCGCCCCGACGGGTTCGTCGTCGGGAAGAACCAGGTCGGCCTTGCGGTTGCTGCCGATCATGGTGAGTCGCGTGTAGGCCATCACCGCTCCTTCTTGTCCTTCTTGACGACAGTGAGGGTCTCCGGATCGATGGTCAGACCCGATGCCGGATCCGTGTAGGTCCTGGTTTCCGGGTCGTAGTACCAGCCGAGCCGGATGTCGATCGTGCGGCCCTGAGGGTCGGTGGCCAGCATGGTTTCGGGATCGACCCGGAAGCCGGTCCTGGGATCGATGTAAATGCCGGTTTCCGGGTTGAACAACAGCCCTGTCTTCTCATCCTCGACGTATCCGTTACCGGGTTTTATGGGATTGGCCTTCATGGCCGCCATGAAGGAATTGACGGCCTGTTCGTGCTGTTGGCGTTCCAGTAGACCCAGCACGAAACCGGTGCCCAGACAGGCGACCCCGACAACCGCTGCGAGAATCACCGAGCCGAGAAGCCGGCCCAGATTCGTGTTCACCTTGTGGCGTTCCGTGAGTCTTCCGTGGATGAAGGCGGAAGCGAGACGTTCCCTGTGGGTTTTGGTGGTCTCGATCAGGGTGCGGTCGAATTCGTTCATCGCGTTCCTGGCAGGTTGGGGATGGCTTCGATTCGGAGCTCACGCCGTCCCAGCCGGAGATGCGCCAAGAGGCCCGGGGCCATGGGAAGGCTGACGGTCTGGTCTGCGGGCAGCGGATGATCTCCTCGGGGAGTGACAATGGCGGTACCACCCCGGCTACCCATGTCGCTGAGCGACAGCAAACCTGATTCACTCCACAGCATCAGGTGGGTGCGCGAGATGGTTCGGCTGATGTCGGTGACAGCCAAACAGTGATACGGGGGAGCCACCCGAGGGTCGCGCCCGATCACGCACGGCATGTCGAGACGATAGCTGGATCCGTCGTCGAGGGACGCGATCAACGTCACGTCGACGGGCGGGCGTTTGGGGGCCGTGGTGTCCAGGGCAATGGGGCGGGGTCGCGGACGCAACGGGTCTTGCCCGCGCCTGATGTCGACCGCGTGGAAACCGGGCAGCCTGCCGGGCAGTCCCATCACCGGATCGACCGCGCGCAGCCCCAAGAGCAGGTGGCCGGGGCTCGTGCCCAGATGCGTGCGCAGCAACCACCAACTGCTTGCCAGGGCGATCGTCACGGTGGCGCTCAACGACATCGTCAGCGCCCTGGGGAGATCACATGCCAGAGCCCAGAGGGTGACGGCGGTTACGAGCAGGGCCGCGACGGCGAAGTCCAGAGTCGCGGACGCGATGATCCGCCATGTTCCTGCCGGGGTGTCGGCGAAGGTGGGGTTGCTTTCGGCCACGGGACGACCTCCTCTCCCACATTCTCAGCTCTCGGAGTACATCAATCACGTTCCCCGGCGAGTCGCGCCACCTTTACCTATGGCCAACCCGGAAGGCGTCCAAATGGCGAGACCAGCGTGTCCTTCTCTTGAACTGCTTGACTGCTGAGCCAGTGGCGGCCGTAATCGATGGGCGAACGCTCCGGACGGCGGCCTCCCGGTCCTGCCGTCCACGAAGGTTTCGCCTAGTGGGAACGGCGTTTCTATTCCTCGATACCCCCAATGACGGGGTGCGCCCTCCTGATCTTCCTGCGTCTCTCCGCGGCGTCTCGGCGCGCGGTCGCGAGCTGCCCCCGTGGCGATTTTTCCCTGAAACCTTGCGTGTCGTCGGGTTTTCTGTAAAGCTCACCTGCACCGTTTCCAATGGTCAAATGGATTTATGTTTCAACTTGTTTGTGAGGTGTTTCGCGTGAAGTTTGCGATGGAGAGTGATGCGTTGGTGGTGTTGGGGCAGCGGTCTCAGGTGGAGTCGG
>ERZ772971.1487-NODE-1487-length-13527-cov-4.875445_pt1 | contig 13527 bp, 10 predicted proteins | sample MGYA00511943_ERZ772971 | MGnify/ENA primary metagenome ERZ772971 (study PRJEB29015, sample SAMEA2737929) | human oral metagenome | biome: human oral; feature: human-associated habitat; material: dental | place: China | collected 2144 ... | reverse complement strand
GAGCGGTCGTTTTTAAATACTGAGCCGTATTTTCTAATATAAAATTAAACAAAATCCCGCTCATTTCAGAATGAACGGGATAGAATATTTAGCGGAAAAAACTGATTTTATTTCAGTTGTCGGATGCCCATTTCATAGAACCCAAAACTGAGCAAATCAGCATTTTCATTGATAACTTGGTCTGTAGAACGCCCAGCACCATGTCCAGCATTCATTTCTATTCGAATAAGAATAGGATTCGGACAGCTTTGTTTCTCTTGTAGTTCTGCTCCGAATTTGAAGGAGTGCGCAGGAACCACACGGTCATCATGGTCGCTGGTGATAATCATCGTAGAAGGGTAGCACACGCCTTTTTTAACATTATGAACAGGCGAGTAGGATTTCAAGTATTCGAACATCTCTTTGCTGTCCTCAGCTGTTCCGTAGTCATAAGCCCAGCCAGCACCAGCAGTAAACTTGTTATAACGAAGCATATCCAATACTCCCACACCAGGAAAAGCCACTTTGGCAAGGTCTGGTCTCATAGTCATTGTAGCACCTACGAGAAGTCCGCCATTAGAACGCCCAGAAAGCGCCATGTATTTCGGTGAAGTATATCCGTTCTTTTGTAGGTATTCTCCCGCTGCGATGAAGTCATTGAATACATTTTTCTTCTGCATTTTGGTTCCTGCATCGTGCCATTTTTTACCATACTCACCGCCACCACGGATGTTTGGAACGGCATAGATTCCTCCGTTTTCCATCCAGATAGCATTTACAGGCGAGAAAGAAGGCGTAAGGCTGATATTAAACCCTCCATAAGAATACAGAATAGTAGGGTTTTTACCATCTCTTTTTAATCCTTTTTTGTAGTTAATCATCATCGGTATTTTAGTCCCATCTGCTGAGGTGTAAAATACTTGTTCGGATACATAGTCATCAGGATTAAACTTCACTTTCGGTTTTTGGTGAATTTGGTATTTTCCTGTAGTCAAATTATATTTATAAATCGTGCTAGGCGTGATGTAATTTGTAAATGAAAAATACAGCTCTTTTTCTCCTGTTTTCCCTTCGAAACCATCCGCTTTCCCTGCTCCAGGGAGTTTGATATCGCGGATAAGTTTCCCGTTGTAATCCAGCTGTTGCACGAAAGAAATAGCATCTTTCATATACTTAGCGAATAGATATCCACCGCCAGTAGAGATAGACAGCACATTTTCTTTTTCTGGGACTACTTCTGTCCAGCTGTTAGGATTATTGATATTAAATTTCACTATCTTTTTGTTTGGAGCATTTTTGTCCGTGATAGCATAGATGAAATCGCCTTTGGTGTCGATTACATTTGTATTAAAATCATACCCAGTCTGCACAGGGATGAAGTCCGTTTTTTTCTTTAAATCTTTGATGTAAAGCTCGTTTCCATTCGTAGCATTTGCCGCAGAAATGATTAGAAATCTCTGGTCATCAGAAACGCTGGCAGAAAGATATCTTCGTTTAAAGTTCTCTCCACCGATGATGAGCTGGTCTTCGGACTGCTTAGTTCCTAACTTGTGGAAATAGATTTTGTGCGTGTCTGTCTTTGCAGAAAGTACGCTTCCATCAGGTCTGTCATAGCTGGAATAGTAGAAACCTTCATCGCCAAGCCATGCAATTCCGCTGAATTTCACATCTACAAGAGTTTCATCGATTTGCTTTTTGGTAATGGCATCTAGGATGATGATTTTATTCCAGTCGCTGCCTCCTTCGGAGATTTTGTAAGCAACGAGGTTTCCTTTTTTATTAAAGCTGATTCCCGCCAAGGAAGTAGTCCCGTCAGCCGAGAATTTATTAGGGTCAAGGAATACTTCTGTTTTTCCGTTTTTGTCCTTTCTGTATAGAACATACTGCGCCTGAAGTCCATCGTTTTTATAGAAATAAGTGTAATCTCCCTCTTTGAATGGAGCAGAAATTTTTTCATAATTCCAGATGTCTTTCAGTTGTTTCGCGATGTCTTTTCTGAAAGGGATTTTAGCCAAATAATTATTAGTAAAATCTACCTCGCTTTTTACCCAGTTTTTAGTGTTTTGGGACATGTCGTCTTCCAGCCAACGGTAAGGGTCTTCCACCTTCGTACCGAAATACTCATCGGTGTGGCTTATTTTCTCTGTTTTAGGATAATTGTGTTGAGCGTTCATAAATGAAATGGCAGCTAAACCCACTGCGCAGCATAATGTTTTGTTAATCATAACTAAATATTTTTCCCAAAAATAAGTTTTTTTTCTAACATTATTGTCAAAATATGAAAATATTGATTTATAAAATCTCTTAACAAAATTCTTCTAAACGAATGTTTTTATTTACTTTTGGCGAAATTTTAAATAAAGAAAAATATGTCCTTTGAATTACCAAAATTAGATTATGCTTACAACGCATTAGAGCCTGTCATCGATGCTAAAACCATGGAAATCCACCATACAAGGCATCATCAGGCGTATATAGACAATCTTAACAAAGCCCTTGCAGGAACAGAACTGGAAGGAAAAAGTATAGAGGAAATCTGCAAAGCAGGATACCAAATTCCAGCTGTTAGGAATAATGGAGGCGGCCACTACAACCATTCCCTTTTCTGGGAAATACTAAAACCCAATGGTTCTAAAACTCCCATCGGAAATGTAAAGAAAGCCATAGAAAATTACGGCGGATTTGAACAATTCAAACAAGATTTTTCTAATGCTGCCAAAACAAGATTTGGCTCTGGATGGGCTTGGCTTTGCAAAAAGGAAGACGGCACATTAGAAATCTGCTCTACACCGAACCAAGACAATCCCCTAATGCCAGATGCTGGATGTGGTGGCACGCCTATTTTAGGACTGGATGTCTGGGAACATGCCTACTACCTTCATTACCAAAACAGAAGACCCGATTATGTAGAGGCTTTCTTTCAAATCATCAACTGGGATGAGGTGGAAGCCAATTATAACAAATAAAAAAGAAAAACTATTAAACTTTCTCAATACCAGTATTTCTTTTATTTTGAAATAACTAGTGTTTTTTTGAAAAAGCAATCCTATCCTGACTAAAATATTAGAAGAAAAATTAGTTTATTAAATAATTTATAAAGGACATACTGTTTTTTTGAATGAATTTAGTGAGAGAAAAAACCATAATTCCTTATAACTTCGGACACACTGAAAGTCCACTTCTGAGAAAATGTGGTGTATTTTTTTACCCTAAAATTCAAATTTAAGAAATCCTGCCAATTTTTACACCTATTTGGGAAAATTTCGACTTTTATACAAGATTTTAAAATAGGGAACTAAAAAATCTATGCCTTGAGGGCATAGATTTTTAAGAATGTAGAAGAAGTATCTTTTACTCTATTTTGATATTATCTATCTGAATAGATGTAGTTGGAAGGGTTCCACCTCCATGATATTCAAAGATGATGAAACCATTGCCAGTAAGCGTGGATGGTTTTACCCAGTGCCCACTGTTCGTGAAGTTTGTAGGATAGCTAGTATTGTTAGAAGAAATAGTAAATGCGCTGGTGATGTCTGTCAGTGTGGCATTTAGGATATTTCCTGAAGGCTGATAGTCTGTAGAATAATAGACTTTCAGAACATTCCCATTATAGTTTCCGTCTTTAGAATCAAAGGAGAATTTGGTCATATTGGAGAAATCTACAGGGATTACATACATGGTTTTAGACTCTGGTTTAGCTCCAGAAGGACTAAATCCAAAACTAAGAAATTTATTTGAGCCAAAATTTCTCACTTGCCAATATCTGCTGCCTATGACAGGGTCATTCACATACTTAGGAAGAGCTTCAGAAGCCGACCCTGTAGCATAAGAGCTGAAATTCTCCGTAGTTACCGCACCTGCATAAACGATGCCTGTTCCGCCTTTCGGAGGAGCGGTATCTATTCTTGCCTCTGTGAAATTAACATCACTGGTGCTTCTTATCAGCATTTGATAAGTGGTGTTGTATTTACTTACCACGAAAGTGATGTTTCCTTTGCCCACAGGCAGCCTCTCCTCTCCAAAGTTTACATACTGGGACACTCTGAGAATAGCCGTTTTGCCTCCTGCATCTACTAGTTCTCTATTGGTATCGGCTTTTGGAGAGAGGTTGAGGTAAGTTTTTGGTCCATTTGGAACTAATATTTCACTATCGGCAAACTGCACATTTGGAACCGTTACCAATTTGTTAATGTATTGAGCATGCTTAACTTGGTCTAAACTAGCAACTGGAAGCGGAGTGATATTTACAACCTCTGCCCTGCCATTATTACACACAAGGGAAATATGATTGCCAATAGAAGAAGCAGGAACCCTCCCAATAGGATACTGGGCATCTACTGCACCTAATTTTACAACTCCTCTGTCCGTTCCTAAAACCAACCCCTTCGCATTCACTCTGATGTGCGCTCCCACTGGAAAATCAGCATAGAGAGAGCTTTTTTCTACATCTATCTGAAGCCCCGTGGTAGGGTTTTCTGGTTTGTCTTGGAAAACAATAGTTTTGTAGAAGCTGCCATTTTCATCGGAAGAAATTACATATCCATCGAAGATTTGGTCATCACTAATTACAATTGTCCCGCTATGTGGAGCCAATGCCGCAAAGGCCGCCATAGTAGTGTTAGTATCCCCAAACTTATTGGTACATGTAATATCTGGAACGCTCCAGTCATCTTTTCTTACGCAGGAAGTGGTAATTCCGAATAGCAATAAAGCTCCTACAACCTGTTTTAGATATACTTTTTTCATTTTTATATATTTTTAAAAGAATTACTAATTAAAATCTAAACTGAACATTTACGAAATAAGACCTTCCTTGTGAATACCAATATTTAGGTGCAAAAGGAGGATATTGCTTGTCAAAATCCGCTGCAAAATCTCTGTAAGAAGCTTTTCGGGTCTGCTCGAATCCGCCTGTGATGTAGTTCTTGTTGTTCAACAAGTTATTCACCGAAGCCGAAACCATCAGATAATATTTACCAAAGAGCCAAGATTTCCCTGCATTTACATTGACAAAGAATGCAGATGGCAGTTGTTTCTGCTGAAGAACTCTTCTTAGTTCCGCTTCATCAAGCCCTGGGTATGGTGCTCCTGTAGAAGGATTGGTGATGAAATATTGGGTTCTGATAAGTGCCGCTGGGTCTAAATAAGAATTATCAAAATAGTTCCAGTTCGCTCCTACCCACCAGTATTTAGGGTTATTATATCTAAATCCAAGAGAGAATGCAGTCTGAGGCGTTCCTCCCTGTCTGTAATTTTTGATATAGGCATCTCCGATGTAGGTATAAGTAGTTCCTCCAGAAGCGCCCACAGCATCAGAACTGAAATATAATTTAGGATTGTTATTATAAACATATTCGCCGTAGCTTGCCAGCCCTTGTAGAGAGAGCGTAGAAGTTACTTTTACTTCCAATCCTAGTTCCAGTCCTCGGTTTTGTCGTTTCATATCCTTCATCACCTGCGTGAAGAAAGCGCCATTAGTTACACCTTGTAAAACTGAACCATCAGCGAAGAAACGCTGAACATTGGTTTCGTTTTCAGAGTTGATGATGTATCCGCTCAGCCTTGCTTTTACGAAAGGCGTAGAAAGCACATAGCTAAGGTCATTAGCATTGATAAACATACTTCTCATACCTTCCACTACGGATGAATTTACCCTTGGATTAAAGAATAAATCTTCCATGAAAGGCGCTTGGGAATAGGCCGTTCCGTTATAAACCAAGAAGTTTCGTCCATTGATTTTATAGACAACCTGCCCTTTTAGCCCAAAATTGGTAAATTCATAATCTTTGCTTCTTCCATAAGAATCTGGGTATAGATAATGCTGGAATTTACCATCTCGGTACGAAGTAGAATAGCTGAACTGTCCTCCCACAAAAACATCAAACTTGCCTGTGGAGAATTTCAGTGCTGGATTTACTTTTACTTCTTGTCTTCCGAAAGTGTAGTCATAGCTTATTTTATCACCTACACCCTTATAGGTATCTGTTTCGTTCTCATCATATTTTCCGCTTACACTTTTCTTGTAAGGGTCTTCGTTCAGAGCATACTGCCCTCCTAGTAGGTCTTTTATTTCTCTGTATTGGTCAGATTTGTAGTTTTGATAAGAAACATTTAGGATAAATCTTGTCTTATCATTGAAATTGTGCGTGAAATGCGTGGAAAGATTCCAAATTTTGTCATCATTCACATCATCCACCAAATAGAATATTGACCGCCCTCCATTGCTGAGGTTAGCGTGATAAAGTCTGTTCCAATCTATCTGTGATACAGAAGGATTGTCATTTACCCAGTTTTGAAGAACATTGTCATATTCTGCTTTTCCAAAGAAATAGCTTGGCAAGTTTTTATAATAAGTAGGCGAAGGGTTTTGGGCATTATGCCAATCCAATCGTGAAGATTTCGTTTTTCCAAATTGATAAGAAAGCGTTGTCCAAAGTTCCGTTTTCTTATTGATTTTCCAATAATCCGTTAGCTGGAAAATAGGCTGAAAACCTCGTTTTACTCTCTCGCTTCTTTTTTCGCCATCCTGCCATCCCCAGTAGGAGTTGTAGTAGATTCCTTTGTAGTCATAGACTTCCTGCGTGTTAGGGCTGGATGTAGCTCTTCTATATGGATTTCCTACCATATTGAGCGTGAGGGTGTGTTTGTCATTGATTTTCTTTTCCACCCCTAAATATGCTGCATAGGAATCATAGAAAGTTCCCTCCTGCACGCCTTCTTTTGCCCATCTTCGGCTGACCATCCCAGTGAAAGCCCATCCGTTTTTGTTCATTCCCGAAGTATATCGGTAAGAGAGCCTGTGGCGGTAGTTTCTATTTGTAAGTGAGTAAGTCAGCTGGCTTCCTTTTCTGTATTCGCTCGCCTTTGTGTTTTTATAAATTACAGAACTGACACCTCCAAAAGCATATTCAGAAGGCGAGTGGTTAGTGGCAACCTCTGGATAACGAGTAATCTCGTTCAGTCCTCCCCAGCTGCTGAAATCTATATTTCCATTGTTTTGTTTTGACATGGACACGCCGTTGAACATCATTTCTCCAGACCTGCTGTCTAAGCCTCTCGGGCGGAACCAGTAAATTCCCAGATCATACCCTGCGATTCTGTTGAAAATATCCTGCGAAGACTGCAGCAGTCCCACAGTGGTCTGAAGTGAGCTGTTGTCATCATCATTGTCACTATCGCTGTCCAGTAGAGTGAAGCCTTGTTCGGTAGAGTTGTAAAGAACTGAATTTAAGACAATAACGCCCAAATCCTTTCTTTTTTCTCCCTCCTGCACACTGAAATCAATGGTCTTGGTTTCGTAATTATTTTTAAAGACAACTATCTGATAATTACCAGGTTTCAAATCTACAAACTGGAAATACCCGATTTTGTCTGCAATCATATTCTCCTCCGAGCCTTTCATGTCTACTTCAGCTCGTTCCACAGGCTTGCCTTTCTCATCTTTTATATAAGCGTAAACCGTGGTTTGTGCGTTACAGAAGTGCATTGCAGCAACTGTAAAACCGCAAATCAAGACAGATTTTTTAAACATTTTCTAATCTAATTTAACAAGTTTTAACAAAAATAGAGCTAATGTTTAATTAAAACGAATATAACGATATGAAATAAATCATATCAATTTCTTTTCCTAAATGAAAAGAAAAATCTAAATTTATCAGCTTTTAACAAAGAAAGTTATCATGAGACAAGTATTTATCATTATTTTTTGTGTTTTTGGTTTGTTTTATAATGCCCAGATGAAAAGAACCGCCGCAGTGGGATTTTATAATGTGGAAAACCTCTGGGATACGGTGAAATCTGTGGATTATATAGATGCGACACTTCCTGCTCATCATATCAATTTCCATAGAAGCGTGCCTTTGGATTCTTTGAAATATTTAGAAATTACCAAAGATTACAAAGGGCCGTGGGATTATGACCGAATAAAAGGACAAAAAGTAGTGAGAAAACAAGTGCTTTCGGAAGATTTTACGCCTAAAAGCAATAAAAATTATACTTATAATATTTACCAGCAAAAGCTGAAAAACATCGCACAGGTAATCTCCGAAATTGGCTTTAAATATACTAAAACGGCACCCGCAGTGGTGGGACTTGTGGAGGTGGAAAACCGCCAAGTGGTGGAGGCGCTGACTCAGCAGGACGCCCTGAAAAAGTATGACTATGGCGTGGTGCATTATAATTCCTTTGATGCGCGTGGGATAGATGTAGCGCTGATTTATCAGAAGAAAAGATTTACTGTGACCAATTCTTATAAAAAAGAACTTGTGCTTTTCCGTGAAGATGGGAAAAGAGAATACACAAGGGATTTGCTGGTGGTTTCTGGGATTTTGGATGGAGAAAAAGTGGCTTTCTTCGTGAATCACTGGCCGTCAAGAAGAGGTGGAGAAGCCGTGTCTATGCCGAAGCGTAATGCCGCTGCTGCCCTGCTGAAACAAGAAATGGATGCCCTGCGAGAGAAAAACCCAAATATCAAACTCATCGCGATGGGAGACTTTAATGATGACCCTATCAGCCCAAGTTTTAAAAATCATCTGAAAGCCGTAGGCGATGAAAAAGAGCTGAACGAGGAATATCCATATTTCAACCCGATGTACAAAATGTACAAAAAAGGCGTGGCGAGTTTGGCTTACCGAGATGCACCAAATCTCTTTGACCAGATTATTTATTCTAAAAACTTGGTTTCCAATTCTTCTGCCGAGGAATACACCGTTTACAGAACTGAAGTCTATGCTCCTGCTTACCTTATTAATAAGCAGGGAAATTACAAAGGTTATCCTTTCCGCTCTTGGGATGGAGACAAATTTACAGGAGGCTACAGCGACCATTTCCCTGTGTTTACTATTTTGCAGAAAGAAGTTAAATAATTGATAAAGACGGTTTTGTGGGATTTTGTTTCTTTTTTGAAACATCCCAAAGATGTGCAGACAAAAGAAAGTTTTAAAAGGAAATTACAGACAATTTTCATTCTTTTGGTGGGCAAAATGTGTGTTTTTTGTTTTGTCTTAATGCCATTGAAAGATTTGGTGGAACATTTTGTTTCTACGGACTCAAAACTTGATTTACATAAAAAGAGCATTACTTCTGCTATTTTTATTGCTGTTGTTTTAGCACCTGTTTTTGAGGAGATTGGATTTAGATTGATTTTAAGGAGAAATTTTCCTATAAAGTATATCTTCAGCCAAAAACTTTGGGACAGGATATTTCCTTTCTTGGTGTATGCTTCATCTGTGATTTTTGGTTTTGTTCACCTTACCAATTATACTAATGATGGTTTTTGGTTTTATGTTTTTTCTCCCATTATTATCTCATATCAGTTGATAGGAGGTTTGGTAACAGCTTTTATCCGAGTGAAATATAATTTCTTTTACGGAATACTTTATCATGCATTGTGGAATGCATTGATAATTTTTCCATTGATTTTTATAAATAATTTTTCTTCTCCATACCAAGAGAAAACAGAAAAATACAGCATAGAAATTTCTGAAAAATACTTTTTTGATGAAGATGAAAAGCAGGTTTTTAAAATAGACAGCCTTCAAGGGAAAATTCATAAAATAGAAGTGGAGCAGTATTCTTTTCAGCATTTTTTGGATTCACTTTATCAAGGAAACAAATACCAAATAAATGATGCTTTTATCAAAATGAAATTTGATTCCCAGAAAGGCGTAACCAAGGAAGAATTCGTAGAAATCTTGAAAAAAGAGTATGATATAGAGAGTAATGCGGCTCAATATCAACCTTAAAATTTGGATATTTCAGATTATTTTAATTTCTTTACTCTCTGAAACAGAATATTTTATTCGCAAAAAAAAGAATTATGCAGTAGAAAACTTCTCAAAAAAAAGAGGTTTTCACTGCGGTTCTCTTGTTTAATAAAGTATTCAGCAAAAACCCACAAAATGCCCGATTTTGAGATTTTCAACATTGTAAAAGAAAGAAAAAGGAATGAAATTCTGGAATGCATGAAAAGACAGAAAAAAGTTCCTTTGAAGGTTAAAGAAAACATAGAGCATAAAATAGTTATAGAAATAGATGATGATAAATCTAAATACTATATAAAACAAACCAACCTTCGGAAAGAAAAACTAAAAAAACTACGCCCATATCTTTTAGGTTTTGTATTTTTGGTGATGGCAGGAGCGATAGGGTTTTTATCCCAGCAGTATCTGGAATTTCAGTATTATCTTTCCAAAAATGAGGAACTAGTAACACTTAGTAAAAAATATCTTGCAGAGCAGAAACAAAAAGCAGAGGAGCTGAAAGAACTGCAAAATTTAACTTTAGATAATATTGATAATCTTCCTGAGGAAAGAAAAAACCTGATGCTGAACATCATCCCAAGCGGGAATCCTCTACTGAGGGAACTGGAAGTGACAAGTAATTTCGGGAATAGAACACATCCGATAAGTGGAGGAGTAAAACATCATAATGGAGTGGATTTGAGACTGAATACAGGAGATGATGTCATCGCACCAGCCATGGGGAAAATTGCTTTTGCAGGAGAAAAAGGAGGTTATGGAAATACAGTTATCATAGAGCATGCATTTGGTTTTAAGACCCTTTATGCTCATTTGGATAGGATTTATGTAACGGTAGGTGAAATTGTAGGAAAAGGAAAAGTAATAGCCGCGGGTGGAAACTCGGGTAATTCCACAGGGCCGCATCTTCATTATGAAGTTTTATATGATAATGCGCAGGTGGAACCAGAAAATTTTATAAATTGGGACAAGAGTAATTTTAATATAGTGTTTAACAATGAAAAAAATGTACAATGGGAATCTTTTCTAACAATAATGGGAAAAAATCAAACGAAATGAGTGTGAATGTATCATCAAAAGGAGTAAATGTAATTGCTCCAGAAACTCACTTCAAAGGAGTGATAGAAACTAGTGCTATGACACAGATAGAAGGCTTCTTCGAAGGAGATGTGAAATGCGAAAACACGCTGCACATAGGTAAAACAGGGAAAGTTAATGGAAATATCGTAGCAGATTCTATCTTCATCGATGGAGAAGCCAAAGGAGAGATATCTGCGGATAGAGTAGAGATTGGCGAAAATGGACGAGTATATGCTAACATCATCTCGGCTTCGTTCGTTATCCATGAAGGAGCGAGATTCGAAGGGAACAAAAAGATGAAAATAGAGGAAAACACCTATAGCAGTCTTTCCACTTCTGATGATGATGAGTAATCGTCTTTAAAAATTAAAAACAAAAAAAAGCAGTCATTTAGGACTGCTTTTTATATTTAATCTTCTCCTTTCATTTTTTCGGCGTTTTCTGCCATGATTAGGGCTTCTAGCATTTCTTCTATATCTCCGTTCATAAAGGCATCTAGATTGTAAATAGACTTATTGATTCTATGGTCGGTCACACGCCCTTGAGGGTAGTTGTAAGTTCTAATTTTTGCGGAACGGTCTCCTGTAGAAACCATGGTTTTTCTCTGAGCTGCGATGTCTCCTTGTACTTTTTGTAGCTCTATATCGTAGAGTTTTGTACGGAGCATTTCCATTGCTAATTCTCTGTTGGCCAACTGGGAACGAGCCTGCTGACAAACCACCACTATTCCCGTAGGTTTGTGAGTCAGCTGAACTTTGGTTTCTACCTTGTTTACATTCTGTCCTCCTGCTCCTCCTGAACGCGAAGTCTGCATTTCTATATCAGCTGGGTTGATTTCCACATCTACTTCCTCTGCTTCTGGTAGTACGGCTACGGTAATCGCTGAGGTATGCACACGCCCTTGGGACTCGGTCTCTGGAACACGCTGAACACGGTGAACACCAGACTCAAATTTCATGATTCCATACACGCCCTCGCCTTCTACTCTCATGATGAGTTCTTTGTAGCCTTTTGCGGCCTCGTTGTAGTCGGTAACTTCGTGTCTCCAGCCTTTTGACTTGAAATACATCGTGTACATTCTATACACATCTTCCACGAAAATAGCAGCCTCGTCACCGCCCGTTCCTGCACGGAGCTCCACCATGACATTCTTGTCATCAGCTGGGTCTTTCGGGATGAGGAGGATTTTCAGGTCTTCTTCCAATTTAGGAATTAGCGCCAGACTTTCCTGCTTCTCCATTTTAGCCAAATCTATCATATCCTTGTCAGATTCTGTGGCGATGATTTCATCGGCTTCTTCTATGGAGTTTTTAGCGTTCATGTATTGGTCAAAAACAGCCACCACCTTTCCCAAATCGCTGTATTCTTTATTAAGAGAAGAATATCTTTTTTGGTCTGAGATAACATCTGGCTGGATGATAAGATCCGCTACTTCATTATATCTTTGTTTGATTGCCTGTAACTTTGGTATTAAACTATTTGCCATTATTTAATTTTGAATGGGCAAAGATAAGAAAATCCTATGTAATGAGTTTTAACTGATAAAAAGAAAAAATTGGGATTAAAATTTATTTTTATACTTTTGCGCCCAATTAATTTTATTAGAAATTTAGAAATGAAGAAATTATTTTTATTCGCGAGTGCATTGGTGCTTACCAATCTCTCCGCACAGGAAGTAGCTACGGACAGCACCGTTGTAGAAACACCTAAAAACTGGTCTATAGAAGGGCAAAATACATTGATGCTAAACCAAGCGGCATTCTCTAACTGGGTAGGCGGTGGAGCTAATAATGTGGGATGGTTAGTAGGAGTGAACTACAATTTCACTTACCAAAAAGACAAAGACCTTTGGGAAAATAACATTATCCTAGGATACGGAAGAAATAATACCCAAGGATTAGGAAACAGAAAAACGCAGGATAATATCAACATCAGCACAAACTACGGTAGAGCTATCTCTAAAAGCTGGTATGTATCTGCTGGAGCGAGTTTGCTTACTCAGTTTGATAGTGGATATGCTGATGGAAACAACCCAAGCGCTGCGAAAATCTCAAGCTTTATGGCGCCAGGTTACTTGAATATCGGTGCTGGTTTTACTTATAAACCAAATGAGGATTTCACGCTTACTTTGAGACCTGCTAACGCAAGAATGACTTTTGTTTTAGACAAAGATTTACAATACAAAGGAAACTACGGACTTAAAAACGATGGAGACAGCATGTTGTTCCAGTTCGGGTTCTATGCAGATGCTTCTTATAAAGTGAAATTGATGGAAAATATCCACTTGACAAACAAAGCATGGTTGTTCTCTAACTATCTAGACCACCCAGAAAGAATCGCAATGGGATACAGCGGAATTCTTAACTTGAAAATCAACAAGTATATTTCGTCTAACATCACGCTGGACCTAGTGTATGACCACAACCAAATCAGAAAAACTCAGCTAAAACAGACTCTTGGACTTGGATTCGCTTACAATATCAGCAATGGTGTGAAAAAAGCTGACACATCAAGAAACGCTGATTGGAAGCAAAACTAAAATATCATCAACTGAAAAATAAGATTTACCCTTTTGGATAAATCTTATTTTTTGTAATATTGTGGAACGCTAAAAAATCTAATTTAAATAATAAATCAAAAAATGAAACCGAGTTTTATTTTCTTGCCGTTGAGTAATGAGAAATACAGCTATATGCTATTGCTTGATACA
>ERZ772971.1476-NODE-1476-length-13575-cov-9.889497_pt1 | contig 13575 bp, 10 predicted proteins | sample MGYA00511943_ERZ772971 | MGnify/ENA primary metagenome ERZ772971 (study PRJEB29015, sample SAMEA2737929) | human oral metagenome | biome: human oral; feature: human-associated habitat; material: dental | place: China | collected 2144 ... | reverse complement strand
CCTCGCGGGAGGACAGGACGGTTCGCACCGATTTCCTGAGGTCGCTGCGCATGGAGCGGTTCATGATCGTGTCCTTAATCTACAGAAGAGGAATCGTTAACTATTTCTCGTCGGATCGCAAATCAATCGCGTGTCCGGCACGCGGCCGTCGAGCGATTCTGTTACCTCATCGGCGAGTCCCACCTATCTCAATTCGGACACAAGTGACTCAAAGGCACTCAGGTCGACTCTTATTGGAATGGTTTCAGAACCGAGATAGAACAGCGGCTCCCCGATCGCGCGCACGGGCCACCCCGCCATATTGATCTTCTTGTACAGAGAGTGGTCCAGGCAGGCTACGACAATATCTTTTGTCGAGTCAGGATCAACACGCTCGTACAAGGCGATCAGCAGCTCCTGCATTGAGAGAAGTCCGCCGCCCGCCACCGAGGCCAGCCGCGCAATCTCAATCAACCTGCGCCCGTCGGACAGAGGGGCACGATAGCCGAAAACCCGTTCAACAGGAAGAAGGACATGCTCCGCGTTTGTCCGAATAATAACACGGGCGGTGCACAGCAGGCGCCCGGAGTCATCATTCATGGTGACAATTGTCGACAATGGGGCCAATAGCCTGTCTTCGTTTTCGAGCGCTTGCAGGAGGGCGTCAGCATCGTCGACCTTCTTGTACCCGCTGGTGGCGTACCGGTGAGCAACGAACCGCGTCACCTCCTCAACATAGGACGCTTCATGAAAAATAACAGGAGAAAAAGTTGAGATTGACATGACCTGAACTTTCTGGAGAGATGCGAATCAGTGAAACTGTTATATGTAATTCATCAAACACTCATCATCACCTTCTCGTCCCACCTCCGCTCCATGCAAACATCCATTCGTCCTCGAGGTCGCGGCGTTCCAGGATCGCCCGTCTGGACTCGAAGGAATGCCCCTCGCCGGGGAAGACGGCCAAGGTGGCGTCCGCACCGCACAGCACGAGGTTCTCGTAGAGGGTCAGCGACTGCTGCGGCGTCGTGGCGGAGTTCTCGTCGGAATCCCCGCACGTGATCAGGAACGGGATCCCCCGATGCGCATGGGCCTCGGGGAGAACGGTCATGGCGCTGTACAGGTCGGGGGCGGAGGCCACGGTGCGATTGTCGTGCTCGAATCCCCCCGGCGTGGTGTACCTGTCATACGCTCCGCTCCGCAGCAGCACCCCGGTCGGCGAGGCCGCGCGGCGGAGCGCGGCCACGGCGGCCAGCGCCGCCCCGAAGCTGTGCCCGCCGAGGAAGGGCGCGGCGGACGACTCCGGAAGCTCCTCGGCGATGACGCCCAGAGCGGCGTCCCACGCCCGGCGCAGTTGCGCGAGGAGCTCCTCGACGTCCGCGTGCGACAGCGCCTCGTAATCGATGCCGACCCGCACCACCGGGCGCGAGGCCGCGTGGCACCACTCGACACCGCCGGGGCAGCGGGATCCGAGGTCGACGCCGGCCAATCCGATGAGTTGAATCGGCAGCGTCCGGGAGGAATCGAACCAGACCAGCGGGACGGCGCCCAGCACCGACTCGGTGAGGACGAGTTCGACGACATGCCCCGAAAGAACCCGGGTGGCGGTGAAGGCGGATCGCCCGGAGACGGGGTCGTCCGCCGTCGGGCACCAGAGGACGCGGTCCCGGGGGCAGGGCGCATCGGCGGCGGGATCGGAATCGGGATCGGGCTCGGGGCCGGGGTCGGGGGGAATCTCGGTGAGGGGGACCGGCGCGGGACCGGCGGCGGTCATGACCTCGACGCCGCCCGCGCCGTTACCGGGGCGAAGGCCCTCAATGACGCCGTCGGCCTCCCACGAGCCGCCCTCCCACCGCAGGAGGCGCGGCCGTCCGCGCTCCACCCACGCGCCGCTCCGGCCGGGCACGCCCGTGTAGTGATCGACGCCGTCGTCGACGACGGCGATAACCGATCCGTCCTCGACCGCGTAGGAGGTGGTCCTGTCCGCCAGCCGCTCGGTGTACACCGGCGTGGAGCGCCCATCGAGCACCCGGTTGGCGACCGAGCCCCGTGGAAGGTCGCCCACCGTCGAGACCCGCGGTGGGGCCTGCGCACCGGCCGGGGCGAGCAGGTGGTGGGCGACGTGGTCCTCGCGGAGGAAGGCGGCGAGTTCCTCCGGCGTCGCCGCCAGGCCGACGATGAGCGACTCCCCCGCGTCGAGGTGGACGACGGCGCCGGGGGGCAGGCCGGGAACGGGCGCGTCATCGAGCATGAGGGTGCACAGGGCGGAGAAGAAGAGGTCCTCCACCAGGGCCCGCGGCCACGGCTCGGCGTCGTCGCGGCGCAGGGGGACGGTGTGGCGGTGCCCGTGCTCCTGGCGGAGCCACACCGCGCGGTCTCCGAGCGACCACAGGCGAGCGCCTTCAAGGGCACTCGGTCGGAGTCCGAGCAGGGACCGCGTGCTCGTCCCCCACCGCGTCCGGTCAGCACCGGCCGCCCGGCACGAGTCGACGGCGACGCGGCCGTCGTCCTCCGCATGGGCGAAGACCCAGCCGCGCGCTCCGCGGGGAACGGGCGGACCGGCGGCGCGATCCGTGAGGAGAACGGGTTCCCCGTCCTCGACAACCCCCAGGTATCCGCACGGCACCGCGGAGGGGACGGTGTCGCCGCCGAGGCGGTCGTAGGCGACTGCCCGGTACCTGAGCAGGTCCATGCGGGCCCGGGGGAAGGTGCGGTGCGCGGGCGCCTCGAGCACGGCCCGCGCGCCGCTGCCGGGGTGCACAAGCGTACGGATATGTACAGCGTTCAGGCCGCTTCGCAGCCGCCGGGGCGAAGGGTCCGCCGCCGGGGCCTCCCGGATTGTCCGGAGTTCTTGCGTCATGATGGCCGTCCTTCCGCCCCGGCCAGGGCGGGGGACCGGGGAGGGCGCGGCGACCGGAGGAATCGGGAGGAGCGGAGGGAGCGCATGGGCGTGAGCCGGCCGTCCTCCATGCGATAGCTGCGGTCAATGACCGGGATGAGTCGTGCGTCATGGGTCGTGAGCACAATACAGTGGTCGCGCCGCAGGTCGTTCAGAATCGCAATGAGCCGATCGGACGACTCGTCGTCGAGCGCGGCGGTGGGCTCGTCGAAAAGGAGGACGCACGGGTCGAGGGCGAGCATGCGCGCGATCGCCAGGCGGGCGCGCTCCCCGCCGCTGATGCGCATGCCGTGCTCGCCGAGCATGGTGCTCGTCCCCGAGCGCTCCCCGAGCTGCGACAGATCGAGGCCCACCCTCTCGCAGAGCTCCTCGACCCGGGCCTCGTCGATGCCCGGTCTGACGAGCTCGAAGTTCTCCAGCAGAGTCCCGGAGCGGAAGAAGGCGTCCTGGGGGCAGAGCTGGACGATTCCGTTCCACGTCGCCGTGCCGGTGTCGGCGGGGGATATTCCGCCGAAGGTGATGCGGCCCCCCGTGGGGCGGTTCGCCCCCGCGATGAGGCTGAGCAGGGTCGATTTCCCGGAGCCGGACGGGCCCACGACGGCGACGATCTCCCCGGAGCGGGCGGTGAGGTTGACCGAATGGAGCAGCGTGGCCTCGCCCGTCTGGGAGGGAACCCTGTAGTCGACGTCCCGGACGATGAGCGCCCCGCCGATGAGGATGTCGGCGGGCACGTGCGGCTGCTCGTACCACTCCTCGTCCGACTCGAGGAATTCGTGGACCCGGGACAGCGCCGCCCAGGAGGTGGCCAGGCCCGTGCGCATGCCCGAGGCGCCTAGGAGCGGCTCGTAGAGCTGGGGGGCCAGGGCGGCGAGGGCCGCCAGGGCGCCCACCGTCATCCGTCCTTCAATGACGTAGTACCCGCCGACGACGAGGATGACAACGGTTCCCAGCGCCCCGATGAGGCTCAACGAGGAGGAGAAGATGCTGTTGACGGTGATCATGCGGGTGTAGGAGCGGCTGACCTCGGCGGCCGTCCGCTCCGCACGGCGCTGGTCCGAGGCGATGTCCGCGGCCGTGCGAGAGAAGAGGTGGCCGGTCACGCCGACGCGCTCGACGACGGTGCCGCTGAAGTCGGACATGGCTTCGAGCATGCGGTCGGTGGCCGCATTGAGGCGCCGGGAGACTTTCTCGGTGGGCAGGACGAGGAGCAGGGCGAGGCCCAGCACGGTCAGGGTGATGACGTAGGACCGGGTCCACATGACGCCGACGAGGACGCCCAGGCGGACGACGAGCCCGAAGCTCTGAGGCAGGACGCTCGAGACGAAGGACTGGGCCTGCCCGGTGTCATTGGTGATGCGCGAGAGCATGGCGCCGCCCGGAGCGGAGCCGACGGCGGACGACGGGAGTCGGGTGAGCTTGCCGAGCATGAGAACCCGGAGCCGCTCCTGGAAGCGCTGGCCGGTAGAGACGGTCATCTGCTGCACCGCCACGCCGACCGCCGCACCGGCGAGGGCCGCCGCCGCGGCCAGGAGACCCGGGATGACAATGGCCGACGTCGAGGCGCCGGGTCCTGCGCCGTCGATAATGCGCTGGAGCATGAGCGGCGAAACGGCGGTCAGGCCGGCCTGCGCGGCGTACAGGAGGGAGACGACGACAATGGCGGGGGCCGTGGCGCGCAGCGCCCGTCCGGTGCTGGACGGCAGGAGGCCGCGCACCGTCATGGCCGGGGGGCGAGGCGACGGGTCCGCCATGACTGGAGCACCTCCCTGCATTCGCGCAGTCCGGACTCGACCCGCGCGCCGGTCGGGTCGCCGGTGGCGACGGAGACGACGGCGGGGTAGCCGGAGATCTCGACGCCCGCCTCGCGCAGGGAGGCGGCCTGTGCGGAGTCGCGATCGACCCATTGGATGGCGCCATCCAGCTCGGCGTCGTTGACCTCGCGCTTCTCCATGATCTTGAGCGCGGAGCAGGCGCTGCAGCTCGGGGAGAGCACGACGAGGAGGCGGTCGTAGTCCTCGCCCTCGCCGGCCCGTGTCGCGTGCGCCGCGCGCCGGTTACTCCACAGCTGCGCGGCGAGCACGATGGCCGCCGCCAGCAGGATGGCCAGGACGATGCGCCCCGGGCGGGGCGCGGCCGCGCTGCCGCCCACCAGGGCGACCAGTGCGAGGAGTGCGGAGGCGAGGGCGCAGCCGCCGATGTGGACGGAGCCCACCGTCATGCCGTCAATGCCGAAGCAGCCGCACTCCTGCCCCCTGAGCGTCGTGGCCCCGACCACGAAGGCGGCGTAGACGAGGGCCAGGACGAGGCAGGCCGGACGAGCGCTCGGCAGCGCGAGCGCAATGGCGGCGGTGACGATCTCGACGGCGATGACGAATCCGCTCGACAGGTGGAGGCGGAGGAAGTTGGCCCCCTGGGGCCAGGCCAGGCGCGTGTGCGCGGCGGCCTGGATCTTGGCGCCCGCGGTCCCCAGGAGAATTCCCGCGGACGCGCCGATGAGCAGGGTGATGAGCAGAGGTGTCATGGTTGCGTCTCCTTACGTGTTCTCGTCGGTCTCGCCGTCGTGTTCCGGGCCGGGTGCGGGATCGGCCGTGGGGCCGACGAGCAGTCCGGCCTCCACGGCGGCCTGAAGGTCGGGGGAGGACGGGGGCGAGTCCTTCAGCGCGTGGTGGATGAGAGCGCCCTTGTCCTCGTCCAGTTCGTAGACGGATAGTCGGCGCAGGTCCGCTATCGTCCAGCCACCGTTCTCCAGGTGCGTCAGGCTCAGTCCGTCAGCGAGCCGCCAGCGTCCAGCCACGATGTCACCCACCTTTCCGTCTCAACGGTCCTCTTGACGTCGTAGGCGTATCTCTGCCGCAGGAACGGGTCCCGGCCGATGGCGGCCAGGCCCTCGGCGTTGATGAGTCCGCGCGCGGCGAGGGCGCCGTCGGCGAGCTCCTCCTGCCAGGCCTCCCAGGCCCCGGCGGCCTCGCGCACCGCCCGGAGCCGGGCGGCGGCGTGATCGTCAACGGGGTCCCGCCCGTAACGGCGCCACAGGACGGCGTCATGGGTGCGCACGCCGGGACGGATCGCGGCCGCGCGCTCCTCGTAGGGCACGGCCGCGAAGGCGGCGATGACGTCGGGATCGTGGGCGGGCCGGTAGGGGCCGTCGGGCGAGACGGCGGGGTCGTCGGCCGCGGTCCACAGCAGCTGGCAGACCCGCGGCGGGAGTCCCCGGAGGGCCTCTTCCCAGGAGGAGAGCGAGACGATCCGGGCGACGTCGATCAGCTTAATGGTGTCAATGGAGAGCCACTGCGGGGCGGCCACGACCCGGTGCTCGGGACGAGTCTGGTCCTCCGGCCGTCCGGCCCTCCCGCCTCCCCGCGTGAGGAGCCGGTGGAGGAACCCGTGCCGGGGCTGTTCATCGTCGGCGCTCCCATCCGCATTCCCACCCGCTTCGGCCTCAATGGCGCCCACGAGGTCGCGGAGCCCGCGGGCGTCAATGGGGGCGCCCGGGCCGGGCTCGGAGACCTGGTCCGAGTCATCGGATGAGGCGAGGTCCTCAAGGTAGCGGGTGATGATCTCATCAACGGGGAACGCCGGGAGGATGCCGCCAGCGGCGCCGTGCCGGAGCAGGGCCTCGGTGAGGATGCCCTCCGCCTGCTCGAGGCCGTGGGCCTCGGTGCGGTACCGTTCCGGCGCCAGGGGCGCAACAGTCCCGTTGGTCAGAGTCGTTCCGGGGACGTGGTGGAGCACGCCGGTGAAGAGGGACTGGCCCAGGGGCGGGCGGATGCCGCCTATGCGGGCGAGGACGAGCATTATGTCGGCGGAGGTGTGCTCACTGGCGAGGGTCTTCTCGTCGATCGGGCTCCAGGCGCCGTCCTCTTCACGCAGGAGCGTGCCCGCATCCGCCCAGGGGGGAGTATGATGAGTACTCATTGGTGTGGACCTCGACTGTGGTTGTGATGAGAGGTTCAGGCTCCGGGCCCGTTCCGCGCCGTGGCAGCGGCACGGAACGGGCCCGGAGTGTTGCTACTCAGTCCGTCAGTAGCAGGTGCAGACGATCCCCCACGCGCAGTAACCGCCCCGGTACCCGATGTACCGGCAGTGCTCCGTGCACTGGTAGTCGGAACTGAGGGGGCTGCAGCCGTAGCCCTCGGCGCCCTCGAGGGGGGCCCGGGTCTCGGAGTGGAGCGCCTGCGTGAAGCTGACGTCGGTCAGGTTGTTGCTGCGGCGGATGAACTTCATGGTGTGGTTCCTTCTCTGTGCTCCCAGGCGGATCCCGCCTGGGATTGTGTGGTGTGCGGAGGTGTCCGCGCACCTTCCCCGAATGGGGAAGTCTGGAAAATTCTGTTGCGTCAGTCGGCGGCCAGGGCGGTGATGGGTGTGACGGCGGCGGCCCGGCCGGCGGGTCGCAGTGAGGCGGCGACGCCGATCAGGAGGGTGACGGCCAGGAGCCCGGCCAGGGGGAGCCAGGGGAGGGCGACTTCAATGCCGAAGTTGTTGCCCAGAGCAGCAAGTCCCACTTTGCCCAGTGCGGTTCCGACAATGATGCCCAGAACCCCGCCGACAAGGGCCAGGAGGGCGGCCTCGGTGGTGATGAGGCGGCGGATCTGGGGGCGGGTGGTGCCGGTGGCGCGCAGGACTCCGATCTCACGGGTGCGCTCCAGGACGGAGATGTCGGTGGTGTTGGCCAAGCCGCTCAGGGAGATGATCAGGGCGGCGGCCATGACCAGGCAGACGGTGAGCACGGTGCGGTGAAGCAGATTCACGAATGCGTCGCGCCCCTGAGCACTTCCCACGACCATGAGCTCCTGGCCGCGGACGGCCTGGCGCACGGCGTCCTCGACGCCCTGGGAGGAGCCGTTCCCGCCGGCTCGCACCCACATCATGGCGTCGGTGGGGGCGCCGCCGGTCAGGCGCTCGGCGGCGGCGGGGGTGATGACGGCGGCCGCAAAGTTACTCCTCACCCGGGCGGTCAGGGTGGTGCTGCCGGCCGGTCCGGTAAGGGTGACCGCGGCGCCGTCGGGGATGTCATAGAGCGCGCCGACGATGAGGGTGTTATTGTCCAGACCCTCGAATTCTTCGGTGGAGTGCACGACGGGGGCGATAGCGGCGGTGTCGACAGACAGGACGTCGATCGGCCTGGTCCTGCCGTCCACGGTCTGGGTCAGGTCGAGGCTGGGGACGAGGACGGTGTCCTGCACGCCGTTGACGGCCCTGATGGTGGAGGTCAGGGCGGCGGCGTCGGTCTGCGGCGTCACCCCGAAGATCGTGATATCGGTGGGCGAGGCCTGGTTCACGATGTTCTGGAAGGAGGAGGTGAAGGAGAACAGGCCCACGAACAGGGTCGAGCCGACCAGGGCGCACACGAACAGGGTGGCGGCGTTGGCCGCGGAGCGGCCGGGGTTGCGCTCCAGGTTGCGGGCGGCCAGGTGGAGGATCGGACGGCGTTCGGCGTCCCCGAGGCGTCCGATCAGGCCGACGGCGCCGCTCACCAGCAGAGACAGGGTCAGAAGGATCCCGAGGGCGACGACGACACCCCCTCCTGCCACCAGATAGGGCTCTTGGCCGGTGGCGCCCATAACGGTGACAACGGTGCCGGCCAGGGCGATGACTGCTCCGGCGACGGCGGCCCATCGCCGGGCCCTGCCGGCCTGCTTGGCGCCGGTGGTCTGTCCGGTGATGGCCACCAGGGGTGAGACGCGGGAGGCGCGGCGGGCCGGGAGCAGGACGGCGATGAGGGTGACCAGGGTGCCCACGGCGATGGTGACGACCAGGGACAGGGGGGTGATGGTGAGCTGGTCGGCGTCCAGGTCCTCGATGACGCCGGAGCGCACAAGGAGCGCGGCGGCCCCGGCCCCGAGTCCGGCGCCGAGGACGGAGCCGATCACCCCGGTGAGGGCGGCGGTGCGCAGCACGGCGCCCATGACCTGGCGGCGGGTGGCGCCGATGCAGCGCAGCAGGCCGGTGGTGCGGGTCTGGCGGGCCACCAGGGCGGCGAAGGTGGTGGCAATGACGATGGCGGCCACCACCGCGCACACCGGCGCCAGCAGGTTCATGACCATGGTGATCATGGTGCCGCCCGACTGGGAGGCGGCGGCCCGCTGGGCCACGGCGGCATCGGCGTCCACCACGGAAGCGCCGGGCTGAACGGCGTGCACCACCCGCTCAACCTCGCTCACGAGGTCACCGGTGCTCACCCCCGGCTTGGCGTCCACGTACAGGCGGTAGTAGGCGGTGCTCGCCCCCATGGCGGCCAGCTGATCGACCGTGGCGTAAACGACGCTCAGGTTGTCGTCGAGGCCCGCGTCGGGGCCCGGGGAGACAATACCCACCACGGTCGGGCCGGTGCGGATATCGCCACTCTCATTGTTCTTCAGGCGGATGACGTCCCCCACGCCGAGCTCCCACTTCTCGGCCAGGCTGGTGTCGATGGCCACCTCCCCGGCCCCCTGCGGCAGGCGCCCGGCCGTCAGAGTCGTGCGCTCACTGAGCGCGGGCACGTCCCGAACCACGATCGCACCCACGGCATTGGCCAGTTGTCTGGGCAAGTCGGAATAGATGATGTCCCAGTGTTCCCCGCGCACGGAGGCCACGCCGTCCAGGTCGGACAGCTGTGCGATGACGGTGTCGTCCAGGGGTCCGCCGCCCTCGGAGGGGCGGGCGGGCACGACGACGGCGTCGGCCCCGCCCAGGGACAGGCGGGCATCGGCCCGCATCCTGGTGGTGTAGGAGTCGGAGACGATGAAGGCGAAGGCGATCAGGGCCGCGCTCAGGGCCACCGCGATGAGGGCCGCGATGGTGCGGCGCACATCCAGCAGGGAGGGCATGTCAGCGCACCCCCCTGGTCTGAAGGGGACCAGTCGTCCCGGCCGGGCGGGTCAAGGAGGCCGGGAAGTAGGAGGCGGCGACTGGGCGACCCGGCGCTGTGGTGTGGGTGGTACTGGGGGTGCGGGTGGGCCTGCGCACCGGCGCGCCAGTGCGGGTCGGCGGGGCAGGAACCAATCGCGCACTCGCACCTCCGTCCGGGCCGGCCGGCGGCTGGGTGGGGCGGCCTCCTCGGGTGGTGGGTCTGCGTGTGGGCACGGGGATAGTGGCCTGGAAGTCCCCGGTCGGGGCGGCGGGCGCGGTCGGAGGCACGGGCGCGGCAGTCGGGGCGCTGCGGTGGGCACCGTGGCGCGCGGCCGGGGCGGGACCACTGCCGGGCGCGGCCGGGGGCTCCGGAGCAGGGCGGGTGCCGGCTGGGGTTGCGTGGTGGGCGGGTGCGCCGTGGTGGGTGGGGTTGTCGGTGGTGATGTGTCCGTCGCGCAGGCGGATAATGCGGTCGGTGGTGGCGGCGGCGTTCTCGTCGTGGGTGACCATGACCACGGTCTGGCCCAGGTTGGCGCACATGGCCGCCAGGGCGGACAGGAGTGATGCTGCTGAGGCGGTGTCCAGGGCGCCGGTGGGCTCGTCGGCGAAGACCACCTCGGGGCGCCCGGCCAGGGCCCGGGCCACGGCCACCCTCTGCTGCTGACCGCCCGACAGCTGGTTGGGCCGGTGGTCGAGGCGGTCGGCGATGCCCAGGGCGTTAATGACCGCCTCGTACCACTGCTCGTCGGGCTTGCGGTGGGCCAGGCGCAGAGGCAGCAGAATGTTCTCCTTGGCACTCAGGGTGGGCAGGAGGTTGAAGGCCTGGAACACGAAGCCGAGCCTGTCGCGCCGCACGGCGGTCAACTGCTTGTCGCCCATGCCCGCCAGGTCCTGCCCCGCGATGAGCACCGACCCGGAGGTGGGCGAGTCCAATCCGGCCAGGCAGTGCAGCAGAGTGGACTTGCCCGACCCCGACGGGCCCATAATGGCCACGAACTGGCCGCGCTCCACACTCAGACTCACCCCGCCCAGAGCCACCACCCGCGCCTCACCAGACCCATACACCCGCACCACATCACGCGCCTCCACAACAACATCAGCGCCACGAGTGGTCTGGGACCACTCGGCGGCAGTATCCGGAACACCGCTCATGAGGTCCTCCTTCTTCCATATCCGTTCGACCTATCAACTTGATGGCACTGACTCTAAGAGCGACCCCGAAGTGGCGGAATACGACCAAAGACCACACTTCGACCCCCGCCTACGACCAAAGGCCAGCACACCTCCGCCCTTGTCGCCGGCCCGCTCGAGAAGTGACACTTGACCCCATTAAGTGCAAGAACCGAGCGGACCGGTGACAGATGAGCGAGAACGGGTGGCCGAGGCCGGGCCGCGAGACGCTGCCCTGGACCTCGCGCATGGCCGAGTTCCTCACGCCCCGCCAGCGCGCCCTCCTCCCCTCCACCTACGAGGCCGCCGTCGTCCCCGAGATCGCCGACGCCGCCCTGACCCTCCCCACGCGCCTCGCCGCCGCCGAGGCCGACGCCGTCGCCGCGGTCTCGCGCTTCGACTCCGACGCCGCCAGCGCGCTCCTGCCGTTCACCCCCCTGCTCCTGCGCAGCGAGTCCAGCGCCTCCTCGAGGATCGAACGACTCACCGTCTCCGCCCGCAGACTCATGGAGGCCGAACTCTTCGAGACGGGCCGCGGCAACGCCGCGCTCGTCGTCGCCAATACCCGGGCCATGACGGCCGCCTCCTCGATCCGCCCGCCGCTGAGCCTCGACTCCCTGCTGTCCATGCACCGCGCCCTCCTGGAGTCCAGCGCCCCCGACGACGCCGGAGCGTTGCGCCGCGAACCCGTGTGGATCGGCGGATCCGAGCTCTCCCCCGCGGGCGCGCTCTTCGTTCCTCCCCGGCACGAACGGGTGCCCGAAGCGCTGGAGGACCTCTTCGCCTTCACCCGCCGCACGGATCTGCCGCCCCTGACCAAGACCGCCATCGCCCACGCCCACTTCGAAACGATCCACCCCTTCGTCGACGGCAACGGCCGCACGGGGCGCGCCCTCATCCACGTCCTGCTCTCCTGGGCGGGGCTGACCCCGCACGCCCCGCTGCCCCTGTCCGCCGTGCTGCTCGCCGACGTCGACTCCTACTTCCGCTCCCTGAACGCCTACCGCTGCGGCGAGCCGCTCGTCATTGTCGAGCTCTTCATCGAGGCCGTGGCGCGGGCCGCGGCGCTCGGGCGCAGCGCGGGGCGACGGATCGGCCGGACCGTGGAGGCCATGCTCGAACGCTCCCCCGGGCGCGCGGGCACGCCGGACCGCGCCATTATTGAGCTGCTCGCCCGCCGACCGGTCCTCGACGCGGGTTCCGCGGCGACCGCCGTCGGGGTCTCCGAGGCCGCGGCGCGCCGCTCCCTGGAGCGGCTCGAAGCCGCCGGCCTGCTTCGCGGGTACCTCATCGGCCCGCACCGGAGGGCGTGGCGCAGTCCCGAGATCCTCGATCTCATGGACGACGTCGCCTCCGCTCTGGGACGCCGGGCGCGACCCGGAACGCGCCGAGAAATGCCATAGTTGGGGCCATGGTCAGGCGGCGCAGACCCACCGGACTCCGGTACCTGAAGATACTCGGGGTCGTCGCGCTGGCGCTCGTCTCGGTCGGCGGCACCTGGGCGGGTACCCGCTCCTGGGGGCTCACGGCCGGGGCGGCGCTGGCCCTGGTCGCCCTGCGGTGGTGCGGACGCCATGCCGACGCCGTCCTCGGCGTCCACGGCCTCCTGTGCGCGGTCCAGATCATTGTCACGGACTCCGTCCTGCCCGCAGATCTGCCAATGACCGTGTCCCTCTACGCGGTGGGACGACGGGGCAGGCGGGAGCTCACGCCCCTGTGGACCGCGGCAGTGGTCATCGGGGCCGCGCTGGGCTCCTGGGACTGGAGCCGGGACAAGCTGGGCTTCCCCACCTACTACCGCCAGAGTCTGCTCATGAGCTTCGCCATACCCATATGCGTATCCGCCATCTCCTGGGGCCTGGGCAGGTCGGAGAGGCAGCGCCAGGAACTGGCCGCCAGCCGCGTGGCTGAGGCCGAGGCCCTGGCCGCGGAGGCCCGCGCCCGCCAGGCGGAGTCGGCGGCCCGCCTGGCGGAGGAGGAGCAGCGGCACGCGGCGCGCGACGCGGCCCTGCGCACCGAGATCGCCCGGGAGGTCCACGACGTCGTGGGGCACGCCCTGGCCCTCATCGCGGTCCAGGCCGAGGCGGGCCACTACCTGGCGTCGAGCTCCGACGACATCGACCTTTCACCGCCCCAGCGCCTGGAGCAGGCGGCGCAGGCGCTGGGGACGATACGGAGGACCGCCCGCTCGGCCCTGGCCGACACCCGCGGTCTGACCCGCACCCTGACCTCCTCGTCCTCCTCCCCGGAGTCGGGCGGGCCGCTGCGCCCGGTTCCGGGGCTCTCCGACCTGCCGCGACTCGTCGACGACGTCCGCGCCGCCGGGCTGCCGGTCGAATTGAGGATCGACGACCCGCCGCCGGGCCGTCCCGCCCTCGGGACGCAGGCCGGGCTCGCCCTCTACCGCACGGCCCAGGAGTCGCTGACCAATGTGCTCAAGCACGCGGGGCCGGCCTCCGTCGATATAACGGTGGAGCACCGCGACGACGACGTCGTCCTGACCGTCATGGACCGTCCCGACGGCCCCGGCGCTGACCCCGACCCCGCCGCCGACGCGCCGTCTCCCGGGGTGGCCGGGGCGGCCGAGGCAGCCGGAGTCTCCCGCGCCGATGCGGCGGAGGGCACCGTCCGATCCGTCGCGGACGGCGACCCGGCCGGAGTCTCCCGCGCCGAGGCGGCGGAGGGCCCGCCGCGCG
>ERZ772971.1470-NODE-1470-length-13602-cov-19.339632_pt1 | contig 13602 bp, 12 predicted proteins | sample MGYA00511943_ERZ772971 | MGnify/ENA primary metagenome ERZ772971 (study PRJEB29015, sample SAMEA2737929) | human oral metagenome | biome: human oral; feature: human-associated habitat; material: dental | place: China | collected 2144 ... | reverse complement strand
TTGATAGAGATTGAGATGGTTAATGCAGAGATATTCGTACCATGAAGTATATGAAAGATGAGTTTTCCTAGGGATACGCAATCAACGTAGTTTTATCGGCAATCTTCAAGAGGAAAACGACCATGTGGACGCAAAAATCCTGCATGGTCGTTGCTTTATTCGGAAGAAAGATTATGAGAGTATATCTCAAAAAGCACTTGCAATTTCTGCTCCGGTGAGTGATAGATAGACATGGAAAACCACACCATTACAAAGGAGGACAACATCATGGAACGCAATTACAACGTGAGCGGAGCAGACCGCAAGCGCCTAGTCAAGACTATTGGAGATGCTTTGGGAATCAGACCAAAGTATATGGGGACACCGAGCTTTGCCTTTCAGATTGGCAGTTACGAGATCACTAAGCACGGCGTGCTGATTTTCGAGAAGGATGAGCAGACGGCAAACGTCCTCGCAGCCATTGAAGCAGCAGGTTTCATGGTAGAGCAGTTCGAAGGGGACGTTCTCACTGACAGCAGCAAGAAAGATGCTGAGGAGATTCCGCAGGAGGAGGGGACACAGATTACGGAGATTGAAGCGATGACGCAGACAACCGAGGAACACATCACGGAGGAATCTGCCCCCATTGAGTTACGAGAGGATATCATCAATTTTTCCATCAGTATGCCGAGGGAAAACTTCTCCGACACTACACTCACAAATTTGGATGCCTTGCTCAAAAGCAAAGGGAATCTCATCAAGGTAGCTTTTGACATCGAGGAGGCGAACTATACGCTGACAGAGGAGCGGATTACTTTCGCATGGTTTCACGGAACCCTCACCCCGGAAGCGTATCGTGCCTACGCTGATTTCATCGGCAAGCTGTGTGATATGGCGCGGCGGCAGAAGCGTGTACTTGCCAAAGAAAAGAAAGTGGACAACCCCAAGTACGCATTCCGCTGTTTCCTTTTGCGATTGGGGTTGATTGGAAATAAGTATAAGACCACCCGGAAAATTCTCCTCCAGAATCTTTTGGGGAACAGCGCATTCAAGTCTGGACATCGTAAGGGCTGCCGCGCATATAACTGACACTATCAATGGGGAAGATGCTCACTATCAGAGCAGAAGGGTTTGCCTCATATGATCGATATGGATACCGATATAAGACGTGGTTCTTTTTGTAGTCCATTTCACTATCGATTTTGTTTGTTGGCTACAGCTAAAATGAAATCGGCAACGGTTGTAGCGGCATTCACAAACAACCGAGCATGGTAATCATCAATACCTTTTCGTTTCGCACCAACACCGTGGGCATCTCCCTCAGCATTTCTCATTTCCGCAATGGAAGAGATAATTTTTTCCAATCCAGATAAAAGATGATTCACCCTCTTATCAACGCTGGAATCAGCGTGCATATTATAAAGACTCTTTACGTCCCTATATAATTCGTTGATTTTGCTATAATGAGAAGAAGGGGGCTGTCGCTGTTCTATAACATATATAAATACTTCTTCTAATAATGTTCGTGACTTCGTTATAGCGCTATCAAAGTGATTTAAACTTATGTCTTGCAAAGCACGTTCGGAAATCTCCCTTATGTATCCTCGCGTTATGGTATTTATTTTGGGGGATTTGATAGAAACAGATTCATTGATACTTCTAATCATGTACTGGTCACCAATAATAGCTAATTCGTGTCCTCCGAAGTATAGTAGACTGTTTATTCGCTCTTGTGCCTGTCTGATTGCCTGACGATAGGCATCATCAATCTCTGTTGGTGGATGTCCAGAAAGCAGTTTGGAAAACTGTTGTTTTGCAAATAAATACGATAGGAAGGATGATATTTTTTTATTCGTAATGCAATATTCCATGAGTTCCTTTAGGTACATCCAACGGCTTAAACTACCTCCCTCACGCAAATATTTCATTGCCAAGCCAAATTTTGTGGCAATTTCACATAATGCAGGTCCGCTGAGATAAGGCATTTGTAGCTGCACACTAGAACCGTCAGAAAATTGATATGGATCAAATTCAGTATCTCCGTCCAATATAGCGAAGATGTCTTTCGTTAATAAAAGATTATATTTGTTATCCATGCTGTTCTCCTAATAAATCAAAATATAACCGAATTGAAATAGTGGCTAAGAGTTTTGTATAACTGTTTTTTAGTAGATCGTTTCGTAGTTATCCACCAACTTCGCCATGCACGCAGCGATCAGCATTTGGCTGTGTATGAGCGTCTAACTCGGTATCTCGTGTGTGGTATATTTCTGGCAGAGTCCCTGCATCCATAAATACAAAAGTTGATAAAATTTCAAGATATGGCTTCTAAAATTTTCATATAAAATTCGTGACATCGCCAAAAACTAGATGGTAAGGATTGGCGATACCGTGATATAATCATAAGGCAGATAGTATCTTGCGACTAAGTAGTGTAAGATGTAGATGGAAGGCAGGATAAAGATATGGGGATAAATTTCGATAAACCATATTTATGGAAACAGGACATTATTCAATCGGTAGATTTATATAACACGTGGTTTATGGATTTTGCACCTAAAGCCTTTAAAGATGCCCGTATATTAACCACAAAAAGTGTCGCGGAAGCATTAAAAAGAACAGATTATCTGAGCAGTATTTCACCTGAGCTTCTACGAAGGTATCCTGAAGTCCTGCCCATATTAAGAATGTCCACTTGTCCACCAATAGCAAGAGATAGATTAGTAGGACTCGCGGGAGTTTCTAAAAATCTTGTGAAGAATATGGAGGATTCTGAAAATCCTCGTGTCTCACCTAGAATGCAACAGGCAATGTTGATAGCAGAGTTGCAACGGATTTCCAACACAATCATTAGGATGGTTGACATCGATATATTTACATGGTTGTCAGAAAAACGAACTCCCGATGCAATGGAAATTATGCGTTCATCCACTATAGTGGCGGATAGGTTGTGTGGAGCTATTGCAGATCCTATAATTCGAAACGCGCAAGAAAAAAGACAGCTTGAAGCTATAACAAATTTACTGGAATCTAAAGGCTATTCATTAGCTGAGAACGGAGTGCCTTATGATGAAATGAGTCCAGGTTCATTTTCATTTCATACCATTATACCTGTATATCTAACTGGTAAACAAGGAAAAACTGTAAAGATTCCCGTCGATGTTGCAATTATGCCGCTTTCGGCTCGAACGGGTGATGTTCCTTTATTATTAGAAGCAAAATCAGCAGGTGATTTTACAAATGTTAATAAACGGCGTAAAGAAGAAGCTGTCAAAATGCAACAATTAAAAAATACCTATGGTGAAAATATATCATATTCGCTCTTTTTATGTGGCTATTTTGATTCTGGTTATTTAGGCTATGAAGCAGCAGAAGGGATAGATTGGATATGGGAACACAGAATAACCGATATAGAACAATTGGGGATTTAACCCCGACTGAAATATTGCGCCAATCAATACAAGAGTCTATTGACAAAGAAAAAAATATCGATGAACGTCGTAAATACGGACAGTTCTCAACACCTTTTGACTTAGCAAAAGAAATAGTTTCTTATGGAATCACGCTTTTACAAGGGCGCAATATATCCTTCTTGGAACCGTGCATGGGAAGCGGTTCATTTTATTCTGCCTTATTAAGTGCAGCGAAAGCGAATAAATATAATGTTCAAGTTGCTACAGGTATAGAAATGGATCGAGTATATTTTGAAGCGTCAAAAAGAATTTGGCAAGATGATAGTATAAACCTTATCAATAACGACTTTACAAGAGTAGAACCGATGAGAAAACATAATCTTATAATTACCAATCCACCCTATGTACGTCACCATTATTTGACACAAGAAGAAAAAGTGTATTTGGCTGATGCAGGAAAGAATGAAACAGGAATAACCTTATCAGGTTTAGCGGGTTTATACTGCTATTTTATCTTGCTTGCACATAAATGGCTCGCCCCAAACGCAATCTGTGGTTGGCTTGTTCCAAGTGAATTTATGGATGTGAATTACGGAAGTGCAATAAAAAAATATTTACTCCATAATGTCCATTTACTTAGAATACACCGATATGACCCCAAGAGTTCAATGTTTTCTGATGCCTTGGTTTCATCTTGTGTTGTATGGTTCAAAAATGAAACTATCGCTCAGGATTATAATGTGGAATTTTCTTTTGGTGGAACAAATGATAAACCTTTACAAAGTAAACAGATCAAGAAATCTGATTTGATACAAGAACGAAAATGGACACGCTTTCCGGAACAAGAAATTCGCACGAACGGGAGTACGGAAATAACACTAGGCAACTTTTTTGAGATAAAACGAGGACTCGCTACAGGCGATAATAATTTTTTTATTATGAGTCGCGATAAAATCGATGCATTAGGAATGGATATGTCTTTTTTCAAACCAATCTTGCCTAGTCCAAGATACTTGAAGACGAACCTTGTTGATTCCGATAGTGAAGGGATACCGCAACTTAAGCCACAATACTTCTTGCTAGATTGCCAGTTGACGGAACAGGAAATAGAAGAAAAACATCCCGCTATATGGAATTATTTACAAAGTGGGATTGAAAGGACAAGTAAAAAGTATTTATGCAAAAGTAGGAAAAGATGGTATTGGCAAGAGCAAAGAGCCTCGACATATTTTCTTTGTTCATATATGGGACGAGACAAAGATGATGGTATGCCAATACGGTTTATCCTAAATTTATCAGAAGCGATTGTCACCAATTCGTATCTGATGCTTTATCCTAAAGACTATCTACAAAGAGCCATATCTGAAAATCCAAATGCAGTTTATAGGATATGGGAAACATTAAAAAATATCAATAAAAAAGAGCTTGAAGCTGAAGGGCGTGTTTATGGAGGTGGCTTAAAAAAAATTGAGCCAAGAGAACTTGCAAAAGTCCCCTGCAAAGATTTGATATGCCTCTGCAAGGTCTAGGAATGTTACTCTGCTTCATGTGGTTAATATTTAGAGAAGCGCTTGAAGGATTTGGATTCATTGGTTGCCAATCATACGCACATTAGGTTTTACCAACCTTCGCCATTTGCTTGCGTTTTCTAAACTCTCGCTGATTCTTGGCATTCCGTGCTTTCTGGCATTTATCCTTGTCGCAGTATTCCTGCCGATTATTCCTGCGAATGAAGAAGTCCCCGCAGTGGCGGCAGGTCATCATAATGCCTGTCAATCCTTCGTGAGAACCTCCGTGGTGTTCCTCAATGGGATCTTCTGACATCATGTGGGCAAGAGTGAGCCAAGCAATCTCAAAGACCGAATCCACATCCACGGCAAAGGTCATACGTCCTGTTTTCGGGCTCAGTTTGAGTCGCAGACGGAAATCCGGGACACTTTCCATGAGCAAATCCCGCAGCCGCTCGTAGTCATCGAAAGGCTCTGCGGCGTAATCTCCCTCTTTGGGCTGCTCAGCAGGGTGCGCCTCCATATACGCGCACTCGATTTGCATTTCCTTGAGCAAGTTGCCCTTGGCGGCACTCACATCTATATTTTTTGGTGCGCTCATACGGTGTTTGTACCGCTCCAAGTACGGCAGCCCCGGGAAGCGTTTCTCTTCATCGTACATATCGTAAGTTTCATCGGAATCTCCCTCACAAATCCGCATGAGAGCCGTATAGAAACGGGCAGTATCATAGAGTTTTCCGAGTTCTTCCATAAACGCATGAAGGGAGAAGGCGGCATCACGGACAGCAAGCTCCGCTGTCATGTCGCAAAGGTCGAATTGCTCATCCGTCAATTCGCCGTAGACTTCATCTATACGATAGGGGTGCATCACATCCTTGCACCAGTCCAAAATCAAATCCGTGAATGGCTTCTCTTTTGGGAGGTCATTTATTTTTTTTGCCAGATTGCATAAGGTAGAAAGTATGTATCCTCCCGAAATGTAATCCTTCTGGGTTATATCCGGGGGATGATGAGCGTCGCATACGGGGATGGCAGCCCAAGTGCCGTCCTTCAAATAATCAATCTCATAATCGGCAAAGCGGAAGCTGTGGTAGACAAGCTGTCCCACGCCGCCGACCTCCCCAAAACCGAGCATATCCGTCTGTTTGTTGGCTCTCATGCCGGCATTGTTTCGTCTATATCCCATCATTATCACACCAATCGTTTGATAGTAAGCGTTAGAGTAAGTATAAGCGTGAGCATGAATGTGTTGATTACGGTTATAGTTTATAGTAGAATAAAGACAAATACAAGGGAATGTGGAAAAATTTTTTTCAAGAAAATAAAACACGTTCCTAATCGTCAGCGGATGTCAGCCGGAAACGGCGGTTTCCCGCATCAAGGGAGGAGTCTTTCTGTTTCGAGAGGAGATGAACCGTGAAGGATAGGAAACGTCAGCGGAAGAATCAGCGAAGGAAGCATCGAGAGGAGGGGCTTGAGAAGAAAAACATCTTCGGGGTCAAGGACATGACTGCCTACAATGCCGTCCAACGAATACGGATTGGAGGAAGGGCAGCGATCAAGCTGGCATAACAGAATAGGACGCACACGCGCCGCTCGAATGTTCGAGTGGTTTTTGTTTGCCCATTTTTAAGGGAGGGAACTGTATATGGAGAAAACGACTATGAGCGTGCGGGAATTGGCGGAGCGGATGGGCATCAGTCTGCCGATGGCATACGACCTGACTCGCCGCCCGGATTTTCCGAGTATCCGGGTGGGAGCGAGAATCCTCATTCCCGTCGAGGCGTTCCATACGTGGCTTGCCAGGGAAACAAGCTCCAAAGTGTAATGTATGACTGATTTTGCAAAGGAGGTGATATTTTGCAGGAGCTGAAAGCACAGAAGATATGGGTGTGTTGGCGATACACCATGGTCAAAGGGAACAGGACGAAAAAGCCGTTCTCGGCTTATGGCACGGCAACGGGAACGGATGCGCCGCATCGACATTCTTGGGTGACGTATGATGAGGCTCTGACCGCCTCCAAGGAGAAGCACTTTGACGGCATAGGATTCATTATTCCCAAGGGATATGTATTCCTTGATATCGACCACAGAGGCTTGGATAATCCTCTGGAGCAGACCATGCTCCGAAGGTTCGATACCTACGCCGAGCATTCCGTCAGTGGCGGGGGCATCCACTTTTATGGAAAATGCGACCGGGAAAAGATTCCCTTCTATATTGACGGCAAAGGTCAGCGGAAACTGGACAAGACATACTACACCAAACACCCCAAAACCAAAATCGAACTGTATGTCGGCGGCATGACCAATCGCTTCGCTGTGTTTACGGGAAATGTCATCATCGACAAGCCGCTCAAAGACTGTACGGCAGCTGTTCTTACCACATTGGATAAGGATATGCGTCGCTCCAAGAAGCAGAAGTACAGTGCCAAGCGGGATGGGGAAAGGAATATCTACCACACCATCTCCAAGCTACGGGAGCAGAAGAACGGCGAGAAGTTCGCTGCGCTCTTTGACCGTGGGGACATCACGGGCTACGGCTCTCCATCGGAGGCAGATGCCGCCCTCTGTGCCTTGATTGCCTTTCGTACCGGTGCGGATGCCGAGATGATCGATGCCATTTTCCGTCAATCCGCGCTCTATCGTGAGAAGTGGGAACGGGAGGATTATCGGGAGGCGACCATCGCGGTCGGGATTGATGCCTGTCAAAGCGTGTTCCATCGCTCCAAGATGGAGCATCCCTATTTTATCCGCTTTCATGAGAAGACGGGCGCACCGTATGTGGAACCTTCCATGCTTGCCAAGTATGTGCGGGAACATTTGGATTACATCCTCGTTCGGAACAGCGGGAAGCAGGGAATGATCAAGTATGTATACGAGCGGGGCGCTTACCGCATCTATGCCGACGACATGATGAAGGGCGTCATCAAGAAATTCATCGCCGATTATGACGAGGAACTGGTACGCATCAAGCCGATCAATGAGGCGTTTCAGCTTTTAGCGACCGACCTCGACTATGTGCCGCAGGAAAAACTTGATGCCGACGAGCGTCTTATCAACTTTCAGAACGGCTTACTCTATGTATCCGCTGCGGAAGCCGTACTCCATCTGCACTCTCCCAAGGCGATGTCTACCATTCAGATTCCCTGCAGCTGGACGGGGAAGGAAACGCCGACGCCTGTATTCGACCGCTATATGAACACACTGACGGGCGGCGATGCAGCCACTCGGCAACTGCTCCTTGAATTCATGGGTGCGTGTATCTCCAATGTGAAGGGCTGGCGCATGAAAAAAGAGCTTTTTCTCGTGGGGGAGGGAGATACGGGAAAGTCACAGCTGAAAAGCCTCGTGGAGCGGCTGTTGGGCGCAGGAAACTACATCGGCATTGATCTCAGGGAGATTGAGGCGCGGTTCGGAACAGGAGCGCTTTACGGCACACGTCTTGCGGGAAGTTCCGATATGAGCTTCCTTACCGTTGCGGAATTGAAGACCTTCAAAAAAATCACAGGTGGGGATAGCCTTTTTGCCGAGTTTAAGGGACAGCAGGGATTTGAATTTACCTACGGCGGTCTCCTCTGGTTCTGTATGAACCGTCTGCCAAAATTCGGCGGGGATGACGGGAAGTGGGTGTATAACCGCATCATGGCAGTGAAATGTCCAATGCAATTCCAAAGGATGCGCAGGACAAGCTGCTTCTCGACAAGATGTATGCCGAGCGGGAGGGCATTGTCTACAAGGTTGTGCTTGCCTTGCAGACGGTCATCGCCAACGGCTATCGGTTCTCCGAGCCGAAATCTATTCATGTGATTCGTGAGACCTACCGCAGAGAGAATAGTACGGTTATCTGCTTCTTTGAGGAATGCATGGAGGAACGAGTGGTATCGAAATACACCGATGGCGCTACTACGGGGAGAATCTACAATGTGTACAAGGCTTGGTGTCAGGACAACAACTATGGCTTCTCCAAGACGGCGAAGGAGTTCCGTGACGAACTCGCCGCTCATGTGGGCAGCACCTTCAAGGACATCTCGCTTCACACGCGCACAGGCACGTACTACAGGACGTTAATGCTCACGCAGGAAGTGATGATGCACTACCGAAAAACCTTTGATTTCTATGCGGCAAGTGACTTTTCGGAGGACTTTCTCGCTTGAACGTGACAGTTCTATGAGTGCCCGTGAATGCAGGAATTGCGCTGTTTTGCCTATGCTCCGTGATTCCTCTGTGACGATCTGAAACCGTAGGAATCACACGAGGAAGCCAATCATCCCAAGGGATTGGGGCAACCTGTGAACGGTGTGACAGTTTTTTGGCTTCTTGGGGGATTTTGAGAAAGTTAGGAAAGTATGGATATGAAGTATAAAGATATAAAAGATATGAAAAGAACGGGGGAGGTTCTGTCACGGATGTCATGAAAATCTGTAAAGCCTTGCGGGATAAGCCGTTGCGCGTGTTCTTTCTTATCACGCAGCAAGCACGGGAAGAATCACGCCGTCACAACAAGTCACCGACTGCTATCATGCCGGAGTATTGAAAATCTTAAGGGAGGCTGCATATATGTCAAAACGAGATCGTATGCTTCGGGACTTGTGCAAGTCCTTGGGCAAGAATTACACCATTGCCACCATCGACCTTGAACGGGTCATTTACCGCGATTTCGGCAACGGCTTCAATGTGGAAATCAGCGGCGTGCATACGAGCAAGGAAAACAAGCGGGCAACGCTCTATCTGTGGTACGGAAACAGTACGCCGGCCTGCCTCATCGTGAAGACTGTTTCCGATGTTCCTCGCGGAAGCATCGGCGATGTGGCAGAGGAACTTTGCCACTGTTCCGAGGAGCTGATTCGCTCCGGGAAGGGGGACAGAGAGTCGCTCTTTCAAATGCTTCATCCGGAAATGTGTGGCAGGAACGCCACAGCAAGATTATAAGTCGAATGTCAACGCGACAGATGAGAACCGTCTGCCGCTGTATTGCTGCCCTGCATGCAGCAGGAAGGAGGAACTGTATGTTCCATCACGCTCAAAACTACCCCCTTATCCCTACCGTCAAGAACGGTACCCGTCTTCATCCGCAGCACAATCTTTACTCGGAGGAGTACACACGCAGCACCTACGATCTCTACATGACGCGCGAATTGGTGCGCAACGAGTATAACGAGGTGCGCGGCTTCTATCGTCTCCATGCCAAGAATCCCCACACTCTGGATATGGCATTGGCTTACGACATTGAATGCCCCAAGTGCGGCAATCTCTTGAAGCAGGTGGGACATTGCCTGAACGATCATGAACTGGGGATGTATGTCTGCCCCGTGTGTGATAAGAAAAAGGGAGGATTTTGATTATGTCTGCAAATTTCAATATCATCGGTACGTCCGACTACCGTAAAAATTTCTGGAACGCCATGCGCCAAGAGACGTACAACTGCATGGTTCTCGACCATGCGGAGGGGAAAACTGCATCGGCGTATATACTTCCCGCAGAGGACGCTTCCTCCATGGATGATTTCATCAAGCAGGAGAGCGTTTCGCGGAACCTCTGCACCACGGTGAAGTTCTACGGTGGGGCAAGCCGCATCTTTGCTCATGACTGCGCCGATTTCGCCGACTGGGTACCGGAAGGAAGTGTCATCCCGCTCTATGACGGCTTGAATGACTTTACCAGATACCCCGTGAACTCCCATAAACTTGCCGTGTTCGTCAAGCTGACCGAGGAGTTCGTGCATGATGCCGCCTTCGACATGGAGGAGTATCTTAGCCGTCGCTTTGCCAAGAACTTTGCCAAAGCCGAGGACGATGCTTTTCTGAACGGTGACGGGGCAAACAAGCCCACAGGACTTCTCCATGCCGAAAAAGGAGCGGAAGTCGGTGCGACTTCCAAGAAGCTGTCCTTCGATGACCTTATCAAGCTGTATGCATCGGTGAAGCCGGAGTACCGTAGCAAAGGCACATGGCTGATGAACGATGATACGGTTCTTTTCCTTCGCACGATGAAGGATGATAGCGGAGCCTATCTCTGGAACAGCGATAAGGACACCATTCTTGGCAAGCCTGTGGTCATTGGCGAGGGGATGCCAAACACCGAGAGTGGAAAATGTCCCGTGCTTTTTGGAGATTTCAGCTACTACTGGATGATTCACCGCTCTCCCGTTCGTGTGCGCTCCCTCAAGGAGAAATTTGCGCTTCACGGACAAGTCGGTTATCTCGCCATGGAATTCGTGGACGGCAGACTCATGCGCAGGGAGGCTGTCAAGGCGCTCAAGATAACTGCATAAAGGCGTTATGGGTACGGCGGAGCGATTTGCTCCGCTGTATCTGTTTTCGGCAGGGAGGAAGGATATGGCTTTGATTTATAGGACAGCACTGCGCCGTATTGTGTTCCAACAGCCGCTATTTATCTCTATGACGGGTTAATCCCCCGTTTGAATTGTTGTTTTTGTGCGCGTGACCCAGCGCCGGCCACCACGGCAAAAGATTGTAGAGATGTGACCGCCCCCTAGGGGGTCGTCAAAGGGCGTAGCGAAACGTGACACCCTTGATGCCGCAACAAATAAGGAAGGGAGGGGCATTCATGCCAAGTTCGCAGTCAAAAGAGCGCAATCCGAAGGACACTGTCTATATTGTAGAAGACATTATCAGCGACACAGCCAAGGAAACCGTAATGGACAAGGTGCAAAAACTCATCCTGCGGGATGCAGAGGATTTAGCGAAAGATTCGGCGATTTCGCCGTAATCCGCTTGACTTCTTCACAGCAGTACGGGAATATGGAGTACCACTTGAAGATTGTCGGAAAGGAGGACATCATGGGCAGACAATCACAAACTGCCGTGGAGAACGGTGAAAAAATCACAGCCTTGTACTGCCGTCTCTCGCGGGACGATGAGATGCAGGGCGATTCCAACAGCATCCGCAATCAGAAGACCATCCTCGAAAAATACGCTGTTGACAACGGGTTTCGGAATCGCGAGTTCTTCGTGGATGACGGATACAGCGGGACGAATTTCGACCGTCCCGACTGGCAGCGGCTCATAGCAAAGGCAGAGCGCGGGCAAGTAGGGACGGTCATTGTGAAGGTCATGAGCCGTTTGGGGCGCAACTATCTCCGGGTGGGCTATTATACGGAGATGTTCTTCCCGGATGCGGGCATACGCTTCATTGCCGTCAACAACGGCGTGGACAGTGCCAATCAGCAGGACAGCGATTTCACGCCCTTCATCAATATCATCAACGAATGGTATGCCAAGGACACCAGCAAGAAAATCAAGGCTGTTTTCAAGGCGAAGGGAGAATCCGGGCGGCACATGGCAAACCGTGCGCCTTATGGCTACATGAAAGACCCGCAGAACAAGGAGCGTTGGATTCCTGACGAAACTGCCGCTCCCTTGGTGAAAGCGATGTTCCGCAAGTGTATGCAGGGACTGGGTCCCGGATGGATTGCCCGGGAACTCAAAGAGCAGAAGGTTTTAAATCCGATTCTTCATGCCAAGGTCAGGGACGGTAAAATTTCAAGGCAGGAAGCGGAAGCCATGCCGAATGCTTTTGCGTGGAGTTCGACTTATGTGGCCGATATTTTACGACGCCCGGATTATTTGGGGCATACGGTCAATTTCAAGACGTACAAAAAATCCTATCGCACAAGAGGCGTATATCTGAACAATCCTTCGGAGTGGGTGATTTTTGAGAATACGCAGGAGCCGATTATCGACCAAGAGACCTTCGATATTGTGCAGCGCATTCGTGAGGGACGGCGGAAAAAGACATTCCTCGGTATACCCGATATGCTTTCTGGGATTCTCTACTGTGCGGACTGCAAGGAAAAGATGGGAGCGGTTCGGCAGGGCAATCGCCGAAGGGAACTCGACCATTATGTGTGCGACAATTATCGCAGGAAGAAAGCGCAAAATCTCTGCGACGGCAGAAGCCATACGATCCGCATCAATAAAATCGAGGGGATTCTCCTTCATGCCATTCGGCGCGTTACAGACTTTGCCCGTGCGCATGAGGACGCGTTCATCGCCTTGATTGTGAAGAAATCAAGAAAAGCGGCGGACAAGGCTCTGCGTGATGCCAAACGGGAAATGGAACAGGCAGGCAAGCGTATGCGGAAACTGGATCTGCTGATTCAGCGGCTTTACGAGGACAATGTGGACGGAAAGGTTTCCGATGAGCGTTTCACCAAACTGACCGCCACTTATGAGAATGAGCAGAGCGTCTTGACTGCACGGATGAAGGAATTGCAAGCTGTGGTCGCCAAGGAATCGGAAACCGCAGCCAATGTGAACGGTTTTCTTTCCATCGTTAGGAAGTATACGGACATCCCGGAGCTTACCTCAGAAATCGTCCGCGAGTTCATCGAGAAGGTGTACATCTTCCATCCGGAAGTGGCGGACGGCAAACGCACACAGAAAATCGTCATTGTGTGGAACTGCATCGGAGAGTTCAACGCTCGGACTTTGGATGAAAACGAACAGGCATAGCCGGTTTTACGGACTGGCTGTGCCATAATTTTTACGAAAGCGGTATCCATAAGGGAAGTTATCAAATGAATACTTGCAGAAATCATCTTGCCTAATCTGGAGAGGTGGTGCGATGATCATTGCATTAAGAAAATCCTATTTTGACAGGCAAAGTGTTAAGATAGGATTTTTACTAGGTGGATATCGCATTACTTTTTAGTTAAAGGAGATGTGTGTTTATGAAACGCT
>ERZ772971.1469-NODE-1469-length-13603-cov-4.190655_pt1 | contig 13603 bp, 16 predicted proteins | sample MGYA00511943_ERZ772971 | MGnify/ENA primary metagenome ERZ772971 (study PRJEB29015, sample SAMEA2737929) | human oral metagenome | biome: human oral; feature: human-associated habitat; material: dental | place: China | collected 2144 ... | reverse complement strand
GATTGAAGAAGAAGGAGGCAAAGTTTAAGGATGACAGATGAGGAAAAGATGGCAGTAGAGCTAGATGAAAAAATAGAAAATGAAAAAGAAGAAGATATAGTAGAATTATTTACAGATGATGAAAATAATTTTAATAGTATTGATATAACTGATAGAGAAGAACAAATAGAAAATAATGATAATAAACAAGAAAATATATCTACAACTCTTAAAACAAGTACTTTTAAGCCTATAAGAGAGATTAAAAATAATAATGATAATAGCAATGATAGTAATAATGGTAATAATATGAATATAATTAATGATGAAATTATAGATAAGGAAAATGCAGAAAAGGATCAAGAATTAGAAAAAGAAGAGACTATAAATAAGTATAAGATTGATATTGAAGAATTAAAAAGAGAAAGAGAAGAACAAAAGAAATATCAAGAAAATGAAATGATTAGGCTTAGAAAACAATTAGATGATATGAAAAAATCTATTTTAAATTTCAAAAAAGAATCTGAAGAAAGAAGACTTGAAGAACAAGAGAGAAAACATAGGGAAGAAAAAGAAGAACTTTCAAAAATAATTCAAAGAAGACAAGAAAAAGAGTTGGAAGAACTTAGAAGAAAGAATGAAGAATTAGAAAGAGAAAAAAAGAGAAGAGAAGAAGAAGATATTCAAAGAAAGATTGCAGAAGAAGCAGAAAGAATAACTAGAGAAGAAATTGTAAAATTACAAGAAGAGTTAAGAAGAAAAGAAGAATTACAACAACAGTTTGTAGAAAAAGCTAAAGAAGATGCTAAAAAAGCAATACAAGAAGCTATAGAAATGGAAAAAATAAAACTTGCTAAAAAACCTATGATTAATTTATCTAAAGAAATTGATGATAATGAAAAAGAAGAGAAAATTCAGATACAAAAAGATAAGGAAAAATTAAAAGAAAAAGAAAAGTTAGGAATAGAAAAAGTTAATGAAAATCAAAATACATTAGAAGAAGATGATATATCAGAATTACAAGAAAATTATAGTAATGATAGTATTGATACATATATAATTAAAGATAATGTTGTTAAAAATACAGTACAATCAGGATATAATACTAATACACAAATAAATAATGGTAAAACTATAATTAAAGAAAATTTTGATTTAGTTGATGAAATAACAGGAAAGAGAATAGATAAAAATAGAAGTATTCCTAATGTTAATACTAGTGTCAATAATATAGATACACAAAGTATAAGACAAGCACAAAATAATGTAAATAATTATAATAATCAACAAATTAATCAAAATCAACAACAAAACAACTATAATAATATACAATCTAATAATATTAATAGGAACAACTACAACCAAAACATAGAACAACAAGCATATAATAGAAATAAGCTTGTAAACACAGAAGAATTTAATAGAACAATAGATGCATATTATAATCCTAATGAAAAAGCATTCTTTAATTTAGAAGATTATGGATATATATTAAATACTGTAAATGAAGAAGAACAAAAAAGAATTCAAACAGAAATGAATGAATTATACAAGAGAAAGAAAAATAATTATTATGATGCATAATGATAAAATAGAAGAAAAATTAAAAACACTTCCAGATAATCCGGGAGTGTATTTAATGAAAAATAGTAATGGGAAAATAATATATGTAGGTAAAGCAGTAGTACTGAAAAATAGGGTAAGACAATATTTTAGGAAAACAGAAAAAACAGCAAGAATAGAAAAAATGGTAAGTCTTATACATGATTTTGAATATATTATAACAGATACAGAAGATGAGGCACTTATCTTAGAATGTAACCTTATAAAAAAATATAAGCCGAAATTTAATGTACTGCTAAAAGATGATAAAACATATCCATATATAAAAGTGGGAGAAAAAAATGGAAGGCCATTAATACAACTAACAAGAAATCTTGTAAAAGATGGGAGTAAGTATTATGGCCCATATCCATCTGTATGGTCTGCCAAAGAGATGATTAAATATATTAAAGATATATATATGAGTATATTAAATAGGCCTTTTTTAGATGAAACTTTAAAAAATGAAGAAAAAGAAAAAATATATCAAGAAATAAAGAGGGTGTTATCTCGGAAATATAGATAAAGATATAAGAAAATTAAAAGAGCAGATGGAAAAAGCTAGTGATAATCAAGAATTTGAAAAAGCTATTGAACTTAGAGATAAAATAACAAATCTTGAAAGAGCAGGTAAAAAACAAAAAGTATCGAATTTCTTACATAAAAGTATAGATGTTATAGGCATAGCTGGAAACAATTTAGAAACACATTTAACAATATTTGAAGTAAGAGGAAGTAACTTAGATAATAAGAAAACTATTATTTTAAAAGATACTGAAGACATTGACGAAGAAGAAATTATAGAAAACTATATAATGCAAACATATGGAGCAAGTGATAATACTTTAGATATACCAGAAAAGATTATGGTAAAACAAATATTGCCACATAAGACTAGCTTAGAAAAGATAATATCAGAGAAAATAGGACATAAAGTAGAAATAGTAGTTCCTAAAAAAGGAGAAAAGTTAAAATTTGTCGAGCTTGCAGAACAAAATTCACAAATATCTTTAAAAAATTCAACAAGAAATGAAGAAATAATATTAAATGAATTAAAACAAATATTAAGTTTAAAAGATATACCAAGAAGAATAGAAATGTACGATATATCTAATATTGGTGGTGATTATACAGTTGCAGGAATGGCAACATTAATAAATGGAAAAATATCTAAAAAAGACTTTAGAAAGTTTAATATAAAGGAAACTGTCGGGCAAAATGATTTTGCTAGTATGAAAGAGATTATAACAAGAAGACTAAAACATACATTAGATGGAAAAATAGGACTTCGGAAATATCCCAGATATGATAATAGTAGATGGTGGAAAAGGTCAGCTTACTAGTGCAAAAGAAGTGTTAAGAGAATTAAATTTAGAAAATATAGCATTAATAGGACTTGTGAAAGATGACAAACATAAAACAAAGGGAATAATTTCAAAAGAAGGAAAGAATATCTCAGCATCACCTAAACTATTAAAAGTACTTACAAATATGCAAGAAGAAGTTCATAATCTAGCAATAGGATATCATAGAGAAAAAAGAGATAAAGATATAACAAAATCAAAGCTTGATAGTATAAAAGGCATTGGTGAAGAGAAGAAAAAAGAACTATTAAGAGAATTTAAAACAGTTGAAAATATATCAAATGCTACAATAGAAGAACTAAGTAAAGTTAAAGGCATTACAGAAAGAATAGCAAAAGAAATATTAAATATTTTACATAAATGAAAAAATATAGTATACTTTAAAAGTAATAAAAATAATTTATGTACTAACTAGTACAGAGAGAGGTGAAAAAAATGAAAAAATTTAATTTTTTCAATTTAGTGTTTTGGCTTGTTATAGCCATATTATTTGTAGTTCCAAGAACTGCGAAAGCAGAGGAATTTGCCAGATATATAAAAAATTTTAATATATCTAAAAGTACTGTTGTAAATATTCCTGAAAATAGTGCAGGATATTTAAAGTACAAATTAAAAAAAGGAACATATCAAATAGACATAAGAGAAGTTAGCGGCTCCACAGTAATGTTGGATGACGCTCTGGAAACTAGTACCGGAAAACGTTATGAGCCAGTAGTAATTGAATCTTATCATTACAGATTTATAGTTGATGTGAAAACTACTTTGGCCTTAAAGCAAGGCTTTAAAACGAGTAGTAAAACAGCGAAATTTAGAATAATAATAAAAAAAATAGGGGATTAGTCCTCTATTTTTTTACGTTTTCTAAAAATAATCATTTGTATATTGCAGAAAACAGTATATATTAGGTATAATAAGTGTATAGATATTTGAATTTGGGAGGTAAACATGAAAAAACATGGATATATAGCAGGAGCTCTTTTTAATGAAGGAGAAATAGCACAAAGAATAAGTGAAGGAAAAGCTTTAAGAGAAATGATGCCAGAAGTAGAATGGTATAATCCAATAGAAGCCCCCATAAATGACAAATCAAAACTCCCGACAGCTAAAGATATATTTTCTTTAGATACTGATTATGTATTAAAATCAGATTACATATTAGCAGATTTATCAAGAGAAGATTTAGGTGTTGCAATGGAACTTGGAATTTCAATAGGTGTGGAAATATCAAGAAAGATAATAGAAAGTGAATTACAAAAAGAGTTAGAAAATTTAGGACTTAGCTGTAATTGTAAGGAATGTAAGTGTTCTAACACTAATTTAAAATTAACAGAAGAAGAAATAGAAAATAGAAAAGAAATAATTGGAAAAGTTAAAAAAAATATATTAGAAAATATTGGAAAAATGGGAATAAAAGAAAGAAAGATTGTTGCACATAATTCGGATATCAGAATAGAGACAGCAGGTGAATATAGTAAGATACATATACCATATGGATATAATCAATATGTTATAGGAGGACTAGAATCATTCTCAATACCAATAGAAAGAAATAGTAAAGATGCAATTAAGAAATTAAAAGATATGTAAAATTTGTTAGTTGTTATCTTTGGGAAGATTGAGGAAAAATATGAGACAAACAAATACATTTATACCAACAGAAAGAGAAATGCCAGGATATGCAGAGGCAATTAGTCATAAATACCTTATAAAAGCGGGGATGATAAAACAAATATCAGCAGGAATATATACATATTTACCTTTAGCAAATAGGGTACTTGAAAAAATAAAAGGGATTATAAGAGAAGAACATGAAAAAATAGGAGCAACAGAGCTTCTAATGCCAATATTACAATCAAAAGAATATTGGGAAGAATCTGGTAGATGGAAAAAAATGGGACCAGAACTTATAAGAGTTAAAGACAGAAAAGACCAAGAATATGCAATGAGTCCAACAGCAGAAGAAATGATAGTACAAGCTGTAAGAAATATGGTAACATCATATAAGAATTTACCTATAAATTTGTATCAAATACAAACTAAATTTAGAGATGAAATAAGACCAAGATTAGGGCTTTTAAGATGTAAAGAATTCATAATGAAAGATGCATATTCATTCCATACAAATCAAGAATCATTAGATAAAACATATAATGATATGTATATGATATATTCAAATATTTTTGATAAATGTGGATTAAAATATAGGGCAGTAGAAGCAGATTCAGGAAATATAGGTGGAAGTAATACACATGAATTTCAAGCATTGGCAGAGATTGGAGAAGATACTATAGTATATACTGATGAAAGTGATTATGCAGCAAATATTGAAATGGCTGGAGTATCTGAGAAGAATTATCAAATGAATAATAATGATTTAAAAGAAAAAAAATTAGTAGAAACACCAAATGTAAAAACTATAAGAGACTTAGCAGAGTTTTTAAAATGTGATGAAAAAGATACAGTAAAAGCAATAGCTATAAAAGATGAAAAAGGATATTATCTAATATTATTAAGAGGAGATCATACTTTAAATGAAGTTAAAGTTAAGAAATATTTAGGAATATCTGATTATGAAATGACAGATGTAAAAGAAATACAAGATATTTATCTATCATTTGATGGATTTATGGGACCTATAGGACTTGGAGAAAAAGTTAAGATATATGCAGATAATGCTATAAAATATATGAAAAATTATACTGTTGGTGCAAATAAGGAAAACTATCACTATATAAATGTTAATAATAATGATTATAATGTTGAAGGATATTATGATTTAAGAGAAATAATAGAAGGTGAAATTGCTGAAGATGGTTCACGGAAAAGTTAAATTTGCAAAAGGAATAGAAATAGGACAAATATTTAAACTTGGAACAATATATTCAGAAAAAATGAATGGTACATATTTAGATGAAAACGGTAAATTAAAACCATATATAATGGGATGTTATGGTATTGGAGTTTCAAGACTTATAGCGGCAATAATTGAACAAAACAATGATGAAAATGGTATTATTTGGCCAAAAGAAGTTGCACCATATTTAGTACATTTAGTATGTTTAGATATGAAAAAAGAAGAACAAAAAGAAATATCAGAAAAAATATATACTAAATTATTAAAAGAAAATATAGAAGTACTTTATGATGATAGAATAGAAAGACCTGGGGTTAAATTTAATGATGCAGATTTAATAGGATTACCATTACAAATAATTATGGGAATTGTAATGGTTTTTGTATTACCTTTGCTATTTCCGTTTGCCAATTGATAAATAATTACTATCTTTGCCGAAAATTTTAAAAATAAAAGATGAAAAAAAGGATTTCAGAATTTTTATTAGATGTATCAAAATACATATTTGTAGGGCTTTTTGTAGCACCATTATTCAATAGTAATGCAGCAGCCAATTATTGGTGGGTAACTTTGGTAGCTTCTATCGCCTTGTTGTTAGGGCTTTGGTTATCAAACGCTCAAAAAGGGAATAACAATACCAATAAAAACAATAATAACGCTAATAGAAATAAGAAAAACAACAATTACCGCAATAACAATAACAAGAAAAACGGTAATAACGCAGTACCTAACTCTAATAACAACACAGCAGCCAATAAAGTAGCTAACAATTAGTTATAAAGTTTAATTTTTTTATTGCTATGAATATCTATTTTGATAATGCAGCTACCACAGCTTTGCACCGTGAAGTGGTGGCAAAGATGACAGAGGTGCTTACAGATAATTATGGCAATCCTTCAGCTACCTATGCTTTGGGCAGGAAAACCCGTACTTTGATAGAAACAGCACGCAAACAAATAGCACAGCAGCTTGGTGCTCAGTCTTCTGAAATTATATTTACTTCGGGGGGGAGTGAGGCAGATAATTTGATACTGCGTGGCTGTGTGCGTGATTTAGGAGTGCGCGTAATAATCACATCGCTTATAGAACATCACGCTGTATTGCACACGGTAGAGGCTTTGGCTAAAGAATACGGCGTACAAATAGAGTATGTACATCTTACAACAGAAGGCGATGTATGCTTACAACATTTAGAAACTTTACTACAACAATACGCTGACCAAAAAGTATTGGTAAGCTTAATGCACGTGAATAATGAAATAGGCAATATTTTGCCATTGGCAACAGTGGCTGCTTTCTGCAAAAAGTACGGTGCTTATTTTCATTCGGATACCGTACAATCGGTAGCACACTTGCCTATTGATTTGCGAGAAGTGCCTGTAGATTTTATTACGGCATCGGCACATAAATTTCACGGTCCTAAAGGGGTGGGCTTTGCTTTTATCAGAAAAGGTATCGTACTACACCCTTTGATTTATGGAGGCGAACAAGAAAAAGGTTTGCGCGCAGGTACAGAGGCAGGTATGCAGGAGGCTTTGAAATTGGCTTATCGGGATAGGGCATCTCATACTGAAAAGTTACATCAGCTGAAACAGTATTTTATTGCGGCACTTAAAGAACACTTTCCAGAGGTGGTTTTCAATGGGAATAGTCAGGACAAGGAAAAAAGTAGCCATACTATACTAAATGTGGGTTTTCCTAATTGGGAAAATAAAAAAGATACCTTATTGTTTGAGTTGGATTTGAAAGGAGTAGCTTGCTCTAAAGGGAGTGCCTGCCAGAGTGGCAGTGTAGGGGAGTCGCACGTGTTACAGGCTTTTTTGCCAGCAGAGCGCTTGCGTTACCCCTCTTTACGGTTTTCGTTTTCAATACAAAATACTACAGAAGAGGTAGATAATTTGATGAAAATTTTAGGAGAAATAGCAAAAAAGTAAGCTATTTCTTATTTTTGTTATATACTGATAATGAGAATATTAATATATTAAATAGAAAAAAATAGCAAAAATTATTTGTAAAACAGTAGGAGTTTTAAAATAAAGTTGTAATTTAGTAGCGTTTTTCAGTAATCCGTAGTATTAAAATATTAGTTATGACAGACGAAAAGAACATTTTGCCCATAGACGAAAATGCTGTAGAAGATGTTTTATCTGTGAATTATGAAGCGATGTCGCTTGAGGAGCTTACCAAGACCTTGAAAGAGAAGCTTCATACAGATAAACTACAAAGTATTAAGAAGACGGTAGAGGCTATTAAAGAAGCATTTGATAGGCAATACGAAGCACTTCTTGAAGAAAAAAAAGAAGAATATATAGCCGATGGAGGGGAAGAGTACGAATTTTCGTATGAGAGTCCTATTCATAAGGAATTTTATACTCTTTATAACGATTATCGCAAAAAGAGACACCAGCACCATAAGGAAATGGAGAAAGTGCACAAGGAAAACCTTGAAAAGCGCAAAGAAATAATAGAGGAAATTAAGCAACTTATTAATACTGAAGAGCACATAGGAAGTACATTTAAGCAGTTTCAGCAATTACAAGAACGCTGGCGCAATGCAGGGCAAGTGGCTATGGCTGATTATGACGACTTGTGGAGTACTTATCATCATCACGTAGAGAATTTTTAATTATGCTTACGGTATAGGTGCTTCAGTAGTAATTGTAGGTGCCTTGGCTAAGATTTTGCACGCAGATATTATGGGTATTAGTGGTAGTGTGCTATTGGCAGTAGGTATGGGTACTGAAGCAGTTATCTTCTTTATGTCGGCATTTGAGCCAGTAGAAGAAGAACTAGATTGGTCATTAGTATACCCAGAGCTAAAAGGTGGAGAGCCAGTATCACGCCAAGTGCAAGCTGTAGCCCAGCAGGTAAATCCAGCAGAAGAGAAAGCGCTAAAAGAATCTCTTTCTGAAAAATTAGATGGTATTTTGGCAGAAGCTAAGATTGACGCTAACTTAATGCGTTCATTAGGTAAATCGATAGAAAACTTTGCAGAAGCAAGCAAAGAAATCGCTCCTGTAGCAGGTACTATGGTAGCCACCCACAAATATGGTGAAGAGCTATCAGAGGCAGCCTCTAACTTAGAATCACTAAATAGCCTTTACAAATTACAATTAGAAAGAACTGAACGTCAGGTTTCTGCTCAAGCAGGTATTGCCGATAACCTAGACTCATTGAACCAACAAATGCTTTCATTTAAAGACAATCTAAAATCTTTGAACACAATTTATGGAGGTATGTTGTCAGCAATGGGAGGTGCACGATAAGAAGAATTTATTAACTTAACTAATTTAAAAATTTAGCTTATGGCAGGTGGAAAGGCAAGTCCTAGACAGAAAATGATTAACCTGATGTATCTGGTTTTCCTTGCGATGATAGCGCTTAATATGGGGAAACAAGTATTGGATGCATTTGGGTTAGTTAATGCAAAATTTGAATCAGCAAATACAAGGGCCAACGGTACCATCGCGGCTGCTTTTGCTGAACTGGAAACTAAAGCGAGTGAAAACCCAGCACAATATGCTGCGATTTTAGAACAATCGAAGCAGATAAAATCACTCTCTTCTGATTTGTATAGCTATATCCAAGAGATTAAAACCGGATTGGAAGATGCTATTGGACAGAAAGATAAGAAGGTAGATGAGAAAGATTATCAAGCAATGGATAAATCTGACTATACAGACCACTTATTTTTTGCTGAAGGTGCTACAAAAGGCACAGAATTTGTAGAGAAGATTAATGCGTATCGCGAAGGAATTCTGAAAATATTGGGTGAAAACAAGGCTTACGCTGAGTTAGCTACTAAAGTAAAAGAAAACTTTAGTACTGATGACCGCAAAGATAAAGACGGTAACACCGTAAAATGGTTGCACTTCAACTTTGAAGGATTCCCTTATATCGCTTCTTTGGCTAAGTTCTCTATGATGCAGTCAGACATCTTATCAGTACAACAAGATTTCTTTGCTAAAGCACTTGAAGGTAGTTTGAAACAGCAAGTATCGATGACTAACTATACTACTTTGCTTGAACAAGGTAAAGGAGCTTACTATCAAGGTGAGAAATTTGATGGTTCGATAGTATTAGGTCGTAAAGATCCTTCTACACGCCCTAATGCAGTAGACATTTCATTAGACGGAAGAAAGCTTTCACAAAGTGAATTTACTATTGAAGATGGACGTGTGAAACTTAACATCTCAGCAGGTAATACTGGTGACCATAAAATTACAGGTAACCTTTACTTTGACCAAGAAGGTGAGCGTATAGCAGTGCCTGTATCACAAAGTTTCTCTACTATTCCTAAACCAAACTCAGCTGTTATCTCGGCTGATAAGATGAACGTAGTATATCGTGGGGTAGATAACCCTATCACCATCTCGATGCCTGGTGTACCTGATAACAAAATTATGGCTTCAGGACAAGGACTCTCTAAAGCCTCTGGAACAGGAGCTTGGGTGATGAGACCAGGACAAGGTAAAGATGTAACCATCACTGTAACAGGTGAGTTAGACGGACAACGCTTTAGTTCTTCTAAACTTTTCCGAATTAAGAGTATTCCGCGTGCAGTAACTAGTATAGCAGGAATTATAGGTGATGGCAAATTGCCAAAAGATAATATCGGTGTATTACCAATCAACGCTGTACTTGAAGACTTTGACTTTGACTTGAAACTACAAGTAAATGAGTTTAAAGTATTTATACCAGGACAACCTAGTGTGGTAGTGAAAGGAAATAAATTTAATGAGCAAGCACGCTCAGCTTTATCACGAGCTAAACGTGGTGATAAAGTACAGATATTCGATGTAAAAGCGAATATAGTAGGCAATAGCACATTGAAATTACCTCCTGTTTCACCTATCGTTATCGAAATAAACTAAGAAGAATTTTTATGTTACAACTAAAAAATATAATAGTACTATTAATTTTAGTGTTTACTTTTCAGCTTTCATCAGCACAGGTGAACATTCTCAATGCTAAGGTAGCATCGGATATCGGTGTGAAAACAGCTGCACAGATAGAGGCTGACAATGATAAGCCCCTACCTTACGGCTATGTAGATGACCGAGATATCCTATGGTCTGTAGAAGTATGGGAAGTAATCGACCTAAACGAAAGGGCAAACTTTCCGCTTCTTTTCCCTACTGATACACTTGAGGTAGACGCTTATCGCCGCTCTCTATACGATGTGCTTATCAAGAATATCAAAAATGGTAAGATAAAAGATCTATATGTAGATTCATATTTTACACAAACAAAGACAGCTGAGGCTATCCAAGCTTCTATGTCTAAGATTGATACACTTGATATAGGGTATGAGCAACTAAATGCTGGAGAGAAACTTTCGCCTGAGTACGTTACTCGTCGTAACTTAGAGTCATCGGATATTGCTCAGTATCACATACGTGGTATATGGTACTTCGACAAACGCCAAGGAGAGCTTAAATATCGTTTATTGGCATTGGCTCCTGTAGCACCTGATGTAAACTTTATAGACTCAGACGACTCTACGATGTCAGCATTAGTACCTTTATTCTGGGTGTTCTATCCGCAGGTGCGCGATATTTTGCACGAGGCTAAAACGTTCAATAGAAAGAACGATGCCCGCCCGATGTCATTCGACCACTTGCTCAATGCCCGAATGTTTAGTTCTGTTATCTATCAAGAAGCTAACGTATACGGCGATAGAAAGATAAAGGACTACATTCAAAACAACGCACTCTTCCAACTCTTAGAGTCTGATAAGATAAAAGAGAAGATTCGTGACAGAGAGCAAGATATGTGGGCTAATTAGAATTTAAATTCACAGAAATATTCTTTTAACTGTTAAAAAAGCATTGTTGTAATGACAATGCTTTTGTTTTAGATATAAATTAAGGAGAAAACAAATGGACATTAAGAACGCACAATTAGAAGTAGATAATTGGATTAAGGAGCATGGAGTGAGATACTTCAATGAACTTACCAATATGGCACAACTTACTGAAGAAGTAGGTGAGGTGGCTCGTATCATAGCACGTCGCTATGGAGAGCAATCAGAGAAAGAAAGTGATAAGAATAAAGATTTGGGAGAAGAGCTTGCAGATGTAGTATTTGTAGTACTCTGTTTAGCTAACCAAACAGGCATCGACTTGCAACAAGCCTTTGATAAGAAGATGCTTAAAAAAACTGAACGCGACCACAATCGCCATCATAATAACGAGAAGTTAAAATAAAAAAAGAGGGGATACTTAATTAAGTATCCCCTCTTTTATGCGAAAATTTATCTATTCTTCATCTTCAAATAGTTCTTCATCATCATCAAAGTCCTCATCTTCTACTTCATCATCAAGGTCTTCTTCTTTAGCTTTTTTGCTAACTGCTTTCTTACCTTTTTTCTTGCCTTTGCTTGGCAACTCATTATTCTTAAGCCATTCTCTTATAGCGGCTTCTAATTCTTCAGTTAGCTCAGGGTTGTCTTTTAATACTTTTATTACAGCATCGCGACCTTGTCCGAGCTTACTTTCTTTATAGCTAAACCACGAACCGCTTTTGGTTATGATATCGGCATCTACACCTATATCTAATATTTCACCAATCTTAGAGATTCCTAACCCGAAGATAATATCAAATTCGGTAGCCTTAAATGGAGAAGCTACTTTATTCTTTACTACTTTTACCTTAGTGCGGTTACCAATAATTTCACCATTTCCATCTTTGATGGCAGCACTACCTTGAGGACCTCCAGCTTTGCGGATATCTAAACGCACTGACGAATAGAATTTTAACGCATTACCACCTGTAGTAGTTTCAGGAGAGCCAAATGATACGCCTATCTTATCGCGTAACTGGTTGATGAATATCACTATACAGTTAGCTTTGCTTATGCTGGCTGTTATCTTGCGCAAGGCTTGTGACATTAGGCGAGCGTGGAGCCCCATTTTGGAGTCACCCATATCACCTTCAATTTCTCCTTTAGGGGTTAGCGCTGCTACTGAGTCGATAACGATAAGGTCTACTGCACCAGAGCGTATAAGGGCATCAGCTATTTCAAGAGCTTGCTCGCCACTATCGGGTTGTGTAACCAATAGATTTTTAACATCTACGCCCAAACGCTGTGCGTATACAGGGTCAAAAGCGTGCTCAGCATCTATAAAAGCTGCTGTACCTTTAGCTTTTTGTACCTCGGCTATAGCGTGTAGGGTAAGAGTGGTCTTACCTGATGATTCGGGACCGTATATCTCAATCACGCGCCCTTTAGGGTAGCCACCTACACCGAGGGCTGCATCTAAGCCTATAGAACCTGTAGAGTATACTTCTACATCTTCTACAGGGCTGTCGCCTAAAGCGCGTACGGTTCCTTTGCCGTAAGCCTTATCTAGCTTGGCTAAGGTTAGCTTGAGGGCTTCTCTTTTTTGTTCTTCTACACTGAGTTCTTTGTTCTTTGCCATTAGTGTTTACTTTAATAAGGTGCAAAAATAGTAATAAAATCAGTAAGCTACAAATATTTACTGATAGGCTTATGGGCTAAAGTGTCTGCTGTTTGCTTTGTTCTACTCTTACTACAAATAGTCCTATACCTAATCCGATGGCAAAAATGCCTAAGTCTTGCAGGTGCAGTGTATTTACTTCTTTGTAGAGAGCGCTAACAGTCATCAGACAGATACCTAATAATAAAAGGACAGGGTAGACTTTAGTAAAGCTGAAATCTTGCTCTAAGCTGTTTAGGCGACGCAGACTGAATTGTCTCTTTCGTCTATAAACAGTATTAAAATAGAGCCACACTCCTAATATAGGAGTACCCACAATCATCAGCACCCATAAGGTAATG
>ERZ772971.1468-NODE-1468-length-13607-cov-5.036674_pt1 | contig 13607 bp, 10 predicted proteins | sample MGYA00511943_ERZ772971 | MGnify/ENA primary metagenome ERZ772971 (study PRJEB29015, sample SAMEA2737929) | human oral metagenome | biome: human oral; feature: human-associated habitat; material: dental | place: China | collected 2144 ... | reverse complement strand
GAAAAATAAGCACCGAGTTATAGACATCGTCGATCACTCGGTAGATATGCTTTTATTAAAAGACACGAGCCGCATAGAAGTGCGAGCGGATGCGGAAATAAGTGCGGTTGAGGTTGATTTTGAGCTTTATGCAACCGGAATTAAAAATTTGATCGATAACGCCTTAAAATACTCTAGCGAAAAGGTTGTTGTAAGCATAGATAAAAATACTCTATGTATAAGTAGCGTAGGCGATGAGCTTGATCCGCAAAGGCTTGATTTTAATAGAACTTTTAATAGAAAATTTGAGACGTCAAATTCTGGGTTGGGGCTTGGGCTTTATATCGCAAACCAAATTTTTATAAAACACGGCCATACTTTAAAATACAAACACGAAGATGGTAAAAATAATTTTCTGATTTATTTCATAAATTGATTTTATTTGTGTCATCGCCTCTGGCGAGGAATTAGGAAAATTTTCACTAACATCCACATTTTATAGCTCATCTACTCTATTATCTATATTCGTTTGGCTAAAAATATATAAAATAATAGAAAATATATGTTGCGATCTAAATAAATTTTAGTACAAACAAAAGCAAAAATATAGAAACCATTTTATAAAAAATTAGAAAAATATACTTTTTACATCTTTGTAAAAAAGCGATCAAATAATATAGTAGTTTTTGAAACATTAAACTAGAAACTAAACAGTATGAAGTTTGGGTTACCTATCGGGCTACCTTTTGAAAGCTTAAGTCTTGAAATATCGTATTTTAGGGAGTTTTGGATGGTGCGGATGAAAGGACTTGAACCTTCACGCCGTGGGGCACCAGATCCTAAGTCTGGCGTGTCTGCCAATTTCACCACATCCGCACAACAATAATAAAGTGGTACGCCCATCAGGATTCGAACCTGAGGCCTACGGCTTAGAAGGCCGTTGCTCTATCCAGCTGAGCTATGAGCGCATAAAAACAAAGTGGCGCGCCCGATAGGAGTCGAACCCATAACCTACAGATCCGAAGTCTGTCGCTCTATCCAATTGAGCTACGAGCGCCCAAGTGGGGTGAGTGATGGGAATCGAACCCACGACCCTCAGGACCACAATCTGATGCTCTAACCGACTGAGCTACACTCACCATCTAACAAATGGTCGGGGTGAAAGGATTCGAACCTTCGGCCCTCTGGTCCCAAACCAGATGCGCTAACCAGCCTGCGCTACACCCCGAGGCATTGCGAGTTTAGCCTACTTATTGAAAAGGCGCATTGTAGCCAAAAAAATACGGTATGTCAAGAAAAATAAGCTTAAATTTCAAAATTTGTGAAAATTTTCGCTTCAAGCCGCGCAAACTCGGCTAAGAATAAATTTTGTATAAAAGAAAAAAATTAGCCCGATCAGCCAAACGTTAAAAAACATCGCCTTAAAAATATCTTGCAACTCGCCGTCAAAAATATCCGCAACAATCGAGTAAAGCGCGATTTGCAGCACTATCTGGCGAGTAAAATTTAAAACAAAAACCGCCGCGGGCCTTTTTACGCCTTGAAGCGTCGAGCCGGAGAGATTTATGAGCGCGTAGCCTATAAACGCTAGCGAATTTACCGCAAAATAGCTTTTTGCCGCGTTTACGACCTCGGGCATCTCGTCAAAAAACCCGACCAAAATCCCGCCTAGCCCGAGACAAAAAGTCGCCGCAAAAACGCAGTAAACCGCTAAAAATTTAACCGCATAAGCGTAGCAGCCGCGTACTCTGGCGTATTCGCGCGCGCCGAAGTTTTGCGATACGATACCAAGAACCGCCGACGCGATGCCAGTCGTCGGCAGCATAACGATCTGCTCGATACGTAGCGCTAGCCCGTAGCCTGCGACTGCGTGCGTGCCGTAGCGGCTGATAAAATGCATGAGCACGAGCCCGCCAAGCGACATCGAGAGATAGTTTAGACACGCGGGCAAGGCCTGGGCTAAAATTTTGCTGTAGATGGCAAGTTCAGGCGCAAACGAGCGGAAATTTAAAAAAATTATCATGCCGGTTTTTGCGACCTTAATGCCTAAAAATAACGAACCAAGAAGCTGCACCGAAGCCGTTGCCAGCGCTATCCCTCCGATACCCAGTCCGCAAAAATCCACATAAAAAAAGCAAAAGCCCAAATTTATAAAAAGTCCCGCAAAAAGCCAATTTCGCAGGCTCTTTGTGTCGCCCGCGGCTACCAGCACGCCGTTTAAGGATTTTATGAGTAAGAAAAACGGCGAAGCAAGGAATATTACACGGTTATACGCCATGGCTTCGCGTAAAAACTCCTCGTTCGCGCCTAAAATTTTAAGCAAATGCGGCGTAAAAATAAAGCCCGAAAGTCCCATAAAAACCGCGCAAAGAAATACGAAAAACACGCCTTTTGCGGCGTAAATTTTAGCGAGTTTTTCTTTGCCTCCGCCAAGCGCGTTGCCCACAAGCGCCGTTAGCGCCGAGCCAAAGCCAAGCCCCACGCCCACGACGCTGATGTAGAGCAAAAAACTCATCGAAAAGCCAGCCAGCGCCTGAGTCGAGATGTGCGCGGCAAAAAACACGCCCGTCACGTTGTAAAGCGTATTAAAACTCATCGCGACGCCCGCGGGCGCGGCTAGGCGCAGCACGAGCTTGTTTATGGGCTCTTTTGTGAGATTCACTTGATTTTGAGCTCCAAAAGCGCGTCTTTTACGTCTTTTGGCACGCGGTAGCTGTCGCGGATCTTTGAGATCGTTTTGTTGTGGGTAAATTTACTCAGTCGCCCGCTCTCTAGCAGCTCTCGCCCCGCGCCGTCAAATTTGATAAAAACCTCGGCTAAACACCAAGCAGCGGCCATTTGCACGTAGTAGTGCTCGTCTTTTTCCTCGGCACAAATTTCAAAAAACCGCTCAAGCGGAAGCGCGTTAAAATTACGCATAAAATAAACATAGAAAAATCGCTTTTCGTATTCTAAATTTGAGCCTAGAGCCTGCTTTAGCAGCGCATCTACGTAGCGCGCCTCGGTAAATTTAGGCTCAAAGCCGTCTGTCACCGCCCAGTTTGGCATCGTTTTGATAAACTCGCTCGCTAGCTTAAATTTAGCTTCGTCGTCTTTTACGAGCATTATCAAAAAGCCCTTTAGCATGAACTCCTCGTGAAAAAAGGGCTCGTATTCGGCGATCTGCTTTAGATTTAACCGAGCGAAATTTCGCTTTGCCAGGCGTCTTAGCTCGGGAGTTTTTACACCTAAAATTTCGGGGCTTTTGATGAGTTTTTGCGAAAACGCCGCTAGCTTTTGGCTCCTAAGTCCCTCCAAAATCTCTAAAAATTCGCCTTTTACGTCCACGCTAGCTCCTTTGCTTTTTAAATTTACCACTCAAATTCGTCCCTGCCTAAATTTAACGCCTCAAAAAACAAAGCCGAAGCGTCAAATTTGCCGCCCTGCGCGCCCAAAAGCAAATTTAAAGGCTCAAATTTTACTTTTGAGCCTCTTTTGCGCGTTTTGCCGACTTTTTGCGAGCGTAGATATTGATGAGCTCCACGCCCAGAGAAAACGCCATCGCAAAGTAAACGTAGCCCTTAGGCACGTGCATACCGAGCCCCTCGCCCACTAGCGTAAAGCCGATCAGGATCAAGAACGCAAGCGCGAGAATTTTGATCGTCGGGTTATTATCGACAAAATTTGAAATGCCCTTAGACGCGAACATCATCACGCCCACTGCAAGTATCACTGCTAAAATCATGATCTCGATGTGGTTTGCCATGCCCACTGCGGTGATGACGCTATCGAGCGAAAAGACGATGTCAAGCACGGCGATCTCTGCGATAACGACCCAAAAACTCGCATGCCCTTTGCTCGCCGAGTGCTCCTCGTGCTCGCCGCTGACGCTTGAGTGGATCTCGAGCGTGGACTTACCGATGAGAAAAAGCCCGCCCAAAATCAGTACCAAATCGCGCCCTGTGATCGTAAAATCAAACACGCTAAATAGCGGCTTGGTAAGCTTCATAATCCAAAATAACGAAAGCAGTAGCGCAATCCTCGTTAGCATCGCGAGCGAAAGCCCTAAAATGCGGCCTTTGTCGCGCTGCTCGGGCGGTAGCTTGCCGACTAGGATCGCGATAAATATGATGTTATCGATACCGAGCACGATCTCAAGCCCCGTTAGCGTCACGAGCGACAGCCACGCCTCGGGCGAAAAAATCCAATCGAACATTTTTTTCCTTTTTTATAAATTAGGGCGCGATTATAGCCAAAACGGGTTTAAATTTGATTAAGCAAGCAAGAATGGGCGTTTCGGGATCAAATTTTGCGATTAAATTTGGCTGGCTTTGTTTATTTGGCGGAGATTAAAATTTGACGCAATGAAATTTGGTTTTACAAAATACGGTGCAAACGGTTTTGAGGTTAAATTTTAGAAAATCCGAATTTAAGAAAAATTGTATTTAGATAAAGGGCGTTTAAGCGATAAGCGGATAAAATTAAAATCTTTTGTGAAATTTAAAATGAAGTGGTGACCCCTACGAGACTCGAACTCGTGTTACCGCCGTGAAAGGGCGATGTCCTAACCGCTAGACGAAGGGGCCACAAATTAGCGGAAATGGGATTTTACATTAAAGATAATAAAAAATAGCTTAAACCAAGGATAAAAAATCATGAAAAAATTTTCCAAATTTGCTTTGACTGCGCTCGCTTGCCTTGCATTTAGCGGCTGTGCCGCGCTACAAAGCCAAAAATCATCAGACAAATTTACCGTCACCATCCTCACTCCGCCGCTAAAAATCAACGACGTGGGCTTCCTGCATAAAACCGCAAACCAGCTAAATTTGCAAATTTACAGCTCGGGCGTAAATACGGTAAATCTCAAAATAAACGACAAAATTTGCATGAACGGCGCGTGTTTTGAGAAAAAAGAATTTAACAAAAAGTTCTTTTTGGAGGAGAGATACGACGACTTTTTCGCGGAAATTTTGGAGCGCAAACCGCTGTATGACGGCATAAATGTAATGACAAATTCGTGCGGTTTTATACAAGATATAAGTAAATATTCAATAAAATACGAAGTTTGCGGTAAAAATATCAGCTTTTTCGACGCTAAAAACCGCATAAAAATCATCATAAAAGAGCTTCAATGAAATTTATCGGCGCGCACGTCAGCATCGCGGGCGGCGTAGAAAACGCTCCGCTAAATGCGGCAAACATCGGCGCAAACGCCTTTGCGATGTTCGTCAAAAACCAGCGCCAATGGGAGGCCAAGCCGCTTTCCCAGGAAAATATCTCCAAATTTAAACAAAATTTAAAAGCAGCCGGCATCGAGCCCAGGCACGTTTTGCCCCACAACGGCTACCTTATAAATTTAGGCCATCCGAGCGCCGAGCAAAGACAAAAGTCCATTAACGCATTTTTAGACGAAATTTACCGCGTAGAGGCGCTAGGTCTAGTGATGATAAATTTTCACCCAGGCTCGTATCTAAACGAAATTTCGCCCGAAATTTGCCTCGAAAATATCGCAAACTCGGTAAATTTCCTGTTAGAAAATAGCCAAAACGTAAAGCTAGTCATAGAAAATACCGCGGGTCAGGGCTCAAATTTGGGCTTTAAATTTGAACACCTAGCCCATATCATCAAACGCTGCATCGACAAAAACAGGATCGGCGTGTGCCTAGACACCTGTCATACATTTGCCGCAGGATACGACATCAGAGACGACTACGAGCGTGTGATGAGCGAATTTGACGAGATAGTCGGACGCGATATGCTGTGCGGCATGCATCTAAACGATACGAAATTTGACCTAGCCAGCAAAAAGGACCGCCACGAGAGCCTGGGCAAAGGCTTTTTGGGCTTAAAGACATTTGAAAATATCATAAACGACCCCCGCACGGACGATATCCCGCTAGTTTTAGAGACGATCGACGAGAGCATCTGGGTGGACGAGATAAAAATTTTAAGAAACTTTAAAGGAGCATAAATGAGAAAATATATCGGCGTTTGCCTAGCGGCTTGCTGCTGTCTAAATGCGGCGGGCTTTAAAATCCCCGAGCAAAGCGGCGATAGTATCGCGCTTTTAAACTCAAACGTCGCGACGAGCTTCGGTCCCGACGCAGCCTATAATAACCCGGCAAATATGATATTTTTAGACGGCGGACACTACCTAGAGAGCTCGCTAACCTACCTGCGCATGTCGAAGACGAAGTATAGGCACTATAACGGCAACAAACTCACCTCCAAAAGAGCGAACGCGCTCGTACCTACGTTTCACTTCGTGACGCCGCAGTTTGACGACTGGCGCTTTGGCCTATCAGTCGTCGTGCCTGCGGGAATGTCGATGAGATGGGACGAGAATTTGCCTAAAGCTACTTCTAAAAAATTCGACCTAAAAGTGATCGAGGTAAATCCTAGCGTCGCCTACGCGCTAACCGACAACATCGCGTTAGGCTTTGGCCTGCGCGCCGTTTACGCTAGAGGAGAGGCCGTGCAGGAGGTCTCAGGCGCCCTACCCGCCTCGCAGGATATCAAAGGCGACCGCATAAATTTCGGCTACAACGCGGCAATCACCTATAAACCTACTTCAAATTTGAGCCTAGCGGCCACCTACCGCTCAAAAGTAAATATGAATCTAAAAGGCGACACCGACATCAGCGCACCGGCGCACCCGAGGGGAGCGTTTCCGAGCGGCTCTTATAGCGGCAGCGCAAAGCTATCCGTACCGCTGCCTGCGAGCTTAAATTTAGCCCTATCGTACAAAATCGTAAACACCACGCTGCTATTTGACTTTGAGCGAACGTATTGGTCGGCGTGGAAAGAGCTTGACTTCAACTACCCTGGTGCCTCGGCCGCACACTACCGCAATCCGTTTTTTGCGGCATTTGACGCATCTAAAAAGCGTGACTGGAAGGACAGCAACGCCTACCGTATCGGCGTAGCGCACGACGCGACGGATAAGCTCCGCCTGATGGGCGCGGTTACGTTTGACGAGGCCGCCTCTAGAGCCGATACTACGGGCTTTGACCTGCCAGATACCAAAGCCGTCATCTATGCAGCGGGCTTTAACTACAAATTTACAGGCGCTTTGGAGCTAGGAGCTAGCTACTTCTACCAAGACAGAAAAGCGCGCGACGTGAACTACTACTCAAACGCGTCGGGACTCTATCCAAACGGCAAATTTGAACGCGGCAACGCTCAGGCGATAAATTTGAACGTAAAATATAAATTTTAAGGCCCAGTCATGAACTACCCTTACGAAAATTTCGAGGATATGCTAAACGCCGCGGTCGATAAAAACGGCGGCGGTATCGCGATCTATACGGAAACTAGCAAGATCAGCTACAATCAGCTACGCACAAACGCCTTTACGCTGGCTGCGTTTTTGCAAGGTATGGGCATAAAAAAAGGCGACCGAGTCGCGATGATAGTAAACAACTCGCCCGAGTTTATCGCTAGCTACTTTGCCATCACTCTGCTTGGCGCGATCGCAGTGCCGATAAATACCTTCTTAAAATACGAAGAATTCGAATACATCATAAACGACTGCGGGGCGAAATTTCTCTTTGCTTCGGTCGAACTCGCAAAAGAGATAAAAGGACTAGATAGCAAAACTGCGATCAAAAAGATCGTCTGGATTGGCGATAGGGCCGAATTTGACGGAAACAATATCGCCTACGCGCACGCGCTAAACTGCCGTATAGAGCTAAATTTGACCGACCAGCCAAAGATCGACGACCTAGCCCACATCATCTACACATCAGGCACCACGGGCAAGCCAAAAGGCGCGATGATCAGCTACCGCAACCTCATCTCAAACGTCCAGGGCGCGCACGAGGTCTTTCACGTACGCACGAAAGATAGATTTGCCGTGTTTTTGCCGATGTTTCACAGCTTTACTCTCACGGCGATGGTGCTGCTACCGATATTTTCGGCGTGTTCGCTTATTTTGGTAAAGTCCATTTTCCCGTTTTCAAACGTCCTAAAACAGGTCCTGCTCAAGCGCGCGACCGTATTTTTAGGCGTGCCGGCGATCTATACGGCTATCGGCAAGGCCAAAATCCCGTGGTATTTTCGCTGGTTTAACTGCATTAGGATTTTCATCAGCGGCGGAGCGCCTTTGGCCGAGCAGACTATTACCGATTTTCGCGTTAAATTTCCGCGCGCGGTGCTGATAGAGGGCTACGGCCTTAGCGAATGCTCGCCTATCGTATCGGCAAACACGCTGCAAAAACAAAAAATCTCAAGCGTCGGCTTGCCGCTGCCGGGCTACGAAGTAAAATGCATAAACGACGAGATGATGGAGCTATCCGCAGGCGAGGTCGGCGAGCTAATCGTAAAAGGCGACTGCGTGATGCAGGGCTACCTAAATATGCCAGACGCCACCGACGAAACGATCGTAAACGGCTGGCTGCGCACGGGCGACCTCGTTAAGATCGACGAGGAGGGCTATATCTTTATCGTCGACCGCAAAAAAGACCTCATCATCTCAAAGGGCATCAACATCTACCCGCGCGAGATCGAGGAGGTGCTCTTTAAGCTACCCGAAGTCGAAGCCGCCGCCGTTATCGGCGTCAGAGACGAGCACGCGGACGAGGAGGTCACGGCGTTTATCCAGTTTAAAGAAAATATGAGCCTAGACGAAAAAGATATCCGCGCGCATCTAAAAAAACACTTGGCGAATTTTAAAATTCCAAAGACGATTTATTTTAAAGACGAACTGCCTAAAAATGCGACGGGCAAGGTGCTCAAACGCGTTTTAAAGGATCAGATAAGGGGTGAAATTTAGTGCGGTTTTTGATAGAGTTTATCGGCGGCGAGCAAAATTCTAAAATTTCCTCGCTCATAAAATGCAGCGAAAACGAGGCGAAAATTTTACGCCACCTGAGCAAAAACTACGTCGAGGGCACTCCGCAAAGTAGCGCCTACGACGTGCTTTGCGCGGTTTTTGGTAGCGAGGAGTATAAATTTTTAGCAGGCCTTGCAGATGTAAAAAACCTGCTAGAAAGCGGCTGGATCGTGCAGGGCTTTTCTATATTTAAAAACCCTAACGCAGACGGTGCGGGCTCAAATTTACTAGGCCTGCTTCACAGCGAGATCTCGCTCTCGCCGCTTTTTCTAAAAATTTTAGAAGAGGGCGAATTTGGACTTACGTTGCCCGCAGTCGCGCCCTACGCCGATCATCTTGATTATCTAAAAGATCAGTTTTTACGCGTGGAGCTTTACGGCAAGCTCTCGTTTTTTAGCAAAAACGTCTCAAGCGACGCCAAAAGCCGCCTCGAAAAAGACGTGAAAGAGCTAGAAGCCATCATCGAAAAACGGCTAAATTTAAGCAAAATTTCGATTTCCGTCGAGCAAATTTTCAAAGATAACGCGCTAAACGACAAAGAGCAGCTGATTTTCCTCGCGCTTTTAAAGGAAGAATACGTCGGCGAAACGGACGCAAACCGCGATCTAAACGCGCTTGTGGGGATTTTAAGCGCGGATGAATTTGAACGCATAAAAAACCGCGCTCTACTGGACGAGGGCTCAAAACTAATCGAAAACGGCCTCATCGACTACGACGAGTCGCTAAACGCTTACGGCGGCTTTAGCAGGACATTTTACATAACAGACGAAATTTTACAAAGCGTAATGCACCCAAAAACCGAGAGCAAAAGCAAAAAACTAGCGCTAGAAACTCTCGTAAAAGAGCAGGAAATCTTTGAGCTCATCGAGCCATCGACCGACATAAACGACGTCGTGCTGGACGTCAAGGTAAAAGAGCTGCTGGACGCGATCTTAAAGCAAGTAGATCGCCGCGTGCTGGCGCGCCTATCTAGCTGGGGCATCAAGTCGCGCAAAAACGTGGATGCCAAAATCATCTTTTACGGACCGCCGGGTACGGGCAAAACCATGAGCGCGCTAAGCCTCGCAAAGAGCCTAAAAAAGCAGGTTCTTAGCTTTGATTGCTCTAAAATTTTGAGCAAATACGTCGGCGAAAGCGAGCAAAACGTGCGTAAAATTTTCGACACCTACAAAGAAATCTGCGCCAAAAGCAAGAGCGAGCCCGTGCTACTGCTAAACGAAGCCGATCAGTTTCTAAGCACGCGCGTCGAGGGCGGCAGTGGGGCGGACAAGATGCACAACCAAATGCAAAATATATTTTTGGAGCAAATCGAGCGCTTTGAGGGCGTGCTCATCGCCACGACGAACTTCTTGCAAAGCCTAGATATCGCGTTTTCTCGCAGGTTTGATTATAAGATCGAGTTTAAAAAGCCCGACCTCGCCGCTCGTCTTGCGATCTGGCGCAAAGTGCTGCCCGAAAATGCGAGCTTTGAAGAAAATTTCGACGTCAAACAGCTGGCTAAATTTGAGCTAAGCGGCGCGCAAATCATGCTAGCACTTAAAAATACGGCTCTAAAAGTCGCCGTGCGCGAGGACGGGATATTTACGATCGGCGACTTTGAAAGCGAGATCAAGCGCGAGATGAGCTCAAATTTCGGCGAGGATAAGAAAGTCGGGTTTGACGGGTAAATTTGGCTAAATTTGGAGTGCAGCGGATTAAATTTAGTTAAATTTAGCCTAACGTTTTTGTTAAATTTGACTGCGCTTGCTCTAAAATTGAGTTACACGCTCGGCTTTATCGCGCATTCTTGCAAATTTAAGCGTTAAATTTGCAGCTCGGCTAGCGAAAATTTGGCAAGCGATTTAATTTATGCAACCCTAGCTACTCAAATTTGAAAAGGTTATCAAGCATGAGTGATTTTTTACTACGCCAAGTCAAGCTATTTTTAGGTATCGCAGCCGTTTGTGCTCCGCTATGCACGGTCATCTACTTCATATCAAAAGAGTATTTCGACGAAATTTTAGTCGGCATTTTCATCACGTATATTTTCCTGCTCGTTATTTTCGTTTTTAAATTCATCAAGCTACTTTTAGGCTTCAAGGACGAGAACAAAAAGCCCGTTTGGGAGCAAATTTTAACTTGGCTTTCAAATATAGTTTAGATCGACGCGCTTAAACGAGATCTTGCTCACCAAACCTCTCGCCCGCTTTTAAAATTTCATCCCTTAGCTTCTCGTGTCCTGCAGATAGAGCTGCGATCTTAGCTAGTTTTTCGCTCTTTATCTGCGCAAATTCGCTCTTTAGAGCCGATAAAATTTTATTTAAAAATGACGCATTACCTAGCATTTCGTTTTCAAATTCGTATAAATTTAGCGACGTCAAAACGCGGTCTTGCACCTCGTCAAAGCTTGGGATAAACAGAGCAAAGCCGTTTTGCTCGTGTGCGCGCATCGAGCCCGCGATTTTTTCTTTTAGAAAATACACGGCGATTTTAACGGCGTTTTCGTAGTTTGCGGCGACTTTGAGGTTTAGCTTTTCAAAAAACAGCGCCGTCTTTTGCAGTCCTTTAAATTTCGCCGTCTCATAGTCTCGCAAAAACGTCCTATACACCTGCCCCGCATACGTCCTAACGTCGGCAAACACGGTATCAGAGTGCGTTTCGTCCTCTTTTTGGGCATTTTCAAATTCGGATTTATAAATCATAAATTCGCACTCTAGCCGAGCGTAAATTTCATCCAGTGCCGCGCCGATCTCCTCTTGTAGCGCGCTTAAGCCGCGCTTATACGTCCTAAAAAATTTGGCGAATTTTACGTCGTTGTAGATGAGTTTTGAAAACACCTCGTCGCTGTCAAAATCAACCGCCTCATACGAGCTAGCTTCAAAATACTCGCCCTTTAGCAGCGTTTTTCGAGGCGCGTATTTATACTTTTTCACGCTTTTTAGACTGGCTAATATTTCGTCTGCAACGAGCTTTGCGACGTGTTTTAGCTCGTTAAAGGCTAGCTCGATTTTCGGTTTAAAATTTTCTTGCACGGCTTTTAAATTTGACTCCAGCTCGGCGTCAAATTTAGCGATTATATCGCCCGCTTTTTCGTAAATTTTAGCGATCTTTTCGTGTTGTTCGGCATTTACGGCAACCAGCCTAGCGCACTTTTCGCGCACGAATTTTTCTTTTATCTCTTCGCCGCCAAAAAGCTCGCGGATAGCGCTTATCACTTCGCTAAAATTTGACTCCGCCAAAAGCACCGCGTCGCCGTTTGCCTGCGCCGTTACGGCCTGCTTCGCAGAAACCGCGATGATGCGCCCAAAAAATCTCCCGTATGTCGTTTGTGCGTGATTTTTTAGCCGCTCAAGCTCGTCCTTGCTTAGCTTATCTTTTTGATTTAGCAAGCAGATCGCCGTTTTACCCCCGTCAGCTAAAAACTCCTCGATCTGCGCGGCTTCGCTAGCGCGCGCGGCGTTATCGGCGAGGCTTAGCCAGATGACGCCCGCGACGTCTTTTAGCACCTCGTGCGTGACGGCGGTGTCGGCCTTTGAGAGCGAGTTTAGCCCCGGCGTATCGACGAAATTTACCAGCTTTAAAATCTCAGAGGGCGCGTAAACGCAAAGCCTGCTAACATCATCGCCAAACACGCGCTGATCGACGAATCGCCCTATCTCCTCGACGCCCAGATACAGCTCTCTGCCGTTTTCGTAAAGCACGCTAAGACCGGGCGCGGCGCCGTATCTGATAAAGGTCGGCTTGGATGTCACCGGAGTTAGGCCCGAGGGCAAGATTTCGCTACCCAAAAGCGCGTTTAAAAACGTAGATTTGCCACTAGAAAACTGTCCAACTATAGCGACTGTAAGCGGGCTAGATAAAAATAGATCGAGTTTATTTAGCTCGCGCTCTAGCTCGATGCTAGGGTGAAATTTGGGCTCGGTTAGCTCGTTTTGCAGCCGCTTAAATCGCCCGTGAAAATCGTCCGAAAATATCTTAAAATACCGCGTTTTATACGCGTTTATAAACTCCTCAAACACTTTGCAGCTCCAAATTTATAGCATTTATCGCCTCGCTTTGCGAGTTTAGTCGCTCTAGCTCCCGCGAGCTCGCTCCGCTAGTTTGCGCCAGCTGGGCAAGCTCGTTTTTTAGGGCTTCTTCGCTGATTGCGAGCGCCTTTTCTTGCTCTTTTAGCGCGGCTTCGATCTGCTTTTTAAACTCGCTTTTTTCAAATTCGCTAAGCTCGAAAACGAAATTTTTTATCCGCTGGGCGCCCAAAAACTCCTCCGCGGCTAATTTGGCAGCCTCGGATACGCCTTGCGCGCCCGAGTTTGCCGCGCCAGCTACCGCGTCCGCGACCTCTATGCACTCTAAATTTATCCCTTTTGATTGCAGATAGTCGTTTATGCTAAAGACCTCGATAGCAGCCGTTTTGCCCTCAAATTCGCCAAATTTTAGCGCGATATTTTGTGCGCACACGTCGATTTGCCGCACGATTTCGTTGCGGTTTTGACGCATCAGGACGACTACGCCGTCTTTTATCGTAGTTTGCGCGATACGCGAGAGGCGCTGCGGGTCGATCTTTTGTTTTTTGGCGGCCGCATAGTTTACGTCGTCTGCGACGCGCTGCTTTAGCGTTTGCGCCAAAGACCTTAGCCCAAGCTCGTAGCTAGCCGCAGTTTTAGCCGTATCTAGGCGCTCTAGCTCCTCTTTTACTGCGCCCCTCACGTCCTCCAGGCGACTAGCTAGCGCAGCTTTTTGCTCGTTTAGCTCGGCGAGCTTTTGCGACAAGCTCAAATTTGAGCCCGTTAGCTTTAAAATATCGCTTTGCGTATCCGCCGCAAACTGCACGCAGACG
>ERZ772971.1460-NODE-1460-length-13682-cov-7.051515_pt1 | contig 13682 bp, 10 predicted proteins | sample MGYA00511943_ERZ772971 | MGnify/ENA primary metagenome ERZ772971 (study PRJEB29015, sample SAMEA2737929) | human oral metagenome | biome: human oral; feature: human-associated habitat; material: dental | place: China | collected 2144 ... | reverse complement strand
CACCGACCACAGGATCACCGTGGACAGCGGTTTGACCCAAGTCTGCGACGGATCGGGCTCCCCGAAGGTGTAGAATACCGGAATCGCCAGCGCCAGTGCCACCATATGGGACGGCCAGATTCGCGCCACCCGTCGCCACCAGAATTGCCTGGCCCCGACCTGGGGTCGCGCCGACCAGGTCAGGACGAATCCTGACAGGACGAAGAAGAATGAGACCCCGGTGTAACCAAAATTCATCAGCGACTGCCCCTTGAATGGGGCCAGATTACCCATATGGTAGGCGAACACGAAGAATGCCGCCCACCAGCGCATGCCCGTTAATGAATCGAGACGGGTGACGGTCGACGCCGTCGCAGGACTCTGGAAGGGCCGCGAGGGCTCTACCGACTTGGGAACTCGCACGGACCGCTCCATCCTCGTGAACATATGAATGACCTCCGCGGCCAGGTACTGGCGCAGACAATCCGGCAGCCCGCTGACGAGAGGACCGGACGGTCGCACGCCGAGGGCGTTTCTTCTTGAAGTCCGGACCGAATGGACGTGCCGCGCGCGACGCTCCAGTCCCCCGGAACACCGTGCTCGATCACCGCACGAACAACTGGGCCACGACTGGAACGCACGGCCGCCCGACCGGGAGGGCGATTCCTTACGCGCGTCATCGTGCTCCTCGAACGGCTTCGGCGCGAACACCCGGCCGACCCAGACGATGGACGGATACGACGGATGCGCCGAGAGCGCCTTGAGCGCGGCGCAGCACCCGGAACCCGGAACCCCGGCCGGGACGGCCGCCCCGGCGCCCCGATCCGCGCGCCGCCGAAGCCCGATTGACGGCTCGTGCGCCGCAGCGGATCCGCGGGCCGGCCAGTCGGGCTACGACCCCGGTTGAGCCCCTCGGAGTCCGGCCGCAGTCGTCCATCACAACGGCGATGACCATTGGGCCGCCATCGGTGTGGCCATCGCCTCCCGAACCGTCTGCGAGTGATTACTCACACTGCTCCTGGGGGCTCGGGCCGCGCGACTGCCCGCGCCTGCACCCCGTGGGGACTGGCCGTAAACTGGGATGTTCGTAGGCACCGGAATCGGCTCGTTGTGCGGGCCAGTCTCTCCCAGAACAAAGGCTCGTCGCTACCAGGAAGGCACCTCCATGAAGATCGCCATGATCGTCAACCACTACCCTCCTGGGCTCGGCGGACTCGAGTTCCACGCCCACAATCTCGCCCGCGGTCTGGCGAAGCAGGGGAACCAGGTCTGGGTCCTGACCATCTCCGACTCCCCCGGCCGGCGCACCGAGGACGGCGTCCGAGTCCTCACGGGCCGCTCCCACCTGCCCGTCGCGGAGGTCATCAGCTTCCCCTCGCCGGGCGCCCGCCGCGGCATCACCCGTTTCCTGCGCGCCCACGACATCGATGTGGTCTCGACCCACACGCGGTTCTTCCCCATGAGCCTCATCGGCCTGCGGGCCGCTCACGCGGCGGGCGTGCCCGTGATCCACACCGAGCACGGCAGCGGGTTCGTGGCCACGCCCTCGCCCGTCATCGCCCTGGGGTCGCGCGTCGTCGACATCACTGCCGGACGCTACATACTGCGTCACGCCGACAAGGTCCTGGCCATATCCCCGCAGGCCGCCGCCTTCGTCAAGCGGCTCGGGGGCGTGGACGCCGACGTCTTCTACAACGCGATCGTCCCGTCGACGTACACGGGCGAGATCCCGCAGCGCCCCGGTCGCCTCGTGTTCGTGGGACGGGTGGTCGCGGGCAAGGGCTGGAGCATCTTCCTCAACGCGGTGGCCGCCCTGCGCAGCAGGGGGATGGACGTCGAGGGCGAGCTCCTGGGGGACGGCGCCGATCTTGCCAAGGCCCGACGCCGCGTCACCGGGCTCGGCCTCGACGGCGTGGTCGCCGTGCGCGGGCGCGTCAGCCAGGACGAGGTCCGCCGGGTCCTGCGAGGGGCGACCCTGGTCAACCCCACCATCCTGTCGGAGGGGTTTCAGACGACGCTGCTGGAGGCGATCGCCGAGTCCGGGCGCGTGGTCACCTTCGACGTGCCCGGCGCCCGCCTGCTGCGCGACTCCGGGGCGCCCGTGCGCGTCTGCCCCGACCGCACCGAGGAGTCCCTCATCGAGACCCTCGCGGGCGCGCTCTACGAGCCGGACCCCCTCGCCTCGCCCGAGCTCATCACCAAGTGGACCTGGCCCGTGCGCATCGGGGAGTACATCCAGATCGTCGAAGAGGTCGTCGGTGCGCACTCGTCGAACTCGCCGTCCCCGAAAACGATCATCTAGACTCTGACGCGTCCGGGCCGCGCTCCCGCCCCATCGGCTCACACCTGACGAACGAGGATCCGCCACTCCATGACTGCCACCGCCACCCCACTGGCCATCAAGACCACGCCGATCCCCGGCTTCCTGCGGATCGATCTCACCGTCCACGGAGACAACCGCGGCTGGTTCAAGGAGAACTGGCAGCGCGAGAAGATGGTCGCGCTCGGCCTGCCGGACTTCGGCCCGGTTCAGAACAACATCTCCTTCAATGACGAGGTCGGGGTGACCCGGGGCATCCACGCCGAGCCCTGGGACAAGTTCGTCTCCGTGGCCACGGGGCGGGTCTTCGGAGCGTGGGTGGACCTGCGCGAGGGGCCGAGCTTCGGCACCGTCTACACCACCGAGATCGACCCCTCCGTGGCCGTCTACGTGCCCCGGGGCGTGGGCAACGCCTACCAGACCCTCGAGCCGAACACGGCCTACACCTACCTGGTCAACGACCACTGGTCGCCGTCGGCCCAGTACACCTCCCTCAACCTCGCCGACGAGACCGCCGCGGTGCCGTGGCCCATCCCCCTGGAGCGGGCGATCCTGTCGGACAAGGACAGGGCCCACCCCCGCATGGCGCAGGTCGCCCCCTTCCCCGCGGCCGACGCGTCCGGCCGGCGCGTCCTGGTCACGGGCGCGCTCGGCCAGCTCGGCCGCGAGCTCATGGCGCAGCTGCCGCGGGCCGGCTTCACGGCCACCGGCGTCGACCTGCCCGAGTTCGACATCTCCGACGCCGCGCAGATGGCGGCGGTGGACTGGTCCGCCTACGACGTCGTCATCAACGCCGCCGCCTGGACCGATGTCGACGGCGCCGAGACGCCGGACGGGCGGCGCCAGAGCTGGCGGGCCAACGCCACCGGGCCGGCGAACCTCGCCCGCGAGTGCGCCGCGCGCGCGCTGACGCTCGTCCACATCTCCAGCGAGTACACCTTCGACGGGACCACCCCGGTCCACACCGAGGACGAGCCGCCGAGCCCCCTGGGCGTCTACGGGCAGTCCAAGGCCGGCGGGGACGCGGCCGTCCAGGCGGCCCCGAGGCACTACCTGGTGCGCACCAGCTGGGTCGTGGGCGACGGCAGGAACTTCGCGCGGACCATGGCCTCGCTGGCCGGGCGCGGCATCGCCCCGAAGGTCGTGGCGGACCAGACGGGGCGCCTGACCTTCACCGCGGACCTGGCCGCCGGGATCATCCACCTGCTGACGACGCGGGCCGAGTACGGCACCTACAACCTCTCGGGCGAGGGCCCGGTGGTCTCCTGGTGCGACGTCGCCAAGCGCGTCTACGAATTGGTCGGGCACAGCCCAGACGAGGTGACGCCGGTCACCACCGAGGAGTACTATGCCGGACAGGAGGGCATCGCTCCGCGTCCGCTCAGCAGCGCCCTGGACCTGAGCAAGATCGAGTCCGCCGGTTTCACGCCCGCGGACTCGATGACCCGGCTCAAGCGGTATGTCTCCTCGCTCTAACACCCCGGACTCCTCCCCCGAGAAGGACGACGGCGCCCCCGCGCCCGGGACCAGGACCGAGCGCCCGTCCGCCGCGCCCCCGGCGCCACCCGAGCCAGGGAGCGCCGCGCCCCCCGCCGATCCGTCCGACCTCTCCGGTCGGCTCCGCGCCCTGCTGCGCCGCACCGGCGGCCCCCGGAGCCGCAGGGTCGGCGGGGTCGTTCTGGTCCTGGCGCTCGTCATCACCGGCCTCGGTTGGATCTTCGCCTCCCCCGTCGGCGGATCCCCGGATGACGACTACCACCTGGGCAGCATCTGGTGTCCGCGCCCGCTGGAGTCCTCCGGATGCCGGACGCGCGTCTCCGAAGACGGCGTGCTCCAGGTCCTCGTGCCCGAGACCGTGGCCGACAACACCCCCTGCTACGCCTTCCACCCCAGATCGTCGGCCGCGTGCCGTTTCTACCTGTCCGACGACGTCATGGAGTTCACGTCGCGATACGACGACGGGAACTACCCCTACGGCTATTACCAGTTCCACCACTTGCTCGTGAGCCCCTCGGTCACCCGCTCGGTCCTGCTCATGCGGGCGGTCAACCTCGCCATTGCGATCGCTCTCCTCGGCGGGATCGCGGCGGCCATGCCCACAACGATGAGAAGGGGGTACGCGCTGGCCATAATGGTGTCGTGGATCCCCATGGGCGTCTACTTCATCACCTCGAACAATCCGAGCTCGTGGGCCCTGACCGGCGTCCTGGCCTACGCCGCGGGCCTGTACGGCTCCGTCCATCATCCGGCCCCCGGGGCCCGGCGATGGGTCCTGCTCGCCCTGGCCGCCGTGGGCGCCCTCCTGTGCTGCACCTCGCGCGGCGATTCGGCCTTCTTCGTCTTCGTGGTCTCCCTGGCGGTGCTCATAACGGCGCCGTGGCGCCGCGCCATCGCGCCCCAAGCGCTCACCGCGCTGGTCGCGAGCGCCATCGGCGTGCGGGTCATGACGACGACGGGGCAGGCCCGGGCCGTGCACGAGAAGCCCGCCTTCCCCGGCCTGTCGCTCGGAGATCGGCTCAAGCTCGATATCACCACCCTTCCGGACTACTTCGCCGGGTTCTACGGGCGCCGCTGGGGCGCGGGGTGGTTCGACGTCCCCTTCGACGGGGCCGTCGCCATCGTCTCCGTGTCCCTGGCCGGGGCCGCCCTGTTCCTGGGCGCTCGCAGGCTCACGCGGCGCAAGGCGCTGGCGGCCCTCGTCGTCTTCGGCGCCATGAGCGGCATTCCCATCGTCGCGGCGGTGCAGAACTTCTGGCCCTACGTGTACCAGTACCAGCCGCGCTACATGCTGCCCCTCCTCGCGGTGTTCTTCCTCCTGTGGTTCGTCGTGGCCGATGGGCCCCCCTTCGCGTCGCGCCCCCAGATCGCCCTGCTCCTCGGGTTGTCGGCCGCGGTGCACTCGCTGGCCCTCCACATCGTCATCCAGCGCTACACCCGCGGAATGGATGATCAGTCCTTCAGCATGCTCTCCAACCTCAACAGCATTGTGCGCTGGTGGTGGAACGTCCCCGTATCCCCCATGACGGTGTGGCAAGTCGCCTCGACGACGTATCTCATCGCCGTCGTAACGGCCGTGGCCCTCACGCGTCCGCGCGACGGCGCGCGGCCCCGGTCGGAGTGCGCCGATGACGCGGTGGCGCCATGATCCACGCCGTCGTCGTCACCTACCAGCCGCCCGACGTCACCGCCCTGCTCACCGAGCTGAGCCGTCAGTGCGACGCCGTCACCGTGGTGGACAACGGCTCGGACTCCGCGGCGGTGGCCGCCCTGCGCGCCTCCTGCCGGGCCACCGGGGCCGAGCTCGTGGCGATGCCCGCCAATCTCGGCATCGCCAAGGCGCAGAACATCGGGGTGGCCCGCGCGATGACCTCCTCCCCCGACTTCATCCTCCTGTCGGACCAGGATTCTCTTCCCGCCGAGAACATGACCGCGCTCCTCGTCGAGGCGATCGAGGAGGACGAGCGCATCGCCGCGACGGGACCGCTGCCCTCGGAGGACCGTGAGGGCGCCGACGAGCTCGTCTACATCGACCGGGGCTGGAGCCCGAAACGGGCCACCAAGGAGGAGCTGAGCCGCCCTCGCCTCGACGCCGCCTTCCTCCTCGCCTCGGGCTGCCTGATCCGGGTGCGGGCCCTGCGGGAGATCGGCCCCATGCGGGAGGACCTGTTCATCGACCACGTGGACCTGGAGTGGGGGGTGCGGGCCCGCCGGGCCGGATGGCGCCTGGTCGCCGTGCCCGCCGCCCGGCTCAACCACTCGCTCGGCGACGAGGTGGTCCGGCTGCCCGGGCGGGCCCAGCCGATCCACGTCCACTCGCCGATCAGGAATTACTACATCGTCCGCAACACGATCGCCCTGGTGAAATGGAACGGATTCCCCGTGCGGTGGCGGATCCGCTACACCTACTGGGCGGCGAAGTACGCCGTTTTCAACTCGTTCATGGCCGGTCGGGGGCCCGAGCGGCGGCGTCTGATCGCCCGGGGACTGCGCGACGGCGTCCTCGGCCGTCTCGGCCCCATCGGGTCGAGCACGTGAATGCGGCGGCCGGCCCGCCGTCGTCGGGCCGGCCGCTCGCGGGGATCACTGCCAGACGACGTCCCTCAGCGCAAGCAGGAAGGTCCGGCCGAAACGGGTCGTGGGCTCCAGCACCGCGCTTTCGGCCCACTCGTTCCACGCATTGATGAAGACGACGCGGTGCTCGGGATCGCGGGGCATGACCGAGTCGACCAGCCCCGCCACCCACCGGCGGAAGGTGTAGGGGTTCGATCCGTACCAGGTGTCGGCCGTCCACTGACGGCGGGCGGTGTTGTCGAAGGCGACCATGGCCCCGGGGTACTCGTTGTCCTTCAGGGAGCCGGACAGCGCCAGCGAGGCCTTGACCGTCTCCTGGTAGCTCATGAAGTTGCCGCGCCACCGGTGATCGAGCACGACCTCGGTCGCCGGGCCTGCGACCCAGGGCAGGTTATGGGGCGGGAACTGGAGGGTCCCGTCAATCCCCGTGTCTTCGCCGAGGGTGCCGATGCTGTCGAATTCATCGGCGACCGCGACCGCGAGAACGTACAGGTCCCCCGCGCCCGCCTCGCGGGCCCTTTCGCGCCAGGTGCGGACGACGTCGGCGAAGTTCTTCATCTGCCCCGGCCGGTAGACGGCGAGGACGGCCTTGCCGTCGATGCGCATGTAGCGGGGGTCCAGCAGGAACTCCATGACGTCGTCGATGAAGTCCTCGGCGGGCACCTTCGAGTAGTCCTGACCGATGAGGACGTCGGAGGCCCGGCCGTCCCAGCGCCGGGTCCAGTTCTCATTCGCCCACATGATGCAGAAGGGCTGATCGGTGTCGGAGGCGTGCAGCATCTCCAGCGGGAGGTGGAGCAGGCGCTCCCCGGAGAACCAGTAGTAGTAGTACATGAAGCCGGCCACGCCGTGCTCGCGGGCCAGGGCCGCCTGCTTCTCGCGCACGGAGTCGTCGGCCAGGTCGTAGAATCCGAGCTCGGTGGGCAGCTTCGGCTGGTAGTGCCCCCGGTAGCCGGGGATGGCGGCCGTGACATTGGACCACTCGGTGAAGCCCTCGCCCCACCACCTGTTGTTCTGCGGGGAGTCGTGGAACTGCGGCAGGTAGAAGGGGATGACCTGCGCCCGGGCGCGGCGCGGCGCGGCGCGGTCGAAGCGTCGGTGGGCGCCGGCGTCCTCGGGGCCGCCCGCGGCGAGGGTCTCGGACGCCTCCGCGAGCCGGAGCCCGGCCTCCTCGGTGAGGACGCCGAGGATCCTCTCGACGGCGTGAGCGGTGGTGCCGTCGACCTGGCCGTTCTCCTCGTCGAAGTCCGCCGCCTGGAGATTGAGCGCGCGCAGGCCCTGGAGCACGAAGCCCCGGACCCAGTACATCGATCCCGAGGCGAAGCGCAGGCTGTCGCGGTCCATGGACATCTCCAGGCGCCTGAGGAGCTGGAAGACGATGCGCTCGTCGCCGCCCCAGAACTCGGGTCCGACAATGGCGTCGTCGGCGGTGACCAGGCCCAGCGACGCGTCCGCGGCGAAGGCGTCCAGGATCCGCTCGACCTGCTCGCCGGAGCCCAGGAGATCGTGAAGGAACTGGTCCTTCCATCCGGCGCCGTCGCCCGGCAGCTCCGAGTGCTCCTCCCTCCACGGGCTCTTCTTGGTGTGGAGCTTGAGGATGACCTCGTAGGGGTCGAGGAGCCCGGCATTGACCAGCTGCACGGTGGGGAAGATGTCCCGCCCGTGGTTGTCGACCTCGACGACGGACACGTGCCCGAGTCGCTCCAGCCGCTGCGCGGGGACCTCGACGGGGCCGCCGCTCGCATTGGTGATGAAGAGGTCGAAGTCGACGGGCAGGGCGGTCAGGGCGTCGAAGAGCTCGTCCATCAGCTCGGGGTAGAAGCAGTGGATCACGACGGCGACCCTCGCCGGATCGGCGTTGACCAGGCCGTCCTCCACCCGCCAGTGGTCCGGGAAGCCGGAGTTCTGCCGGCCCCCCAGCCTGGCGACGTACTCGTTGAAGTCCGCGCAGTGCTCGCTGCGGAAGCCGTGGATGCTCCCGGAGGCGATGAAGTTGGCCAGGGCGTTGCGCCCCCTGGCGGCGAAGTAATTGGCTCGTCGCGTCAGTCCGGTCTTGGTCGCCTTCATCTTGTCAGTCCTTACCACGTGGTGATATCGGTCGCGAAGCGCCGCTTGATGTACTGCGCGGCCTCGGCGGCCTGGGCCATGGTCGACGGGTGAGTCATAATGGTGCGCTTGAGGAACGGGAACCCCGACTCGATGAGGTTCTTCCAGCCGTCGACCGTCGGGTTCGAGTAGGGGACGCCGAGCTCGGGGCCGGTCACCCAGACGTCCGTCGAGTAGCACTCGGAGAAGGAGACCCTGGACACTCCGAGCTCGTAGGCCAGGACGACGTCGTCCTTGTCGGGCTCGACCCGGATCGAGTTGAAGAAGTCCCGCCACGGCTGGTCCTGGAGGATGCCTCCCCGGTAGGCCAGGAAATAGCTCTGGATGTGGCGAGCGAACTGGTAGGAGGCCGTCATCCCGCGAATGTCGGGACCGGGTGCGGAGACCCATTCCAGAAGGTGGTCGATGGGCTCGAAGGGTCCGAGGAGCGAGTCATTGGTCAGCAGGACGGTGCCGATGCCGCGCAGCTCGGGGAAGCAGCCGAGCGCCGTCGCCCACGACCCGAAGTCGTAGCCCAGGTTGGGCCGGCGCAGCACCATGGTGGTCTCGGGAAGACCGTGGGGGAACTCCAGCGGCTCCGGGCTCTCGCACGTGGACACCACGATCGTCGTGTAGCCGTTGTCCGTGAGCCGGCGCAGGTACTCCGACAAGGAGCGCGGCTGACGGGGACCGGTCGAGAACTGGGCCACAATGGCCACGCGGTCGGTATTGATGACCGTTTCCGGTCTCCCGGTCTCGATGTGCAGGCGCCCGCGGGAGACCTCCGACACGAGCGGACCGCGACGGCGCCTCAACGAAGGGCCTTTCTGAGATGGGCCTTGGCCATGCGGACCGGTGCGGTCATCCGCCATGAGGAGGAGTGGCGCATGACCGCGATCTGCTCCCAGGCGCCGTCGACGGTGCGCTGCGCCCGGCGGAGCTCCTTGGCCAGCCTCTCGTTATCCAGTGAGAGCTCGGCGAGCTCCCTCTGGGTCTTGCGCAGGGCCGCCCTCAATTGTCGGATCTCCTCGACGTCGTTCGTCTCGGCGTCATTCGTCTGTGTCACTTCTCTGGCCTCTCAATCACGGATACCCCCGGGCTCCCGCTCCACGTCCCCCGGGGGAGGGTGACGAGGCCGGGTTCATCCATCGTCTGGTCCGCACGCACAATCAGCTCCGTGCGCCGGTCGGACAGGTCGTAGATATGGCCGTCGCGCACGAAGCAGGTCGTCAGCCACAGGCGTCCCGGCTGGAACACGACGGAGTCGATGCGGTAGTCGACGAAGGCATCGCCGACGCCCAGCGTGTACAGGGTACCGGCGGCGCGCGAATTCGGCCCGGCCACGGTGACGCCGCCGTCGGTGGTGAACCCCAGTCCGAGCTCGACGTCGTGCAGCTCCTCCCTGGCCCGCACGTGGATGCGCAGCGTCGCCGGTCGCCCGTAGCTGATGAAGGGCAGCGCGGCGCCGTCGTCGTCCAGGACCTCCACCCTCGTCATGCGGCACTCGCCGGTGCCCTGGTTCATCTTGTACTGGTCGTCCTCGGGGAACTCGCCGGCCTCCTCGGAGCGCTTGCGCGCCTCCTTCTCATTGACCGCGGTGAGGTAGGCGGAGACGACCTTGTCGGCGGAGCCGACCATCTGGACGCGCCCGTGGTCGAGCCACACGATCTCATCGCACATCTCGGTGGCCAGGGACAGCGAGTGGGTCACCAGCGCGATCGTCGTCCCCTTGTCCCGCAGTTCGCGCATGAGGTCGAAGCACTTGCGCTGGAACTCCTCGTCTCCGACGGCGATGATCTCGTCGACGATGAGGATCGTGGGCTTGATGGCGACCGCCGTGGCGAAGCCGAGGCGCACGGTCATGCCCGAGGAGTAGACCTTGACCGGCTCATCGATGAAGTCGCCGATGTCCGCGAATTCGATGATCCAGTCGAGCGACTCGTCGATCTGCCTCCTCGACCGGCCGAGGATCGAGCCGTTGAGGTAGATGTTCTCCCGGCCCGTGAGCTCGCCGTGGAAGCCCGCCCCCACCTCCAGCAGCGCGTCGACCTTGCTCGTGACCGAGACCTCCCCCCTCGTGGGCCGGTACACGCCGGCCAGGATCTTGAGCATGGTCGACTTGCCCGACCCGTTGTGCCCGATGAGGCCGAAGGTCGTGCCCTTCTTGACCCGGAAGCTGACGTCGTCCAGGGCGCGGAACACGTGCGAGTCCCGGGAGGAGCCGCGCACGAACCGCTCCTTGAGCGAGTCCCGCCGGTCCGCGTGCATGGTGAAGGCCTTGGAGACGTGCTCCACCTCGATGGCGTACTCGTCGTCGTCATCGAGGTGCACGACGGCCGCGCTGCTGGCACTCATCGGGTCAAATCCTCTCTCCCAGGTCCGCTCCCCACCGGCGGAACACCCACACGGCCACCGCGAAGGCCGCGAGCGACCAGGCGCAGCACGCCAGCCAGTCGCCCGGGTCCCCGGGCCGCAGGGAGTAGACCAGCGAACGGAACAACTCGATGAACTCGGCCATCGGCATGGCCTCGACCAGGGCGTGCGCGGGCAGCCCCCACACGGTGTCGGGGACGATATCGGGGTTGTAGATGATCGGCGTGGCGTAGAACGCCAGCTGGAGGAAGACGCCGACGAGGTGGGCCAGGTCGCGGACGTAGATGTTCCAGATGGACACGATGACGCTCACGGCGCCCGTGAACACTATGAGAAGCACCAGGAAGGGCACGAGGAGCAGCCAGGTCCACGAGACGTTCGCCAGCAGCGCCAGGACGATGAGCAGCAGCCCCACCTCGACCGCCGACTGCACCCCGATGGCCAGGCAGGAGCCCAGGACCGCCGAGTAGGCGGGGAAGTAGACCTTCTGAAGCAGGCTGCCCGACCCCATGAGTCCGTTGATGCCCGCGTTGATGGAGTTCTGGAAGAACCCCCAGATGGTCAGGCCGGCGAAAAGCCAGACGGCGAAGATGCCGATCCCCTGGTGCCGGGAGGCGATCTCGGTGGGCACCATCTTGAACAGCCCGCCGAATATAAGGGTGTATATGCCCAGGGAGGCCAGCGGAACGACGAGGGACCACAGCCAGCCGAGCAGCGTCCCGTTGAACTTGGACTTCAGATCTCGCTGACCGAATGCCCTGATGAGATCCCACTCGTGCCAGACCGGTCTAATGGGCCTCACACTCGTTTTCGTCATTTAGGTCCTCACTCACAGGCAGCGGGTCGTGTCGCGGTGCTTGAGACGGCCCCCGACCGTCACGCGTCCATCCCCCTGGTATGGGCGCCAGCAGGAACCACCCAACCATAGCCCGTCCCGGGCCGACGGCGCAGATCGTCTAGGTCACGCGGACCGTCCGGCGGAGCCCCGCGAAGGACGGCGGGGCCCGGCGGCCGCGACGGCGGCCCCTCCTCCGGCCCGCGCCGGGTCCGCGCGGGCCTACCAGGCGCCGTCGTCGATCTGCTCCTGGGCGGCGGAGCGGATCCAGTCCATCATCGAGTAGCCGACGTCACCCGGGCAGGTGGTGTAGCCGACGTCACGGTGGGCGGAGATGGTGTCCAGGTCGATGGTCTGGCCCCTCCGGTACTTCTGGGTCGCGCGGAAGGTGAAGCGGGAGGAGCCGTAGGCGTCCGTGACGCCGGCCCGGGCGAGGAACCAGCCGGTCATCTGGCCGACGCGCTCGATCTGGATCGAGGAGGGGCTGACGAAGCTGTAATTGCCCATCATGGCGATGCCCATGGTGCCGGTGTTGGCGCCGTAGGAGTGCCCGCCGACGACCATGGTGCCGGGGTCGGAGTCGAGGGTGCCGTAGCGCCCCTCGAAGACCTGCCCGTACTTGTCGACCAGGAGGTTGTAGCCGATGTCCCCCCAGCCCAGGATGACGGCGTGGTAGTAGTAGATGCCCCGCACGATCGAGGGGGACTGCTCGGGGGTGTAGTCGTTGGTGCCCGCGGTGTGGTGGACGATGACGTGGTCGGCGGGGACGTAGTTCGGCCTCCAGTTCAGGTAGGCGGGGTTCGCGCCCCACTCCTCGCGCGTGGTCACGAGCGCCGACGGGTCGTCCTGCGCGGCGGCCGGGGCGGCGGCCGGGAGCTGAACGGCGCTCGCGCCGGTCAGGTTCTCGGCGGGGCCCCGATCGTCCCGCAGGCCCGACTGCGCGGCGGAAGCGGCGGCCACGCCCGTCGGCTCGGCCTCGGCGGTGCGGACGTCCGCGGCCCCGAGGTCGCTCTCCCCCGAGGGATGGTCGGGCACGAGGGCGAGGGTGAGGTCGGCCGGCAGGGCGGCGGCGTCTCCGACGACGGAGGCCTGGACGGCGTCGGCGCCGCCGGTGACGAGCTCGTCGGTGCCCGCGCGTCCGACGCCGTCGTCGCGTCCGGCGTCGGAGGGCTCGTTGAGGTACCAGGGGGACCACTGGCCGTCCTGACGCACGCGCAGGTAGATGCTCACGCCCTCGGGCGGGGCGCCGTCCTCGCCGCCGGTCCACGTGAAGCCGGCGACGAGGAAGTCGTCGACCTTCAGCGGGTCGGTCAGGATGACGGCGTCGCGCTCGGGGTCGACGGCGCCGGCCCCGGAATCGGGGGCATCGGCCTCGGGGCCGACGTCGCCGGCGGCGGCCGTCAGGGCGTTGACCGCATCGGGCGCGGCGGCCGGGGCCCGGGAGGATCGCGCCCCGTCGAGGCCGGAGCGCGCGATCTCGGTGCTCCGCCCGGACTGCGTGGTCAGGTCCAGGAGCTGGACCGGCGCGGGGTCCGCGGACGCGCTCGGGGCCGGGTCGCCGGAGGAGACGGAGACGGGGGCGGAGGCGACGAGGCCCGCGAGGACCAGGGGCACGACGAGGACGGGGCGAAGGTATCGGGGGATCGGCATGACGCTCCTTCGGGTGGCGGCTCCACGCACCTGTGTCACAAGCAACACATGATACTGATGTGACTAATGATGTTCATGGTGAACTTTACCGCTCGTGTGACGATTCGCAAGGGTCTTTCGGGCACCGCTTCATCACGACGGCGGCCCGACCGCGGAGCCGTCCCGTCCGAACCGGCCCGACCGGCCCCCGCCGCCGGTCGCGCCGCAGGGCCGCCCGCCGCGCCCCTGTGGCATCATGACCCCTAGCCAGCGGCGATCATCCGCCTTCGACTCGGCACAACGGAGCTCCATCCATGAACGTCCTCATCACCGGGGGCGCCGGCTTCATCGGCGCCAACTTCGTCCACCAGACCCTGGTGCGCCACCCCG
>ERZ772971.1459-NODE-1459-length-13683-cov-7.051071_pt1 | contig 13683 bp, 13 predicted proteins | sample MGYA00511943_ERZ772971 | MGnify/ENA primary metagenome ERZ772971 (study PRJEB29015, sample SAMEA2737929) | human oral metagenome | biome: human oral; feature: human-associated habitat; material: dental | place: China | collected 2144 ... | reverse complement strand
TAATGCACGACATTGCCCTCCGTGGTCATGAGAAAACCCTGCTTCTGCCATACGTCATAGGGCACATGGTCACGGCGCACGCGAAGTTCCAGATTTTCCTCTGGAATCCAGAAATATGGAAGCACAACAAAAGAGTCATCTTCCTCAGCCGGAGGAAATACGAGCACGAATGCCGTAATGTCCATCGTGGAGGAAAGGTCAAGACCGCCGTAGCAGATGCGTCCCTCTAATTCTTCTGCATCTACGGGTATGGCGCACGCGTCCCACTTGTCCATCGGCATCCATCGTACGGACTGCTTCACCCACTGATTCAACCGCAGCTGTCGGAAGCTGTTCTCCTCGGCTGGATTCTGCCGTGCAGAGTCACAAGCTGCCTGTACCTTGTCGATACCGACCGTGATGCCGAGGGACGGATTCGACCGTTTCCAGACCTCCGGGTCTGTCCAGTCCTCATCCTCCTTCGCTCCATAGATGACAGGGTAGAAAGTCGAATCAATCTTTCGCCCTTCCAGAATGTCCTTCGCTTTCTGGTGCGTCTCATAGCAGATGGACTGTGTATCCGTCCCCGCTGTGGTAATGAGAAAGTAGAGTGGCTGCATCCGCGCATCGCCCGAGCCTTTCGTCATAACGTCAAAGAGCTTGCGGTTCGGCTGCGTGTGCAGCTCGTCAAACACAACACCGTGAATGTTGAAGCCATGCTTCGAGTACGCCTCTGCCGAAAGCACCTGATAGAAACTGTTCGTCGGCAGATACACCATGCGCTTCTGGGAGGCAAGGATCTTCACCCGCTTTCCGAGTGCGGGACACATGCGCACCATGTCAGCGGCGACCTCGAAGACGATGCTCGCCTGCTGGCGGTCGGCGGCGCAGCCGTAGACTTCGGCACGCTCCTCGCCGTCTCCACAGCAAAGGAGCAATGCGACGGCGGCAGCCAGCTCACTGTTATGCGTCGGCACGAAGGATTCCCCTACCAGATAGCAATGGCTGCTGCTGTCCACTTGGATGCACTGCATGGGAACTCGTTCTTTGAGCGGTTCGATATTTGCTAGATAATGAAAATAGGAGCGAGCGATGGGTAGGGTTCTTTCCTCGATCTGCAGCGTCTTTGCCGCAGGGATGCGGATAATGGAGCGGCGGGCTTCTTTCTCGTTATCCCGATATTTTTCTCTGTGTTTCATCGTCCGACGGTAGATTTCGCCCGTCGTCCAAAGCACGGAGCGCAACTTGCCGATGATGTGCTCCACATTCCACAGATGACGCTCTCCCGCCACGATGGAAGAGCCGTCGCAGAAGGTCAGGCGATAGGCTTGTTCCGTATCATCCACATCACTTTTTGCAACAACACGGCAAGTCTGCCCGTTTTCATCAAAAACGGTATCTCCGACGCGAATATCGCCCATTGTGGTAAATCCGCTTGGTGTGGGGATTTTCGTATCAAGAGCCAACTGCTTGCCCTGTTTCTTGGGAATCTCAACGTACGCCGTGTTGAACTGTCGATAGCCGTTTGGTTTCAGGATGCCGAAGAGGTCACGGATGATGCGCTCCTGCCAGTCAATCAACTCGAACGGCTTTCCTGCCCACGTCCCTTTCGTATGGCACAGGCACTCGATGAAATTAACGGCATAATCAGAAGCTCTCCCGTCATACTTGGAGTCTTTTGCCATAAATCTCGTAGGCTTGTAATCCCTGAGTTTTCGCAAAATCCCCCACCTCCTATTTATGCGAGCGCGTTCTGAGCAACTGTTCCATTCGATCTTCCTGCGGCGATCCGTTAAATATCGTGGTGCAGTTCTGCTTTACGATGTCAAAAATCTCATACCAGAGCAAATTGGACTGTTTTTGATATGCTTGGCCCATCTGCACGAAGGGACTTGCAATCGCGCCGCCGGTCGTCGGATGCTTGCCAAGGAGCCCGTACTGACTCACGGCCTCTTCGCACTGGATGAAGCGGGCGAAGGCTTGTGAATAGCTTTCCAAGAGACGAGGATTCACCAGACGCTCGCAGCCGCGATCTTTGAGCCACAGCCACGTTTCACGAAAAATCTCATCCGCGCCGAGTGGCTTGCCGTTCTTTTGACGTGCAGATAAATACTCGCTCGGATTCGGCATTTCCTCACCGAAAAGTTCTGCCGTATTTGCAAGGTCAGCGCCGTCCAGTTCCGTCATGGGAAACTCCATGATGTTTGCCGCCCTGCCGGCTGCAATCTTTTCTGCCAGTGCATCAGGTTTATTGCCTGCACGGACGCGTCTTCCTCCGCGATGCGTCCCATCCTTAGCCATTTTCTGCCTCCTACTTTAACCCCCTGTTTGAATCGCCCTTTTTTTACGCGTGACCCATCGCCGGTCACACAGCGCCCCTGTTTTAGAGATTTTACCTCCCCCGGGGCCTATTCATCAGCCTTGCTTCTTTGATGAATCTTTTCGTGGCAAGACACACAGAGCGACATCAAGTTATCTGCATCATGCGTGCCGCCCTCGGACAAAGGTTGGATGTGATGTACGAGTGTCGCCGCCACGAAGCGCCCATGCGCTCTGCACATCTCGCACAACGGTTCTCGTGCCAAGTGTCGATCGCGAATCTTTCGCCACACGCTGCCGTACCGTTTAGGATGCTGGTAGCCTCGAGTAAAGCGCTCGTAGTGCTGCTGCATCGGCTTCTCATGCTTCTCGCAATATCCGCTCTTCCTGTCTGTAAGATTCGGACAATTCGCCATGCGGCAAGGACGTTTCGCTTTCCTCGGCATTTGCTACAGCTCCTTCCGCGTGCGGATGTAAAAAGGGCACTGCCGATGCAGCACCCTCAATTTCTTAGTCTATACTATATCACGTTCTTTATGGGGCTTTCTAGGGTCAATTTCTGGAACTTGTCCAGTGCCTTATTATGCAGTCGCCTCGTCCAACGATAATCAAAGCCCATCCCTACAGCAATCGCCTCAAACGATTGCCCCTGCAAATATCGTCGTGTCAGTACGTCACGATATCGGCCATCCTGCAGTTGATCAATTCGTACCTTTGCATCTTCACGCAGAGCGATGATCTTTCCCCATTGTGCTCCAATGCGTGCAGCATAACTTTCCAATACGATGATTGCGTCGGAGAGATCGCCAATTCTGTATCTGCTTACTTTGGCTTTATCATACTCCAATGCCTTCAAAGTCAATATGTCTTCCTTAGCTTGCTTGTATTCCTCTTCCAATCTTCTCAACTCGCGCTCGGCATCACGAACCCGCCAGAGATACGCCTTTGCTTGTCTCGTGTCCGTCAATGTTCGGCCTCCTTTATCCACAGGGTTTCCGTGCGCTTGTGCCCCGATGTTATCACCATGTCGGTGTCGTATCGCTCCCAGCCATGCAGATGTGCATCGTACAACTCATTTGCATATCCCGACAACATTACTGGTCCGCAATGCTTATTAAGCACGTCCAATAATTCTTCGTGCGCCGCGTCATCCATCTCGTAGCGATAGCTTGACCTGCAGCTCCTTGTTGATTGCACGTAAGGTGGATCGCAATAAATCAAAACCTTGGGATGATTAAACTGCCTGATAAGCTGCAATGCATCCCGATGTTCAATCTGCACCCGTTTCAATCTTTCTTGAGCTGCGACAATCCATTCTGGCAAGCAATTCCAATTCCGTACAGCATAAGCAGCTGTACGGCCTGCCACATCCTTTTTCCAGCCGCAATTTTTCCCATCGGCTCGCGCACCATAGCTTTGCCAAACCAATGTCAAAAATCTGGCCGCACGCTCAATATCAGACGCTTCGGGGTTACTCTGTAGAGATGCCTCGTACACCTGCCTTGCATATGGTATGCCCGCAACAACCTCGGCCAGCGTTTTGGCCTTCCGCTGCACGACCTGATACAGATTAACAACATCGCCATTGATGTCGTTAATCGTCTCAATAGGCGCAGGCACCTTGCGAAACAACACTGCACCGCTGCCAAAAAAAGGTTCAAGGTATGAGTGATGCTTTGGCATGTGCTGCAGAATAAAATCGGCAATACGCCATTTCGCACCAGGGTATCGCAAAACAGCACGCGTAATGTCTTTACTCATCACCAGTATCCTCTCTTGCGATTCTTCTCATTGACAGCTCGCTGGATTCGTCCGCGCTCTGCCTCGTCGTACCCCAATGATGCAAGCCACGACGTGCAAACCGTGATAACGTCCGTTAGTTCCTCAGCCATGAGATTCTCTGCGAACCGCACCGCTTTTTCATCCACATTGTTAATCGCCACGTCCAACGCATCATACAAAATCCCCAGCTGCACTGACGCTCGAAACGCCTCGCTTACCTCCTCCGTCAGCTTTGCCGCCCATAGCATCGGAGGTTCATCTATGAATTTCGTGCACGGCTGTGGCTTCGTCATATCGATAACGCACTTCTGCTTCGTATCAACGTGCTTCTTCTCGCAGTCTGCGAGTATCTTCAGCCGTTCGTTTTCATTCCGCAGCCGCTGCATTTCCTGCTCGTGCTCAATCAACAACTGCCGCAATTTCCCTTGATCACTATCTCCAATCAGCATAGTCTCAAGCATGTCCTCGATCTCTTCCCTGTCCATCGCGTTTCCTCCTCTCAATCTCGCGCCGCTCCGCCTCACGGCCTGCTGCAATCAATCGCTTTTGCGCCATCCGCTCCATAAGCCGGCGCATGAATCTCCTGCTCCTCTGTCCTCCGTGTCGCACCTGTTCATCCCTCCCCTCAGCGCTGATAAATCTCTGCATCGCGCACTTGTCCCAGCACGCCCGCAGTACCGTCCGCCGCAAAATACAAGGGCGATTGATTCGCCACTCGCAGCGGGGCATAAATCTGCAGATCCGTCCCACGCTGATAAAAATAACCGATCAGATCCGCAAGATGCTTTGTGTTGGCGCGCGCTCTCGGCGGCGTGCCGTTCGCATGATTGCACATAAGCACCTCGGCGGGGTATTTCATGGCTATGGTCTGTGACCGCAGCTCGATGATCAGCGACATCGGCTCCCACGTCAGGTATACAGTCGCTGCATCAGGCACTTTGGTAGATATGGCCGCGATACCTTTGAGGACGGCGTGCAGCTTCTCGGCGCCGCCAGACGGCAGCTGCACATAAACCGATGACGCCCCGACGCGCGGGATAACCTTTTCAAACTCCGGCATCCGCACGTCAGCTTTTTCTCCCGTCACAAAATCATAAGAGCCTCGCTTGCCAAATTCCCCATCCAACCAGACCAGCACGTTCGGGCTCGACGCATAAACGCGCCCCTCTTTGTAGTGCAGAGCATGATACTCCTCATGTATATCTTTCAAGCCTAAAAATTTCTTCGCGTTTTTAAAAAATGTCAGCATTTTGCGTTTCCTCCTGTCATCAGGCACTCTTCGCCTTGCGGTACTTATCTATGCGCGCTTTGAGGCTTTCCAGCACGTACTCCTGCGCCGCCTCCTTCATGCTGATCGCTCGCAGGATATCCTCGTCGCGTGTGCCCAGTGCAACGAGATGGTGCACGATCACCGTCTGCTTCTGCCCTTGCCGGTGCAGGCGCTTGTTCGCCTGCTGGTACAGCTCCAAGCTCCAATTCAGCCCAAACCATACGACATGGCTGCCGCCGTCCTGGAGATTCAGCCCGTAGGCGGCACTCGCCGGATGCGCCAAGAGGATGTCCACTTCGCCCGCGTTCCACGCCATCTCATCCGCTGCGCTCCTCAGCTCCCGGACGCGCAGCCCAGTTGGTCGAAGCGCTGCCAAAAGCCGCGCAAGGTCATGGCGAAAATTGTAGAACACCAACGCACTCTTACCGTGCAGCTGCTCAATCAGCTCCATAAAGGCATCCAGTTTGCAGTTGTGCAGCTCATGCGCCTGCCGCTCCTCGTCATAGACAGCGCCGTTCGCGAGTTGCTGCAGCTTGTTTGACAGCGCCGCCGCGCTCATCGCCGTAATCGCCTCGCCGCTTTCCAAAAGCTCAAGCACCATCGTCCGCTCCATATCGTCATAGGCTCTTCGCGCCTTGGCATTCAGCACGACGGGCACGACGTTCTCGATCATCTCCGGCAGCTCCAAGTAGTCCGCCGCTCTCATGCTCACGCAGATATCACCAATCACGGACATGATGGAGTCTTTCGCGCCTGCTTTCGGCTCATACGTGTAGATCACGTCGCGCGACCGCTCGCCCGGCGTGAAATACCGTTCGCGAAAGCCCGTGAACGTCCTGCCCAGTCTCTCCCCGCGATCGAGGAGATAAATCTGGCTCCAAAGGCCAATGATGCCGTTCGGGCTCGGCGTACCTGTCAGAAGCAGCGTGCGCTCGATATGCCCGTACATATGCGCCAGCGCCCGAAATCTCTTGGCACTCGGATTCTTGAAGCTCGACGACTCATCAACGACTACCATATCAAACGGCCAATCGTTCTTATAGTAGTCGACCAGCCACGGCACATTCTCGCGGTTGATGATGTAGATGTCCGCCGGCGTGTTCAACGCCCGCACGCGCTGCGCCTTCGAGCCCAGCACCGCCGCCATGCGCAGGATGCCGATGCCGTCCCACTTCGCCGCCTCCCTCTGCCAGGTCGCCTCCGCCACCTTCTTCGGCGCGATCACCAGCACGCGACGGACGGCGAACCTGGCGTACTTCAAGTGATAGATCGCCGCGAGTGCGATGCTCGTCTTGCCAAGCCCCATGTCGAGGAACAGTGCCAGCTTCGGGCTGTCCAACACGCGCTCAATACAATATCTCTGGTAAGCGTGTGGTCGAAACTCCACTTTCTACGACCTCCCTTGCAATCATCAGATATGTCTCTACGCCGCGAAGGCCGTACACCATACAGCCGTTTGCGCCTAATGCCCAGAGCCTTGCCAGCTGCCTCTGCTGCATCTTGGTCGGTTTACCGTCCTCGCGCTTAAGCTCGATGAAATGCACTGCGCCTCCCGGCAACACCACCATGCGGTCAGGCACCCCTGCGTTTCCCGGCGATACCCATTTATAGGCGACGCCGCCCAAAGCTTTCACGCCATTGCGCAATCTTGCCTCGATTATTTTCTCGTTCACGCTCTCAACCTCTCTGTGTTACTTTACGCGCGCGCGTATAACATATTCCCATTTAGGCTCTAGCCCCTGCGCCTAATCCCCTATTTTTATACCCTTTATATAATATATAGTTACATGTTACATAAATATGTATAAAGCTAGATAATACAAGGGTTTGCAGGGTGCAACAAAGGTGCAACATTCCTGAAACCTTCGCTTGATGGAAAAATTTTACAATGTAACATTGCAAGAATGTTACACATAAGTTCTCGATGTTTACATGTAACTTTACAGCTACTTTGGCAGCAAGAAGCCTCGCTGCGCGCCGCAGTACCCAAAGCGCAGGACGGTCTTTGCCCGGATCGCCCCCGGGAGTCCTGCAAGAATCTGATTGATCTCTTTGGCATCGCTGCGCCGCATCATCTTCGGATCGCCGTCCAGGCACTCGCACCAGACTTCCAACGCACATACGCGGTCACGCGGGACAAGATCGCCCTTGTCCTCGAAAGACCCCGCCCAGAAAAGCCTCCGCGCGGAAAGCTTCATCGCGTGAAAATCCTGCGGTACGGGCTTTTTCACGAAGTCCCGAATCAAGCCTTCGCGGATGCTGACCTGCTGATGCCCGCTCTGCGCATCCTGCGCTGCCTCGTTGACGCCCTGTTCTTCCAAATACAGTGCCTCGCCCTGCCTAAAACGCTCTACGGCCTCCGCCCAAATCATGTCTATTTCATTAGGCAGATCATCCCAAACGCTCTTCAAGGTCTCCCGCACGCCCACGTCGATTGGCCAGAACCTGCGATTCCCCGTGCCGTCCTTCAGAAATTCATGATCGTTGCACGATCCGAAGAACACGCACTTCCTTGGGCGCTCCTCCACGCTTCTGCCGTACGGCTTGCGGACATAGTCGCTCGTACGCGAGAGGAACTGCTTGATGGCATTCTCCTCTGATCGAGAGTACCCGGTCATTTCCGAAAGCTCGATGATCCACTTGCCCTGCAGCCCCTCGACTGCGTCTTTGCCCTCGAAACTCGCCAAGCTGTCGCTGAACCACGACAGCGCCATATAACGCAGGAACGTGCTCTTGCCGATGCCTTGCCTGCCGACGAGTACCGGCACATAATCGTACTTGCAGCCGGGCGTCAGCGCTCGGGCTACTGCCGCCGTGAAAGACTTGCGGCAAGCAGCCCTTGTGTACGGCGTGTCTTCCGCGCCCAGATAGTCCGTGAACAGCGTATCGAGGCGAGGAACGCCGTCCCATGACAGCCCTTCCAGATAGTCTCCTACCGCACTGAACGCATTCCGCTCCGCCGCCAGATCCAATGCACTCAAAATCTTATCCCTTCCCGTGATGTCGAAACGATATTCCAAGTACCAAAGCGTGCCATTGCTGTCGTTGTCTGACCATACGCGCTGCCCCTTTTCGGGATTCCACGGCAAAGCCCCCATGGCGAGTGTCCGTGCGCTGAATGTGTCCAGCGCAATCTTCCCTTTCAGAAGCGGATCGTTCTGCAGGATGCGGATCACGTTGTCCATCGTCTTCTTCGGGCTTCCCGTGTCGCTCATCCGGATGCCTGCTGTACGCATCCAGCTCACTGCGTCCTTCGTCGTCTCCGTCCCGCCGCCCGCACTCGGCGTCTCCGTCCTCTCCGGCGCCCCGAACACGTCCGATGCTTTCGCCGCGCGCGCCGCGTTGAACTCCGTCGCGACTGCCGCATCCGCGAGGGCAAGCTTGCGCATCGCCACGAAAGACGGCAGCCGATTGACGGGCGTTTCGCCTTTGACGTCTGCGTCCAATTCAGCGAACTTGTGCAGCCGCACGAGATCGAACGCGTTGACGAGCTGCCCGCTCGCCGGATCCGTCGCATGGTGCGAATAGAGGAACTTGCCGTCGTCGTAAAGGATCGCGCCCGCCACGGTCGAGCCTGTCGCAAACGTCAGCCGATCGGGCGCGTCCGTTGGTGCATACGCGTGCGGCAGGAACTTCTCCAAGGCTGCGGGTATGTCATAAGCACGGCAGAACGCGCCGACGATGCCAGGCTTCGTCAGTGGATCGGACTGCTTGGCAAGCGCCTGCCGCTCTTTCGCTTCTGCCGCCCCCGGCACTTGCGGCCAGCTTCTTACATCGCGCCAATCTTGATATTCTGCGAGCACCCCGTCCGCTGAAAAAAATGGCTTGTCGCCGAAGCGAAAAACGTACGCCGCGTCCTGCGGGCAGCTCGGCCAGAACATCAAGCGACTTGCCTCGAACGTCGTCGGGTCACAGAGGTCGATGCCGATCACACTTGCGAGCTTGCGTGCTGCCGGCTCATATTCGTCTGCCGTCAGCGGTCGGTCGGCGGGCAGGATCACCCGCAGGCGCGGCCTCGCTTCCGTATGGCTGCGCGTGCTGTAAATCACGTATGCTGCCCCCAGACCATCGACACGGCGCACTACATCCTCCGTCCCGCCTGGCGCAATCGCGTCCATGTCGAGTGTCACGAGATCGCGACTGACGACGTTCGACGCTTTTCTCTGTGTGCCGTTGAGCATACCGCCGACGAAGCCGCCGACGTCCTTGAGCCGTACCTGCTCTCGCTTCGGCAGGCGGTGATACGCCTCGACCGTCTCCTCTGTCCGGATCGGTACTTGAAGCCTTTGGACAAATTCGTTCCAAAGCACCTCTGTGCGCTGCCAATCCTTCGACGTGCGGCTTTTTCCGATACTGATGCGTATGAGTCTGTCATGCTGCAAAATACCGCACCTCCTAATCCTTCATGTAATACGGATTCGTAAAGCCCGCCGCAGGAAGCGAAAGCCCTTCAGCCCACGACAGCGGCTCCGCCATGGTCGCGTTTACATCCGCCAAAGCTTCATCTGCCATACCTTCCGGTACTTCGATGACCACTTCGTCATGCACATGCATGACAATGCGATAGCCTTTACCTACTAGACGCATGATGGCTGCCGCCAGACAATCGCGCGCGACCGCCTGCGTGATGTTCTCAACGAGTTTGCCGCCGTACGTGCCCGTCGTCACCCAATTTGCACCCATCTGCGTGCGATAGTGTAGCGCCATGCGCCCAAATTGGTTCTCCTTGAGACTCGGCTCGGGATAGAAGAGTTTCCGCTTTGAGGGAAGCTGAATCGTCAAAAAGCGCATCCCGTAGCGGTCATCATAATCCAACGAGAACAGGATGCCGTGCGCGAGCCCCGCGGGACGCCCCGTTTCCAAGGCATAGAGTGCGGCGCTCTCTGCCTTCTGCCAGAAGTCTACGATGCGCGGATTCGCGCCGCGCCAGCGCTGCACGATTTCGCCGAGCTCTTCATCCGTAAGCCCCATCTTGTCTGCACCCATCGCCTTCATGGCGGGCACGCCGCCCTGATAGCCGCAGGCAAGTGTAGCAATTTTGCCCTTTTGCCGTAGGTGTCCGTTCTCTCCGTGCTTGACGACGGGGACGTGGAACATGCTCGCTGCCGTCGCGCAGTAGATGTCCTCACCGCGCGCGAAGGCTTCAAGTACCCATGTTTCGTCGGCGAGCCACGCGAGGATGCGCGCCTCGATCGCCGAGAAGTCCGATACGCAAAGGATATAGCCCCTCGGTGCGACAATCGCCGTGCGGATCAGCTGCGAAAGTGTATCGCCCACGTCGCCGAAGCAGAGTTTGAGCGCCGCCCGGGCGCCCCTGCGCACGATCTCGCGTGCAAGGTCAAGGTTCTTGATGTAATTCCTCGGCAGATTCTGTCCTTGGATGAGCGCCCCCGACCAACGCCCCGTGCGGCTTGCGCCGTAGAAACGCAGGATACCGCGCACGCGGTCGCCTTCGCCCGCTGCCTTTTCCATCATCTCGTACTTCTTCGTTGATGTTTTCGCTAAACGGCGGCGGATGTCCAGCACTTTCTCGGCAAGTTCGTCGCCCGCTTCACCTGCAGCGCTCAGCGCTTCTTTCACGCTGTCCTTCGTCAGCTTTTCCATCTCGATGCTCGTATTCTCGTTGAGCCAGGTCAAGAGCTGATCGCGACTGTTCGGATTGACAAGCCCCGTAAGAGATGCCGCCTCATGGAGCAGGCTTTCCCGTTCCGATGCGTCGATGGCGAGTGCGCCCGTGACAAGCTCTTTGTCGATGAGCACTCCGCGCAAATTGATGGCAAAATCGAGATACCATTCATAGTGCAGCTCTTCCGGCACGGGGAAAGCGCGAAGCCGATCGTAGACCGCCATCTCCGTCACTACGTCCTGCGCATTATACGTTTTGAAGAGCGCCCACTTTTCTAGGTCGTGCTTCGGTAGGTTACGCGTTCTGCCGCCGTTGCGCTTCGTTGGCTTGCACGGTACGCAGAAATAACGGATGAGCGCTGAGCCGCTTGCGAGCTTCTTTTTGTTTTGATCTAGCTTGAGTGCCGCACCAATCTTGGCAAGTCCTGCCGGAAGCCCCAAGTAAAGACCGTGCACCATCGAGCATGCCCACTGATCCGGATCGACGAGAAATCCTGCGCGCAGGAGGCATTGTATCTCGAACGCCGCATTGTACGCATGCTTGACGACCGCTGGATCAGCGAGATCGGCGATCACCGCAGCAGGGATCGTCTCTCCTTGCGCGAGATCGACGACATGCACCTCGCCGAAATCATAGGCATAGGCGAAGAGCAGTACCTCGAACGCAGGATCTTCTGTATATTTTGCGATGCCGAGCGTGATGTCTGTCCCGCTGTACGTTTCTATATCTATGGATAAATGCTTCATGTTGATCTCCAAAAGCGAACAGGGGAGCGTGAAACTCCCCTCGCCCTATCCGTATCACATCGGCGCTCCTGTCACGGGGTTGATGCCGGCTCCCGTAGCTGCAGCATACGCAGCCGGAGGCGGCGTATATGCATAGTTGCCTGTAGCGGCGGGTTCCGGCGCGCCGAACACATCGTCTGCCGATGGCAGCTTGCCTCCCAACGGCTCGCCGTCCGCCACCTTCTGCACGGGGCCAAGCCCGGCGCCGATGCCCATCGACTCGTTCGCGTAGAAGTAGAAGTTCACAAGTACGTTGGCGAACATACCGCTGTAAATCTCGCTTTGGCTCAAAATAGGGTGACGTCCGAGGTCAACCACCTCTACGGGGCCCTTCGATTCCGGCAGGCTCGCCGTGAAAACCCAGTGCCCCTTAGCCTCTGGATTGTATTCCTTGCCCGTCGGGGACAGGCCATCCCCGTCATGGATGACCGTTTTCGGCTGTGCTGGCACGCGGCTGCCGAACTTTTCGCGTCCGATCTGGATCGCTGCCTGCACGGCGGCGTCAATCGCCTGCTTCTGCGCAGCATCCGATTTCGGCAGGAGGATCGTGCAGCTGTACTTCTTCTCCTGCTGCGGGTTCCTCGACTCTGCTTTATCAAAGCGCACATAGGAAAGACGTACATTTTTCAAAAGAACATCCGTCGGTCTCATCGTGTAACCCATAATTCATTCATCCTTTCCGCTTAAATCCTCAAACACATTCGCCGCCTTAGCGACATTCGTCACCGCCGGACGCTTGTCCGACTCTGGTACGAGCGTCGGCGCACCCGGATTCTTGACGACCATATCGCCGACAAGTTCGCCGAAAATCTTCTTGCCGATAACCTGCTCCGCCTGTGCGAGCGAGAGCGGCGTCCTCTCATACAGTACGCTTTCCTCGATGCCGTTCTCGATGAGCTTCTTAAAGGCTGCATCGGTGTTTTTGAAGCTGCGGCTGCCGCGCCCTGCGACCGCCTTCCAGCCGGGTACGGCGTGACCTTCAAGACATTCGGCGAGCGCGTATTTTTTCAAGTCCTCCGCCCACTTTTTCAGGAGCTCTGCATCGTGTAGGAATGCGCTCAGCTCCTCAAGCGTCAAAAGCCGAGGATCGGCGCGCGCTCGCGCAGGTTCGGCAAACGCTGCGTAGTGCTCGCTGCGCGCTTTGCATGCATACCTTGCGCGGCAGAAGCGGCAGTGCTCTCCGGGGACGAATTGCCCCGCATCCGAAAGCGCTTCCTGCGCCTTCGGTTTGACGACCGTCTCGCCCCAGTGAAGCAGCGCATCCGTGCTCAGCTCGAACTCGCTGATGTTGCCGACGCGCGGCTGCACGATCGCCATCTTCACCGTCTCGAAGCGGTAAAGCATTGCGTAGTCGTGTGCCGCGCCCAGCGCGTAAAGCATCATCTGTGGATTGTTCACGGCGTCGACAGCTACGCCCTTGCCGTGCTTGTAGTCAATGACATGCAGAACGTTCCCCGCCAGCAGCAGGCAGTCCGCCGTCCCAAAACCGTCGGGCGCGTAGTCACTGAAATTGACGCGGCGCTCGATGGCGATCGCGGGCGCTGTCGGGTACGAGAGCGCGACGACCTTGATGTAATCCAGATATACTTCGCTTGTTTCCAGCATCTCCGGCTGATAAAGCTCGTGCTTCTTGAGCGCATTGAGCTTTTTCGTGTACGTCCCGCGCGCCATCGTAGTAGCGTACTTCGTGAGCTTCAGCTCGCAAACCTCATGCGCCAGCGTCCCCTCGCGTGCATACTCACTCGTTGTATCCGGGAACGTCGCTTCCAGTTTCGGCGCCGCCGTGCAGACGAGCCACCGATGCGCACTTGACGCCGACAAAAGCGCGTGCGCTGTAGCGCCCATCAGAGCCGCGCCCCCAGTGCGCGGAAGTCAGCGGCGAGTGCGCCGTACTGCTCGGTAGGCACCTTCGTCAGATCCTG
>ERZ772971.1455-NODE-1455-length-13715-cov-3.508858_pt1 | contig 13715 bp, 13 predicted proteins | sample MGYA00511943_ERZ772971 | MGnify/ENA primary metagenome ERZ772971 (study PRJEB29015, sample SAMEA2737929) | human oral metagenome | biome: human oral; feature: human-associated habitat; material: dental | place: China | collected 2144 ... | reverse complement strand
GGAGCTAGCTCGTAGATGGGCTGGGCGGCGTTTTTGGCCTTTGCCCACGCGATAAATTTAGGCAGCGCCCAAACGGTCAAGCAAAATGCGATGAAAAACGAAAAGCCCGCGCGGACGGTGATGTATTGAAAAATATTAAAATTTAAGAATTCATAAATATAGTAAAACATAAAGACCTTTATTTTAAAAAAAACTAATTTTAGTATAATGCCGTTAAAAAATATCTAAATTTAAGGCGAAAATTTAAAAATGGCGCAAAAAACTATTTTGGTGATCACAGACGGTATCGGATATAACGAGAGTAGCGAATTTAACGCATTTGCGGCGGCAAAAAAGCCCACATACGACTGGCTGTTTAAAAACGTCCCAAACGCGCTCATAAAAACCTCGGGCCTAGCAGTCGGCTTGCCCGACGGACAGATGGGAAACAGCGAGGTCGGGCACATGTGCATCGGCAGCGGGCGGGTTTTGTATCAAAATTTGGTAAAAATTTCGCTCGGTTTTGAAAACGGCTCGCTGGCTAAAAGCGAAAAGCTTCTAAATTTGTTTAAAACCTGCAAACGCGTCCACGTCGTCGGGCTTTACAGCGACGGCGGCGTGCACTCGCACATGAGCCACTTTGACGCGATGTGTTCTCTTGCGGTCGCAAACGGTTGCGAAGTATGCGCTCACGCTATAACCGACGGGCGCGACGTAGGCCCAAAAAGCGGGCTGGCGTTCATAAAATCGCTGCATGAAAAGGCGCAAAATGCGGGCTTTAGGCTGGCTAGCGTTAGCGGTAGATTTTACGCGATGGACCGCGACAAGCGCTGGGAGCGCGTAAAAACGGCCTACGACGCGATGACGCGCGGAGAAAACGGGCAAATCGTATCGCCGCTAGAATATGTCATGCAAAGCTACGAAGCGGGCGTGACGGACGAGTTTATCGTGCCGGCTAGCTTTGGCGGGTTTGAGGGTATAGGCGGAAACGACGGCGTGATATTTATAAACTTTAGAAACGACCGCGTGCGCGAGATCGCGGCGGCTTTGGGCGATGAAAATTTTAGCGAATTTGCGCGCCCGCTCGTCGTCAAAAATTTACTCACGATGACCGAATACGACGCAAATTTCGCTTTTCCAGTACTTTTTGAAAACGAAAAACTAAAAAATACCCTCGCCGAGGTCGTCGCAAATGCGGGACTAACGCAACTACACACCGCCGAGACCGAGAAATACGCGCACGTGACGTTTTTCTTTAACGGCGGCGTCGAGGAGCTCGCCCAAAACGAAACGCGCGTGCTCGTGCCAAGCCCCAAAGTAAAAACCTACGACGAAAAGCCCGAAATGAGCGCGCAGGCGGTGTGCGAAGCAGTGCTAAAAGGGATGGATGACGGACAAGACTTTATCGTGGTAAATTTCGCAAACGGCGATATGGTCGGGCACACGGGCGAATTTGACGCGGCGGTGAAGGCGGTCGAGGCCGTGGATGCGGCGCTGGGGCGCATCGTAGCAAAAGCAAAAGAGAAAAACTACGCGCTAATCATCACGAGCGACCACGGCAACTGCGAGCAGATGAAGGACGCGCAGGGTAATTTGCTAACCAACCACACGACTTTTGACGTATTTTGCTTCGTGATGGGCGAGGGCGTAAAGGCGGTAAAAGCGGGCGGCCTAAACAATATCGCCGCGAGCGTTTTGGCGCTGATGGGTATCGAAAAACCCGCCGAGATGGACGAGGCACTGTTTTATAAAACCTGATTTATTTTTGTTATTCTAAAATAAGTCCGTTTTTAAGCTTCTTCAAGTTATAGGCCAAGTTTTTAGGACTATATTCTAAAAACTTGCCTAGCCTTTTAAAATGCCTTTATGTTTTTAATTTTTCTTAAATCTCGTACTAAATAAAGATAAATTTGAGTTAAATTCTAGTAAAATACATAGCTAAATTTTATTATAAAATTTGGACGTTTTTTAGTCCTATTTTTGCGCTAAAATAACATAAAAATTTATCAAAGGAGTAAGTATGCAAATCAAAGAAATTTGCGACAAATACGGCATAGACGGCGTATATGAGCGTTTTGCTTCATCTTGCGAGGATAAGATTGAAGTTGGATTTTTAGGCGAGTTTTCAAGCGGTAAGTCAAGCCTGCTAAATTCCCTTTTAGGGCAAGATCTGCTAGTAACTGCTAGCAAGCCGACGACTAAAACCGTTGTTAGCGTAGGTTTTGGCAAGGAGGAGAAGTTTTTTAAGATCGAGGGCGGCTGCGACGAGCAGATTAGCAAGGACGAATTTATCACGCTTCAAACCCAGAGCGCAGAGTCTCGTCTAAAAGCTCAAATTCCCGTGGGGGGGGGACGCTAATAGCCTAAATTTCACCTACATAGATACTCCCGGCGTTTCAAGTCTTGATAAACTTGATTTTGATATCACGTTTGGTTATTTACCTCGCCTTGAGTGCGCTATCGTTTGCCAAGATATCAATCAAGGTTCGCTAACGCAATCTATCTTAAATTTCATCTCGCAAAATCCAGAAATCCTACCTCACGTCATCTTTGCTATCACCAAAAGCGACTCCAAGTCCGCATACGCAGCGCAAAGGATAAAAGAAGCCGTTTTAAATCAGCTTAGCGAGCTTTTGGGCGATGCTGATTTTCAAGATATCGGAAAGAGGATAGTTTTCACTGACGCTAAAAGCCAAAATTTGGAGTTAAAAGAGCTGATAGACGAGAGATTTTATAAAAATTTTGAGACGCTAAAAGCAGTAAAAGTAGCCAAGTATGAGCTAAAGACCAAAAAAGAGCTCCTAAAGATACTAAAAGACAGACTTGAAAATACGAGTTTTAGTATCGCCGAGCTAGATGCTAAGGCTGCTGATATAAACGCCAAAATCGCAAAGCTAAAAGAAGATATAAACAAACAAAAGTTAAATTTAAACGATTATGTAAAAAACCTCGAGATAAAGATAAAAAACGCTGCCGTAAGAAGCGCTGATATGTTAAAGGCAGGCGATGCTAGCGGGTTTAGCGAGGAGATAATAAGCATAGTAGAAAGCAACGTTAGCGAGTACTTTAGCGGTCGGCTCCACGTCGATGACGGGCTTATCGATATATCACATATATCAGAGCTAATAGAAAAGATAAATTTTAGAAAACAGATTTTGGATATATTGCCGAGTATATCGGGCGGTATAAGCTATGCGCTAGACAAAGTCGATGACTACCTGATTGCAGTACCAAAGCTAATGATAATTACTAAAACAGTTAAATGGGGACTAAGAGGCATTACGATATTTGGCGATACGGTGTCTGATTTTTTCACCGGCAGGAGCTACAAAAATGCCGTAGACGATATCGCAAATCTCATCTCCGCCGCTACGAAAAAATACATAGAGGACTTTGCTAACGAGCAAATATTTGCTCCGCTTGAGATAAGCCTAAACGACGAGCTAGATAGCGCAAACGACGTGCTACGCCTAAAAAAGGAAAACATCGACTCTGTAAATGCGCTAAAAGAACAGCTAAGAAACGATATCTGGGATCTTGAGCTTGAGGTTGCGGGAAAATAACCGTATCTAAAATCAAATTTAATAAAGGAAGGATAAAAAATGAAAACATATGAGCCGCTAATCTCATCCGGCATCAGTGAGGATTTTGATAGCTTTATCGAGTATATATCTTTTATCAAAGACATTTCAAACGATTACGGCGTAAGCTCAAACGAGGAGCTAAGGCAGCATCTATACTTGCTCGCCGGAATCGCCAAAGTCATCATTAGCGATGAGGTAAAGATGCTAGACTCAGCCTACAAAGCTGAGGTAGTCGTTATCGGAGATTTTAGCGCTGGCAAGTCAAGCTTCATAAACTCACTCATCGGTAAGGAAGTTTGCCCCGTAAATAGCGCTGCTACGACATCGTCGGTTACGAAGTTTATATTCTCCTTTGACGAGAGGATACTAAACAAAACCGACAACAAGACGATAGATGCTCAAGAATACAAAAAACTGGTAACTCACCAAGGCGACACCAAGGCTACTTACGAGCTAGATTACTACTACCCATTTACGCCTCTTCGCGGCGTAAATTTATATGATACTCCGGGCTTTGCTAACGCTACCGGGCAGGGCGATACGCAGCTAACGATGAAAAAGGCCAAAGAAGCTGACGCCGCACTACTACTCGTTGATATAAATACGGGTTCGGTAAATGATGCGCTCAAGGGCAAAGTAAGCGAGCTACAAAAGGCAAATCCCGACATGCTCTTTTACGCCGTATTAAACAAAGCCGATACGAAATCCCCTAGTGCTAGGCAAAAGGTAAAAGATGAGGTAATGAAAAATTTCGATTTTTTTAAAGGATGCTACGTTTATAGCTGCGCTCCGGATGCCGAGGGCGTTGATGTGGAGACTGCTAAAAGAGGGATAATGGACGATTTAACGCGTATAAGCGAGGCTAAATACAAAATCAAAACTCCTAAATTTAGCAAGGATAAAGCAGAATTTGAAACTGACCTCTTGTCTACGCTAAAAGACGTCAAAGACAGACTAACTGAACTAGCCGAATTTAACCTCGAGCTAAAAATCGACGATTGGAGCGAGATCGAAAAAAAATATAAGGAGATGGCGAATAAAGTTAGTAGAAAGTGTGATGAGACATTGGTACAAAATCAAAATAAAAAATCAGGAGTAGGCGAATTTTTTGACTTTATATCTTATGGATTACCGTTTGCTAGGGTAATCGGCGACATGGCCAAAGAAGCTTCTGATACATATTACCATGATTTATTTATATTAATAAATGAAGAATATTTTGCAGATGAGCTTGAGAAGATTCAGGATATTGTTTACAACAGTATGGTTGATACTATGCAGGAAAAATACAAAAATATTACTAATACCAAAGAAGCTTTGCTGGAGGAAATAGCAGAAAAGCTAGGATACGATATGGGGTGCTTACTTGCTGATAAGGTTGTAGAGTATGGAAGAGGGATTATCAATGTTGTAAATAGTGATCCGTATAGGCTATTAGATATAGAAAAATGGGATGATGCTCATGAATTAAGAGGCAAAAAAGAAGAATTTTATAATGCTATAAGACAGACGATACTGGACAATTTTGGATTTTTTCAAAGTTGTATAGAATCTGCTGTTGATGAAATTAATCAAAAATACCAAGAGCTCAGCAATAAAGACACTCAACACTACCAAAATACGATGGACAAGATAGACGACTTTATCTCATTCATAAAGCAAAACGAGAAAAATAGAAAATCAAATTTAAAGGAGAAAGCATGAGTTTAGAGTCAAGCGATTTTTACGATATAGCAGAGGAGTTGCTGGAATATTTTGCGTTTTTAAATACGCTAGAAAACGACTATGCGCTTAGCTGCGAAGACGGTTTTACCGGCGGTATTTTCCCCGTGCGTCAAAAGATCAAGGATATCTTGGCGGCAGCGGCTGTAGGAGCTTCAAACGAGGCGGATGGATTAAATTTATCCGAAGACGTAGCAGAGCTTAGAAGCGAAATTTTAGACATAGCGCAAAAAAGCCAAGCAGGTAGTCGGCGGGTATATCGACTTTACGCCTAGCGTTAAGATAAGAAATTTTAACGCTATAAAGAGGGCCTTAAGCGAGATAGCGCAAATGCTGGGCGAAAAAGTTTTGCTCGAAGAGGGCGAAGACGATAAAGATATGCACGCGTGCCGTATAGATGAAAATTTATTTAGAAAGGAAATTTTCGAGGGCAAATTTTTGGATATAACGCGAGAGCAAGTTTGGTTTAACGGAGGCGGCAAATTTGAAGATATTTTCGTTATATTGCTTCTTGAAAAGCTAAATATATTTATCCTGTCCGTACTGGAAGATAACTTTTACGGATACGTTAGACTCGGCGACGAGGAGCAAATATCAAATTCCGGCAAGATGATTGCGGATTTCGTAAGCAAAAACGGCGAGTATTTGCAAAATTTAATCCAAGATGCGGTAGATAAATACGACTATATAATCCAAAACGTCATAAAACCGCGAGACGATGAGATGAATAGATACCTAATCGAAAAAATAGACGACGTCGTCGATACTTTAAGTAGATAAAGGAAAAATAGATGCTAGAAAATTTTAATGCCAAGAAACAAAAACTGCTAGATGCCTACGCGAGGCTAGCTAAAAGCGGCTTGGTCTTTAGCGACGGCTTAGATGAAAATACGCTAAAAGATAGAGCAAGCAAGCTAGAAAACGAGGAATTTATCCTAGCGATCGCAGGCCAGATGAAGGCGGGCAAATCAACGCTTTTAAACGCATTGGTATTTGGCGGCGAGCCTATCTTGCCCGCAGACGATACTCCTTTGACGGCTAAGATAACCGAGATCCGATATGCAAAGCAGCCAAAGCTAAAGGCTAATTTTTATTCAAAAGACGAATGGGAAACGCTAAAAACGTATAAAGACGAAAACGGACGAGAGTTTTTTAAAAACGATATAGTGCCTACGATAAAAGATAAAAGCGTAGAGGCAAGAGGCCTTGGAACAAGCAAAGAGGATAAGATAGAAAATCTAGGCGAGTACGTAGCAAACAAGGGGCTTTATACGCCGTTTGTAAAAACCGTGGAGATATATCACCCAAGCGAAATTTTACGCCAACTAATAGTAGTCGATACTCCCGGCACCAATGACTCAAACAAATTTCGCTCGCAAGTAACCCTAGACTGGATAGGTAGGTGCGACGCGGCTATATACGCGAGCTATGCAGGAAGGATGCTTGACGAAAACGACTATAAATTTATCACAAACTATCTACTGCATCTAGCATCATCAAAGCGCATCATCGCGGTAAATAAAATCGATACCGCAAATAGCGAAGAGGAAGTAAAAAGCGATCTAGAACGTATCAAACAAGACGATAAATTTAAAGATACTATCTTTAACGACAAGAGCAAATTCGTCCTAACCGCCGCGCTGGCCGACGTCATAAAATTTAAAGAAAAAAACGGCAAGCTAGACGAGGATGATGAATTTTACAAGAAAAAGCTGGTCAAAAAAGGCTTTTATGAAAATAGCCGAGTAGAAGAGCTAAGGGAGCTAGTGGCTAAAAAGCTCGTAGAAAATAAAGGCGACGATCTTATAGCTTCGCATACGGACTTTATCATGCAAACCTTTGAAAGAAAGAAAAGAGAGATAGATGATAGACGCGCGAGCCTACAAAATGCGCTAAACGTAAGCGTAAAGTCAAACGAGGAAATAGAAGCGTCGATAAAGAAAATAGAGGCAAATATAGAACAAATCTACCAAAGTCAAAACGAGCTGGCAAATGAATTTGATGAACGTATATCAGATATCCAAGACGAGATAGAAGGGGCAACGGTAGATAAATTTGAAAAAGTACGGAAATTTCTCATAGATAAATTATACAGCTACAACAGTATCAACGACATAAGGTACCGAATAGAGTGGGATGTCAAAAATGCGCTTGAAGATAACGCTATCTTTAAAGAGATAGCTAAAGTCGCCAGAGAAAGTTTGGAAGAAAACATCGAGGCTTTTAAATACGAAGTTATAGCTAAATTTGAAAAAATTACGGGCTTTGACCAAACTCTCATCGAAAATCGCGTAAATCACAAAACCTTTACTAGCGTAAAAGATATGCAAGACCAAGTAAGCGCGCTAGCTATAAGTAACCGCACGGTAGAAAACGCTCTAAGCGATAGTACAAGGTTTTGGCAGAGGTGGTTTGACACGGAAAAAGGCAAGGAAAACTACAAGGCAAAGCTAAGTAGCGCGATACAAGATAATCTAGCGCAAATCCAAAACATAGTCAAAGACAAGATAAAAAACGTCGTATCCCAAAATGCCGACGAGTTTATAAACGGTATAAAAACGGCTATGCGCGAGTGTGAGGAAGAGAACAGAAAGCTATACGAGGAAATAAGCGTCAAAGGACAGCTAAAATCGACCGAAGTAGCCGCGATAAAAGAACGTATCAAAGATATCAAACTCGAGCTAGAAGGGCTTGATAAATTTAAAAACGAAATAGAAACGGAGATAAAATAATGGAGGAAAGTATGTTAAGCGTAGGAAAAATAGCGGCGGTAATTTTAGTGGGCGCGATAGCTCTTTTGGTTGGCAACGCCATAAAGACAAAGAGAGGGCAAGATAAAAAGCCAGATAAAACAGCTGAGAAAACAACTAAAAAAAGCTCAAATTTAAGCGAATTGGAGGCTAAATTTAAGCACGACTACATAAATCAAAAGCTAAGCGAATACGCCGATGTAAACGGTGTCGCGGACGAAATCGTAAAAAAGGTCTATCCAAGCTACAAAAAAGACCTAAACAATGCATCGATAAAATGGACTGAATTTAACGGTGCGATAAGCGAACTAGAGGAAAGATTAGCTAAATTTGACGGAGACGGATCGACGCCCCAAAGAAGATTCGTAAATATGCTCTCAAGCGAGTGTGCGCCCGAGATAGATGCACTAATCGCAAAAATCAAGGAGATAAAATGATAGCCCTAGCAATCATCAAAAACGGCAGCCTGCATGTTTATGACGATAAAAATCGTCAGCTTTTTACCAGGCCGGCGAGCGGACTTACGCTGCTTGGATTTACAGCATCAAGCGTGAGTGTCGCGAGCAAAACGACCGCATATGTCTATGACGAAAAAGGTAGGCAAATAAGCTCTCGGCCGCTTTGAATTTAGTTTTTTGCATACCGTAAGTAAAATTTAGCCCTTTTTCGCTACAATTTGATTTTTATTAAAATAAAGGCTTGCGGAAATCCGTTATGCCAAATCAAGGAGAAAAAATGAAATTTAGCGGAAAAAACGTGCTAATCACCGGCGCAAGCCGCGGTATCGGCGCGCAGATAGCCAAAACCCTAGCGCAAATGGGGTTAAAAGTATGGATAAACTACCGCTCAAAGCCCGAAATAGCCGATGCGTTGCAAGCTGAAATCGTAGCAAACGGCGGACAGGCTGCGGTAGTTAAATTTGATGCGACGGATGAAGATGAGTTTGTAAAGGCGATAAATTTGATCGCAGACGCCGACGGCGAACTAAGCTACCTCGTAAATAACGCAGGCATAACAAACGACAAGCTCGCGCTTCGCATGAAGACGGAGGATTTTACCGGCGTGATAGGCGCAAATTTGACCTCGGCCTTTATCGGATGCCGCGAGGCGCTAAAAGTAATGAGCAAAAAACGCTTCGGCGCCGTCGTAAACGTTGCCTCGATCGTGGGCGAGATGGGTAATGCGGGGCAAGCTAACTATGCTGCTAGCAAGGGCGGAATGATAGCGATGAATAAAAGCTTCGCCAAAGAGGGTGCGGCGAGAAATATCCGCTTTAACTGCGTAACACCGGGCTTTATCGAGACGGATATGACGAGCGAGCTGAGCGACGAGATCAAAAAAACCTACAGCGACAACATCCCGTTAAAGCGATTTGGAAGCGCTAGCGAAGTGGCCGAAGCTGTGGCGTTTTTGCTAAGCGATCACGCTAGCTACGTCACGGGAGAGACGCTAAAGATCAACGGTGGGCTATATATGTAAGGGCGTAAATTTTGCGTTTTTGCGAAATTTTAAGCTAAAATATATTAAAATCACGAAATTTTTATTTTTAGGAGAAGAAAAATGGCAATATTTGATGATGTAAAAGACGTAGTAGTTGAGCAACTAAGCGTGGCTCCAGATGCTGTAAAGCTTGAGTCTAAGATTATCGAAGATCTAGGCGCGGACTCACTTGACGTAGTTGAGCTAGTTATGGCTCTTGAGGAGAAATTTGAGGTAGAGATACCTGATAGCGACGCTGAGAAGCTGATCACTATAAACGACGTCGTAACCTACATCGAGAACCTAAATAAATAAGTTTTTGTAAGGAGAGATCTTGAAAAGAGTCGTAGTAACCGGGATTGGGATGATCAACGCTTTAGGGCTCGACAAGGATAGTTCATTTAAGGCTATCTGCGAAGGTAAAACCGGCGTAAAAAAGATAACCTCTTTTGACGCGAGCGATTTTCCAGTTCAGATTGCTGCCGAGATAACGGACTTTGACCCGCTTAGCGTGATGGACGCTAAGGAAGTTAAAAAAGTCGATAGATTTATCCAGCTTGGATTAAAAGCTGCTAAAGAGGCTATGGCCGATGCAAATTTCGGCGAATTTGACGCTGAAAATTTCGGCGTTAGCTCTGCTGCCGGCATAGGCGGTTTGCCTAATATCGAAAAAAACTCCAATATCTTGCTTGAAAAAGGCTCGAGACGAATTTCTCCATTTTTTATACCTTCTGCGCTAGTGAACATGCTGGGCGGCATAGTTTCGATAGAGCACGGCCTAAAAGGGCCTAATATCTCTAGCGTAACGGCATGTGCGGCATCTACTCACGCCATCATCGAAGCGGCTAAAACCATTATGGTCGGTGAAGCGCAAAAGATGCTAGTCGTAGGCTCCGAGTCTACGGTTTGCGGCGTAGGTATCGGGGGATTTGCGGCTATGAAAGCGCTTTCTACTAGAAACGACGATCCGCAAACGGCATCAAGACCTTTCGATAAAGACAGAGATGGCTTTGTTATGGGCGAAGGTAGCGGTGCGCTCGTGCTTGAAGAGTATGAAAGTGCTAAGGCTAGAGGGGCTAAAATTTATGCCGAGGTGGTCGGTTTTGGAGAGAGCGGCGATGCGTATCACATCACTTCGCCTTCGCTTGAGGGACCGCTTTCTGCGATGAAAAAAGCCTTGAAAATGGCTGGAAATTTGCAGATAGACTACATTAATGCACACGGCACCTCGACACCGACCAATGATAAAAACGAAACTGCAGCATTAAAGGCTCTTTTTGGCGGCAATGTACCTCCAGTTAGCTCTACCAAGGGGCAAACAGGACACTGCCTTGGCGCGGCTGGCGCGATAGAGGCTGTCGTGTCTATAATGGCTATGCAAGAAGGTCTTATACCGCCTACGATAAACTACGCAACCAAAGACGAGGAGTGCGATCTAGACTATGTGCCAAACGTGGCTAGAAAAGCTGAGCTAAACGCCGTTATGAGTAACTCTTTTGGATTTGGCGGTACGAACGGCTCTATTATATTTAAGAAGATATAATGGCAAGTTATCTAGACTTTGAACAAGGTATCAAGCAAATAGATGATGACATCGCAAACGCGAGGATTCGCGGCGATGAACACGCGATAGAAATTCTAAATAAAAATTTAGAAAAAGAGACCGCTAAAATTTACAAAAATCTCAACGAGTTTCAGCGCCTTGCTTTAGCTCGTCATCCGGATCGCCCTTATGCTATTGACTACATTAAGGGTATGATGAGGGATTATTATGAACTTCACGGTGATAGAGCGTATCGCGACGACGGGGCGATAGTTTGTTTTATTGGCTATATAGGCTCTAAAAAAGTCGTCGTGATAGGCGAGCAAAAGGGTCGAGGAACCAAAAATAAACTAAAAAGAAATTTTGGTATGCCTCATCCCGAGGGTTACCGTAAAGCCTTACGAATAGCTAAGATGGCTGAGAAATTTGGACTTCCGATACTATTTTTAATCGATACTCCAGGCGCGTATCCAGGCGTTGCGGCTGAGGAGCGCGGTCAAAGCGAGGCGATCGCTAGAAATTTATTTGAATTTGCAAATTTAAAAACTCCGATGATAGCCGTCGTTATAGGCGAGGGTGGAAGCGGCGGAGCTCTAGCTATAGGCGTAGCTGATAAGCTAGCTATGATGCGAAATTCAGTTTTTTCTGTTATCTCGCCGGAGGGTTGCGCAGCTATACTTTGGAACGATCCGTCAAAACAAGAGCAAGCTACTAAAGCACTAAAAATAACTGCTGACGATCTAAAAAGCTTAAATTTGATAGACGACGTCATAGAAGAGCCGATAAATGGCGCTCACAGAGATAAAGAGACTGCCGTAAAAGCGCTTGCGAGTTATTTTATAACCGAGCTAGATAAACTTGAAAAGCTAAAAGTAGATGAGCTTTTAAACGCCAGAATAGCTAAAATCTTATCTGCAGGCGCATTTGAAGAGGGCAAATAGCGCTAAAAAATAGTACTCTTACAAAAAGTTGCTTGAACTTTTTGTAAGTTGCTTATTTATTTCCGAATTATTCAAATTTGCACGAGTCTTACGTAAAATACCCCTAGAACCAAAAATAATCTTACTAAATTTAGTTTAACGACTTCCTATCACCAAAATATCTATTTTATGGTTTTATGTTATGCAGAAAAGTTATAAAATAGTATTTAGAAAATGTATTTGGGTCAAAAGATGGCTTGAAAAATAAATTTGGCCACATAAGTTTTAAATTTGCAAATTTGAAATTTACCCGTCCGCCGCCTTTAAATTTATTCTGAAATATCCTTATCAAAATACTTCATCGAAATCTCTTTTAGCTTGCCTTCTACTTTTAGCTCGTTTAGAGCCTTGTTTATCGCTTCCAGTAGCTCGGCGTTGCCTTTATGTACGATCGCTGCCGTATACATCGGCGTTTCGCCCGCCTTGATTAGCTTTATCGGGGCTTTTGGGTGCTGTTTTTTGTAGTCGTAAAACATCACGGCGTCGTCTATCGTGTCGTCGGCGCGCTTGGTGATTATGAGATTTATCTGGTCGCTTAGGCTATCGGCTACGACGAGTTTTGCGCCGTATTTTTCGACAGTAGGGATCCACATGCTATTTACCGAGTGCGTGGAGCGCTTGCCCTTTAGATCGGCAAAGCTCTTGATATCGTCGTTATCCTCGTGCACGATGATCGCCGAGTATGAGGTCATGTAGGGCACGGAGTAGTCGTACTTTTTCTTGCGTTCTTCGGTGATGCTTACTTGATTAAACACGGCGTCTGCCTTGCCCGCGTCAAACGCCGCTAACATAGCGTCCCACGAGGCTTCGACGAATTTTGGCTTTAGTCCAAGTTTATCTGCGACGGCTTTTGCTATCTCGACGTCATAGCCCATTAGCTCGTCTTTTTCGTTATGAAACGAAAACGGCGAATACACGCCCTCGGTCGCTATCCTTATGACGCCGTCATTCTTGATCTGCTCGAGCGAATTCGCGCTCGCTAAATTTAAACAAACGGCTAATACCGCGCCTAGTTTTAAAATCTGTTTTAGCTTCATGCTAACTCCTTTTATAAATTTTAATCCTAAATTTAACCGAGCAGCTCGATAAACGCCTCTAAGCGCGTACGAATTTGCCCGACGTCTTGTTTTGAATAATCGGTCTCCAGCGACATATAGTTTGCTCCCGCTTCGCGGCTGGCTTCTTTGATCCCGTTCGTCTCGATCGCGTAGGTGTGGCAGCCGCTTAGCACGACGTCGATGACGCCGTCTGCTTGATATTCGCGGATAAATTCCTTGATAATATCCGAGCGTGCGTCGTTTTGATACATCACCGAACAGGGGATTTTAAGGTAGCGCTCGGCGATATTTGCGACCAAATCGCCCTTAGTTTGTACTTGGTTTTGATAGCCTTTGGTGCCGGAGCAGTTTTCAAATGCCACTACGTCTGCACCCAGCTCCTCAATCTGCTTGATAACCTTTTCATACACGCCTCCGCTCGGACAGCCTGTGATGATGATCCGCTTTTTACGAGTTTTCGGCGGCGTCATCTCCTTTGCGGCGGCTATGTAAGCGCGTATCATTTTAAGCTTTTCGCGTTTGTCGTATATGAAGTCGCTCGCAAATGAAATTTGATGAATTTCGCTGCCCGCTACCGGCATCGGATTTAGTTTGCCAAGCTCTAAAAGCTCCAACATCAC
>ERZ772971.1451-NODE-1451-length-13717-cov-2.631167_pt1 | contig 13717 bp, 17 predicted proteins | sample MGYA00511943_ERZ772971 | MGnify/ENA primary metagenome ERZ772971 (study PRJEB29015, sample SAMEA2737929) | human oral metagenome | biome: human oral; feature: human-associated habitat; material: dental | place: China | collected 2144 ... | reverse complement strand
CTGCATACATTTCGTCAATAGTATTAAAACTTAACTTCTTTGCTATTTGTAAAAGCCAATCTTCTTTTAAAATCTTACTATAAGTAAATCCCAATCTTCTAATTTCCTTTTCAAGCATATCTCTACCTTGAACAATATTTAAAGCCTTATTTTCCTTTTTAAACCATTGTTTTATTTTTGTTCTTGCTTGAGAGGACTTAACTATCTTAAGCCAATCTTTACTTGGTCCAGATGAATTTGGATTAGTAAGTATTTCTACAATATTTCCATTTTTTAATTTATAATTTAATGGAACAATTCTACCATCAACTTTAGCACCAACACAATTATTACCAACTGCAGTATGAACCTTATAAGCAAAATCTATTGGAGTTGCCCCAGCTATTAAATTTATGACATCTCCTTTTGGTGAAAAAACAAAAACTTCATCGGAAACAAAGTCCTCTTTAAAAGAAGTAATAAATTCTCTATTGTCATTTACTTCTCTTTGCCAATCCATAAGCTGTCTAAGCCAAGTTAATTTATCATCAAAACTAGTACTTCTATCAACACCTGCTTTATACTTCCAATGCGCAGCAATACCATATTCTGCTGTTTTATGCATTTCAAAAGTCCTTATTTGAACTTCAAAAACATCACCTCGCATTCATGATAGCTTGATTTCCGAAGATGGAGGCAACCTTATCTGCCAGTTGCCCGCCGATGTCATCCGCAATATCTTCTAGATTCTCACGGATTGCCTGAACAATGCTCTGTGCGTCCATAGAGCTGCCTGAAATGGTGATTGGTATACTTATCCCTCCCATGTCGATAGAAACGCTCTGCGGGGCATTTCCCACAGAAACAGAGGCGCTGAGTGGTGCAACATCTCCCGCATCTACATCAAACATTGCACCATCCGTACCGTCGCCAAAATCCACCCCCATCATCGTCGCTGCACGTCCCAGAATATCAAGACCGCGTGTACGGTCATTGAGTGGGATAATCGCCTCCGGGCCGTTCTCCGCGACGATGCCGCGATGCGGCGCGTGGAAGATACCGCCCATTGCATGAGGAGCTTCACTGCCCCCGCCGCTGCCGGCAAGACCTGTGATGCCAGAACCAATGTTACGCAGTTCCTCGAACTTGTTACGAATAGGGGCGATCACATTTTCTTCGAACCATCCGGCAATTCCGCTGAACAACCCGGTAACAAAATCATACGCCGTCTGGAATGCGTCGGAGATGGCAGCGCGAGCAGCATCAACAGCAGTAGAGATCGGCTGCCATACCGTTGTGTCGAACCATGCAGAAGCAACCCCCCAGAGAGCGCAGGCAGAATCCCATGCTGTGATGATGTTCTCCCGTATCGCCCCCCATGCAGCACTTGCAAAATCCGATATGGGCTGCCACACAGTGCTCAAGAACCATTCACCGGCGGGAGCAAAGAATTCACAAATGGATCCCCATGCCGCAGATACCAGTTCTGTTATTTCCGCCCAAACCTCAGCTGCGGAATCTACGATCCATTGCCAGCCAGCAGAAACTGTGTCGGCGATCTCCTGCACAATCGAGGATATAAAGACAACGCCTTCATCCCAATACGGCTTTATCATGCTCCAAATCACAGATCCGAGACCGACAATGACGTTGATGACATCTTCAACGACCATCCGAACGGGGGAAAGTGCGTTTCCTACGTAATCTTTGAAGCCGTTCCATTGTTCTCCAATGTATTGAACCGCTTGACTTGCGCCGTTGCTGATCCAGTCCCATGTCTCGGATGCTCCAGCTTTGATGCTCTCCCATGCCGAACCTGCCACTTCACCAATTCCGGCGAGTTGCACACCAATAGACTCACCAAGCTCACTGCCCGCAATCGCGCCACCGACACCGCCGAGGAAGCCGCCTATCGCAGCACCGGGCGCAGCGCCTACACCGCCAAATAAAGCACCTATGGCAGCACCTCCTGCCGCACCCGCTTCCATCCCTGCCCATGCGCCGGCAAGAGAACCAACGCCGGAACCTACCGCGCCACCCATGCGGCTTTTGTTGAGGTCTTCTGTTTGACGTTGATAGGTAAGTGCCGCTTCGAGTTCTTCGTCTGATTGAGCGGTATCCACACCATACTGTGCTTCTGCCGTCGCCTGTTCGTTCGTACTGTATGCGTCGTAGATGCCGATGCCTGCGGCAATAGCGGCAAGTGCTCCACCTCCCTTGAGGAACTTACTGCCCGAGGAGAGCGCCTTGCTCATGCGTCCCGCTTTCCCTACTCCTCCGGCGATTTCCCCTGCACCTGCTGCACCCGCACCTGCTACACCTTTACCACCCTTATTGAGATTGACCCCGCCTCCTGCACTGGCATTCGCAACGCTTCCCGCATGGATGATGACCGTACCGGCGTGAACTGTCATTGTAGCAACTGTGGACATCTCATTGGGGAGACCAACTTTACCGCCAAGAACGCCTGTTTTTCCATTGATTGCCTCATAGGCTTTTTTGCCAAGGTTTATGATTTTATAAAGCCCACCCGCAAGAACGCCACCCGCAAGAACAGAGCCGATGCCGTCCAGCTCCAAAAACTTGTTTTTAAGCTGGACAATAATATCCATGGCAAGTCTGCCAACATCGCTGATGTCGAAACCGTCAGAGATGTACTCTTTGAACTTGTTGATGTCCTCCTGTAGCCCTTGCAGAAATGAACGCAGGCCGTCGGCGCCTGCACCCGTCATAAACTCGATTTGCAAGTCTTCCCATGCGCTTTTGAGAATGTCGAAGTCACCTGCCAATGTATCTGCACGTGTAGCAGCCATTTTTGCTGCTGTACCTTCGGAATTGTCCACAGCATCAATGAGTTTCTGATAATCCTCGTCCGTCGCCGTCATAATGGCAAGCAATCCGGAAAGGGCTTCATCGCCGGCAAGCATCTTGCCGAATTTCATCATATCTTTTTGAGACAGCTTGCCGCCCTGACTGGTCAGCTTATCGGCAAACGCCATCAATGCTTCTTTGTTGCGGGTTTTAGAACCAGAAAGTGCCTCCGCATATTCAATAAGCCCTTCTGTTGACAGCCCTTCTTTTGTCTTCGCACGCAAATCGTTAAAAATGGAACGCAGTGGCTTCAATTTCTCCGTTCCATCCTCTCCAACTTCAGTGATACTGACCCCAAGCATTCTCATCGCATTGGCTGTAGGAATGGTATCCGCCCCCATTCTGGTTAATGTGCTGCGGAGCGCCGTACCTGCCATGGACGCCTTGATGCCCGAATTTGCCATAAGTCCAAGAGCAAGGGCAACATCATTGGAAAGGTCGGCTGCATTCTTATAGGAATCAGCAAAAAGCCCCGCCGGGGCTGCTGCATACTTGAATGCCTCCCCCATCATTCCGACGTTCGTATTGGAGTGTGTCGCTGCCGCCGCCAACACATCAGTGAAGTGCTCGATATTCTTTGTAGCATCTTCGCCGCGTGTGTCGATATGGAGTGCCGTCATAGCATCCGTCACGATGTCGGAGACATGCGCCAAGTCCTCTCCACTTGCCAGTGCGAGATTCAGTACAGGCGCGATGCCCGCAATCATCTGCTCTGTGTTCCACCCAGCCATACCCATATACTCAAACGCCTTGGCGGCTTCTGTTGCAGAGAACTGCGTCGTCGCCCCCATCTCACGCGCCTTTTGTGTAAGCGCATCCATGGCGGCAGCCGCTTCCGCCGCTCCCATATCAGACGTGGAAATCGCCTTGACCGTCGCCATCTGCGCCTCGAAGTTCTTATATGTCTTGATCGTATCGTAAACGCCGTAGCCAATGCCCGCACCTGCGAGCATCTGTCCACCCATGCCTGTGACGGACTGCAATGCTCCGTTCACTGCGCCGCTCGCTTTTGCCGAAAAGGTGTTCCTCGCAGCAATTGTCACCGTCCACACCTTGCTTGTCAGCGAGGTAAGTCGTGCGTGAGCCTCGCGCACCTTGCTCGCCGTCCGATCAATTGCCCCGATGACCACATTGTAAGCACGCCCCGTAATACTGCGGAGTGTTTCGCGCACTCTACTTCCCGCGGGTGTGATGCGGTCAATGGCACGAAGCACGACTTCGTATTCCGCTCGCGCAAACTCCTTGAGGCGCGCCTGTGTCTTTTCGACGCTTTTTTCAAATCCGCGCAGTTTCTTGTTCGCGCGATCTAAACCGGGACTTACGTTGTCCTTGGTTTCCACCACAATGTCGATGATATGCTCCGCAGCCATTATATTCCCCTCCTTTCTATGGTTGTCCTGTGCTCTCCGTCTCCCGTCGTGCCAGGACGCTCGCCCGAATGAACATCCGAACGAGCGGGGGCTTCTTTGCATATTCATCCGGCGGCATATGAAGATACTGCAAGATGTGATGCAGCAACGTCAAGCGTCCGCCGGAGAGAATCAGTTTTTTGTTGTCTCCTCCAATTCGCTGTTGTCATAACCCGAGATTGCGTCGAGTTGGTCGAGAATCTTGTCCTTTTCACCGGACTTCAAAATCTTGTCGATGGCATCGATGCCGGACGCAACGTCCACCGCTTCCCACATCTGCTTGTTGTCCCAGAGCTTCGCCCGATCCTCGGGGATTGTCGCCTCATAGAGGAGCTGAGAGCGGTAGCGCACGGAGTTCGTTGTCTCAGGTACGGTGACTCCGATTTTCTTGTTGCGCACGTACTTCGTGTTCTTCTTGCGACACCGCTCATAATCTTCCTCCGAGAGCGGACGAATGCGGAACGTGAGCAGGATCACCCCCTTGCGAACGACACGGACAATGTGAGTCTCCTCCTCGTCCTTCTGATAGTTCGCCGCCGCAAGCAGTGCGTGCAGAATGTCTCCCTCAAACTCCTTCAGTTCCTCTTCAGATGTCCCCCGCCCCTCCGAAACCTCCTCCATCGGGTCGGCTGCTTCCATGAGTTCCTTATCCATTTTTACCGCCATTTGTATTCTCCTTTTCTCATCTTCACATCAGTAACTGAGCAGGTTCTGAAGCTCGGGCGGACGGTTGACAAAAAGACTCCACTGGCGCTTGATGAGATCACCCACCGAGACATTCTGAAGGTCAATGTTGCCGCTCGGTACGCAATCACGGAAAATCATGCGCTCCTCGCTGCCGTTGCGCCCCTTCACAACGCCTTGGAATGTCCAGCGCACCCCCTGTCCGCTTTGCATCATGTTGAAGAGATCCTGAATGAAGGCATTGTCCTCCACAACCACCTCGGTGAAGTTGAGCGTGACGCTGTACCCCTGAAACACCTCATGTTCCTGCGCATCGCCGATCGGCTGATACTTCGCGTTCGTGACGTTGGTCTGTACCTGATACGTCTCTACCGTCGCAAGCAGCCGCCCAAACTCGTCGAACAGAAGCCCGTCCTTACCCGTGAATACGCGCCGCGCGTCAACGGGACCTCTTGGATTCCACATAGATTACTCTCCCTTCCTGTCTGTGTGTTCCTGTGCAAAGCGGAACTGATACGTGAGATAAATCTTCTCCACGCTGTCGATGTCGTCGATGGCGAGCTTGAACCACGCCGAATCGCCCTCGGCTGGATTGCCCGGATCCTCATAGACGGTCGACCCGCTCATGAGCTTTTTCTCCTCGATCATCGCATTGATAACCTTCTGTGCCGTAGCCATAATGGTCTGGCGACCGTCCGTGTCATTGTTGACATTCCCAACGAGCTTCTCACAAGTGCTGTCTACGCGGTCCATCAGCTCGAAGCGCGTCTTTGTGCGGCGAATCTTCTTCCACCCCTCGTCCATTGTAGCGTCCGGCGTGACGAGCGTGTTGATGGCGCTGTCAATCCATACCTGATCGCTGTCATTGAGTGTAAGTACGAGACACCCCTTCGTCTCTGCCTTGATGATTTCACCGTTCGTGAGCGGCTCTATGAGACTGACCGCACCCGTGATGACATTGTGCGTGAGGCTTGTATTTGCCTCGAACGCCGCGACCATGCCACCAATACGAGCTGCTGCACGCCAGCCCTCGTATTTCGTGCCGTCGCTACCAATCCAGCCGTTCAGCGTGTAGACAATCTTCTCATCGTTAAACGCCGCTGCCTGAGTCATGCGCTCCGTGAGCGCCTGTGCACTCTTCCCGGCAAGAGACGCGAATCCGAGGTGTCCTGTCTGATAGCTCTGCACAACGAAATTCTGCAAAAGGAGCTGGACTGCGCTATCATCGCTGTCCGCAATGATGCAGTTCCACTTGTACCGTTCGAGGATGTCCGTGCCTTTCTCATAGGACGCCGTCTTAACCGTCGGATTCTTTCCACCTGCAAGGGGCTGCTGCGTCACAGATGCTAGAGGGCCTTTTACGCCGCTCGCTGCCTTCGCCACAAAGTTCTTGCTTTGCGCCATTGCCGCAACAAGGTTCTGTGGCTCGTTCTCGCCCGGTGTGAAAGAGAACTGCTCGAAGATGTCCGTTCCGTCATAGATAATGACCTGTCGATTGTCCGTAATGAGGTTCGTCCGCACAGACACCGTAAACGGCCGTGTCCCCGGATGCGCAGCCGTGATTGTGACAGCCGTCGCGGGCGAACCATCCGCATTCTTCAATTCGATGCTGCCGGGCTTGCCGTCATCGCCACCGACGCGAACAACGCGCACCGTGGTTGCACCGCCCTTGAATGCTTCCTTGATCGCCGATACCGTATCTGCCGTACCATAGTAGTCTGCAACGCTGTTCTGCATGGTGACATCCATGTCGAACTCCTCGTTCAGAGCGCCCCAGTCCGCCTGAAAGAGCACTGCCGCCACGCCATTGGTTGCGCCGACGGTCTCAACGCCGCCGTTATTCTCGCGGCGATAATATACGCCCGGACGAACCTTCTTTTCGCCAATGCTGAAAATACCGCTCATACGTTATTCACCCACTTTCTTGTCTCGAAAACTTGCAACGATTTCCTGTGCTTCGGTTTTCGTCGCCTTATCTTTGCCCGCATAGCGAAACGCAGCGAGAACGCTATAACCGCGCGTTCCCTCTCCGAACATTTCGGGGCGCTGCGCGAACTCCTCGGCGGTATAGATATCCTCCACAACCGGCACAACCTCTCCCTTTTTTGGGTGCTGCGTAAACACCTTGGTATCGTTGCCTTCATCCACGACCGCCACATCTTTTGCTGTTTCTGTCATATCGATTCCTCCTTAACGCCACCCAACATGGTGGATTCCGTGTGCGTATGCGGGGCGCCTGAGCAACCCGTACTGCACGCTGATTCGTAGTTGCCCCGAGAGATCGTCTCCCGCCGCGTCTCCTTTGATCTGCTTGATGAATATTGGCGCGCCGTCAATCGTCGTAATCTCTCCAGCCAATCCGAGCGCTTGACTGAACTGTTCAAGCCACTCAATACGGTCATGTACAGTCGGGGCAAAGAGATGCACTACAATGTCCGAATTCATCCACACAACGGTGTTTGTCTCTCGATCTATCGATGTGCCGCCTTTGCTGAAATATATCGCGGGTCGTTCTCGTGTCGGTTCAAAAATACCGCGCAGCCACGCTTTCCCGATAACAACAACCTGCCCAAACCACTCCTCGGAATAGCGGCACATCGCCATGATCGGATCGGGGTCACTCGTTTCAAGGAGCGGGTACTCATAAATGTCGAAATTGAGCGTCATACCAACAATGAGTGGTTCGCGGTCGCCGACGGCTTCCTTGAATACCTGCGTCTCTCTCCATTTTGCCGAGAACGTCTCTCCAACATCGAGGGTAAAAAACACGCCCGTAAGAGCTTCGCGCACGAGCGGCTCGATTTCCTCCGGTACAGTTCCTGTGGTGCTGCATATAATATCCACGAACATGACCTTGCGGCGATCTCGCGCGGGGTCTGCAAAAGTGTCCGCCGAGAACACAATGCGCGGATACTGTGCGTCTCCCCAGGACTCATCTTTGTCGTCCGGCGCTTCCTGAAAGAAGATTGCGGGCATACCGCCAAACACAGCGAGCTTTTCAGACAGCTCTGTGCGACTGAGCAGCCGCTTTCGTATGAGCGCCTCAATCGTAGCCATTTGTCATCTCCACCTTGTCGACAGATTCCAAATCATGGCTGTGCACAATCGACCACTCGCCGTTTTGGACTTCTTGTGCACGAATCGTAAAGTACCGTGTGGCGCGGTGAATCTTCGGCAAATAGACGATTTCAGCTCTTTCGGCGCAAATATAAACGACAATTCCGTTTATATCTTCTTTCCATGTGCGATGCCGCACCCGTACAAAGTCCCCGACAGCAATTTTCGCGAGATCAAATTCAGGGGACTCCTTCGTAAGAATGAGCGCCATCACCTCACCTCCTCAAAGATGTGGACAATCTCAGGTTTTGCCTGATCGATAATCCGCTGACGGAAGGGACGCGCCTTCATGCGTGCCGTACCGCTTTCAAGTGCGGAGGCGTATGGCACATCGCTCTTAATACGACAGGTGATCCGTACACCTTTTCCAATACTCTGAGATAAAACAAACCTGCGCCAGTTACGGCGCAAATTTCCAGTGTCAGGCGCCGGTGCTGCGCCCGGAGCAGATGCCGTATGCACGCCCTTTGCCCCGCGTCGGTAGACACGCCCAGAACCATCCTTGCCCAGAACGTCATACGCCGCATTCTGCATGACATTGGTCGCCCGAAAAGCACGTGACCGAGCTTGTGTATTTACGCTTTGCACTTCGTCATTGACTTCGACTTCCACCGATCGTATGACTTCGTTCACGCTACTCAACCCGATCACTCCTTTCCTCGACGTAGTAAATCGTGAAGATACCGAGCATGGAGGCGTTATCCACGCCGCATACGTAGAAATACCGCCCGCCATGCACCAAACGATCCCCCTCTTTTGCGGCGGGTTCTCCGTAGTGCTGGACGATGGTATGCGTCACAGGATGCTGCAAGGCTTTCCATCGCAGAATCTCCGATGTCTTTGCATCAGAGAGCACACCGCGCACGACGCTGAACGTCGGTTGAAACACAGCCTTCGTCCGTCCGTTGTCCATCGTTTTCAGAGACTTGCGCTCGACGATAAACTGATGAAAAAGACTCCCCGGTCTCAGGTACATAGTGACCGCCCCCGCCCCATCCTGTTATCGTGCATCCCCTCGAAGAAATACGGCGGACGATGTTGCGTGCCCGGAAGTTCAGGCAGAGAGCAGCTGATCGATAACTCTTTTTTCAGTTCCTCATAGAGGGCTTTCCACTGCGCATAGCGCTGACTAAGCGACCACTGGACGGGGCCTGACTTTGTGTCAACCTCGGGCGCAAAGCGGTAGAGGACGCTCTTTATCAGCTCGAACTTTGCACGCCGCCACGAGTGGGGGAATGCCGCAATGACCGCCTTAATTTCCTCATCCGTGAGAAGTGCTGTCTTGTCGGGTTCTTCGACGAGAACATCGCCGAGTTCAAACCGCATCTGGTTCAATCCACCGTCAGCGAGAAGTGCTCCGTCGTAGGTGAAAGACCTCATCCCGTCGCCTCCTTACTTGCCCTTTTTCTTCGGGGCTTCCTCTGTGGTATCAGGCGGTTCTTCCTTGCCCATCGCGTCCACTACAGACTCATTGATCTGCTTGATGCCATCGTCGAATCCAACAGTGATGATACCCATTGCGCGGAGTGCCTCAACCTTTTCCGGCAGAATCTTATCCGCAGGAATACTCTCACCGATCTTATAGTCCGTGCCGCCGAAGCGGCACGGTTTCAGCGCAATAAAAACCATGATAGGGAACCTCCCGTCAATCGACGCAGTTCTTGAGGAACACCGCGAGATCATCGCTTGTCTTCTTCATGTCCGTCGCAATCAGGCCTTCGATGAACTCTGTGTGATCGGCGGGCGAGCCTTCAAACTGACTCGTTGCGGTGTACTGTCCGTTTCCAAGCATATCCCATGCGAAGATATAGCCTGCCGATGGCTCGTCGATCTGCGGCGTGTCCGTCGTATAGCAGAGGAGAGCCGCCTTGCTGTCGCAAATATACTGCATGTTCTCGTCCATGCCCGCGGCTGCTGCATTGTAGGTGGAGTCAAGGACAACGACCTGCTGCACTCCAAAGAGCTGCGCAAGCACCTGCTCCGTGACGACGGCAGGGTTTGCTGTCGTACCCGTATACTTCACGCGCTCCATAATGAAGTGGTTTGCCTTGAGCTTTGCGAACACATCTACACCGAGCGCGAGCTTGTTCGGCGTCCTGCGACCGACACGGCGAATCTCGTTGATAAGACCGTCAAACAGCGTCACAGGATCGCAGTTGCTGTCGTCGAACTTGAGGAACTTCTTCTGCGAGGCATTTGCCGCAGCCGCGCCCTCCCATTCATTCTTCCAGACACCCGTCTTGAAGAAGTTCTGTGCAAAGAGAAGATCCTGATGCAGGTTCATCTGCTCTGCGACAAACTTCACCTTTGCACGGCGCGGGTCTGCCGAACCCGGCGCAGCCGAGCGCGTGTAATCGAGCGCCGAAATCTTGTCAATACCGACAAGCACCTGATCGACCCTGCATGCGTAGGTCTTATCCGTCTGCCCCATGACCGCCGGCGCAACGTGCCCAAACGCGGGCTTACGCTGCACATTGTCGCGTGCAAGATCGCCCTTGCTGAACTCGTAGTAGTAGCTGGACGAAAGTCCGACCGGACACACAGGAAAAAGCTGACGTGCCGCATACTCTCCCTGCTGGAAATACGCCATACACATATTCGAGAGATATGCGTTCGGCTTCCACGTCCCAGCCGCCTTCATGACTTCAATTTCTTTTACCGAAATTCCCATGTTGATTCCTCCTCTATCAGGACTTCATGAAGCCCGACTTCGTAATCTGAACCTTGACCGTCTGTCCCTTTGCAGAGCAGTCCTCAAGTGCGAACCCGAGAATGAACTTCCCTGCCGCTGCCTTGACCGCAAGCCCCGTCGCGTCAGAGGCAAGAGGATCACCCGCCGCGAATGTAGCGCCGCCCTTCCACACGCCGATGTCCTTGACCTGCACGTTTACGTCATTGCCCACCGGAACGGTGTTCGGAGTCTCTGCGATCGTCAGTCCCACCGGAACAAGCGTATCGTTGCACGGAACAGCACCGCCGCTCCCAAGCGCCACAGCCGTAAAAGGTCCCGTCTTGATCTCCGTCTTTACGGGTGCGCAGATGGTCGCGCTGTCATTGATAACAGTACCGTTAAACATCCTTTGTCCTCCTCTTACTCGAACTCAGCGATCAGCTCGGGGTTCTCCTGAAACGCCATGTCACGCGCCACGAACACGCTCATCTCGGGATGCGCCTTGCGAATCTCCTCGACGCGCTTTTCAATGCGTGCCTCTGCGTCCGTCGCACCGCCGTTGCCATTCGAACCGATCTCATTGAACATCCCAGAACGCTTGGCGATGTCAAGCGCGGCGTCCAGCGCCGTGATGATCTGCGTGTATGCTTCCTCGCTCGCCGCCTTTGTACTCTTGAGCACCGACGCAAGCTCCTCCGGCTTCTTGCCGAGCAGTTCATAGCGCTTGGCGATCTCCATAATCTCCGCGTCTTCCTGCTTCTCCATGCGCTTCTGCACGTTCTCAAGCATCGCCGCGAACTCCGGCATGACATCCTTCAGCACCTCGGCTGCCGACTTCTGCACGGGTGCGTTCACAATCGGTGCGGGAACGACAGTTGTCTGCGTAACGGGCTCGGACGGCGTGTCCGTCGTCTCAAGTGCACCGTAACGCTTCTCGATGTCCTCGAAAAATGCCCGCTCTCCTGCGGTCATCTTGCTCTTGTCAATCTTCATCTCTGCATCCTCCTCTGCTTTTCCAACAGGCTCAGTTTCCTCTATGGGAGGTGTTTCATCCTCTCCCAGCGCCGCAATGCGGCTTTTCATGATCTCAATGTCTTCAGCGGTCATCGCAATCGGATTCATGCGCTTCTGCACCTCGGCGATATTGCCGCTGCCCCACTGATTTGAGAAGCCCAGTGCGGCGGTATTAAACTCCGACAAGCTCTGCTTAAGGAGTGCCGTCTTGTCCGCCACGGTATCGTCACGCATGATGGAAATAAGACTGCAGCGCAGCGCATCCGTCACGTTCCAAATCTCCTCGCAGACACGCTGCTGCCTCAGTTCAGAATTTGCCGCTCCGAAAGTCTTTGCGCCGCCCTCAGACTTCGCCACATCCGCGACTTCATCTTCCTCCAAACCAAAACGCTTCGCAATGGCATGGATGAGGTTCTTGATCTTGCTCTCTCCCACTTCCTCACCCCCTTTCGGTGCGTGCTTAAAGAGCGCGATGTGCGCCCTTTGATTTGCCCCCGCATCCACAAAATCCACCTTCGTGATCTTGAGGTCGGTCAACTTTGTCGGCATAGCCTTAACTCCTTTTTTCTCCACGAAAAAGACGCCCATCACTGAGCGCCCAGTCGCTTTTTATACAGTTTCGGGGATCGCCGTCCCCTCAATCGAGAACATCGGGTATTCGCCCGATTTGACCTTCTCCCACACCTCATCATCTGTGACGTAGAACCCAATCCACCATCCCGTCGGCAGTGTGCCGTCAGGAATCCCCATCGCCGCCATCTTCTCTTTCGTGAACACGACGGATTCAACGAGTGTGGCGCAATCACCGCGTTCGTGCATTTCGCCGCCCTCGCGGTAGAGCTTTACGAACTCGTAAGCGGCATTCTCAAGTGTTTCGGGGTCGATCACATCCTCGGAGAGATCAACGAGCGTCGCTCCGCTCTCATCCTGTGAAATGCTCGCCCAGCCGAACGCAAGCCGCTTCTCATCGCTTGACTTCTGAATGTTGAACCGCCCGTGTACCGTCTGCTCCGTTTGAAACGGTCTCATGCGTGCCCCTCCTTGATGCAGGTCGGAATGTGCACGTTCAGACCGAACGCCTGAATCACATCCAGATACCCGCAATCCCGATAGATTTTCTTTGCCAGTTCTTCTTTTCCGATGCTCTTGACAATGCCGCCTAGATTCTCAAACAGCATAGAGATTCCTACGTTGTAGCTGCCCGATTCACAAAACGATGCGATCGCCGAGAGCGCGGAAAGTTCGTCCTTGCGTGCTGCACCAAGAAGCTCCGCCCACTTTGTCAGATACGTGTTTGACTTCGGCGGAAGGAGTCCTGAAATGTCTTGATACCCTTTGTTGAACTTCTCCACGCTGATACCGCACATCTCAGGAACGGTCCCGCCGCCCGTGAACAGTTCCGTGGCGATTGCATACCCAAGCGGGTAATTCGTCGGAAACGGAGGAAGGAGGTTGCTGTGTTCGTAGACCGTTTCACGGTTCGTAAAGTCTAAAGCAACCTGATGTAACGTGTACTGAACCGCAGCCGTCAGCTTCTCATCACCCTGCTTGAAATACTCAGCAACCGCCGCACGCACCGGAGCAAACAGCGCAGCAACGCTTCCCGTGCCTCGATAACCCGCTTCCAGTCGGTCGATAGCGGCGAGTACATCCTTTTCTTGCAGCATAGAGCACCTCATTTCGTGCATAAGAAAAGCACTCCGCGCATCGGCAAAGTGCTTATTCCTTTTCCTCTTCGTACCGCTTCTGTAATTCTCGGATACGGCGGTTACGTTCCTCAGCGATTGGCTTATAGCGTTCAGAGTTTGTATCCAGACCGAACAGCTTTCCTTCGGCTCTCAGCTCCTCACTGATTTTATCCTCCTCAGCAATCGCCCAATCCAGAATTGCTTCAAACTCTCGCTGTGCTTCTTCTTTCGTCACCGCTTCCACCTCCTGTAACCGAATCCACGCCGCTTAGCCTCTTGAGTTA
>ERZ772971.1450-NODE-1450-length-13723-cov-2.716198_pt1 | contig 13723 bp, 9 predicted proteins | sample MGYA00511943_ERZ772971 | MGnify/ENA primary metagenome ERZ772971 (study PRJEB29015, sample SAMEA2737929) | human oral metagenome | biome: human oral; feature: human-associated habitat; material: dental | place: China | collected 2144 ... | reverse complement strand
CATGCTGTTGAAATTTTAAATAAGAACCTATCTAAAGAGATATCAAAAGTATATAAAAATTTAAACGAATACCAACGTTTGCAACTTGCTCGTCATCCAGATAGACCATATTCTATTGATTATATTAATGCATTTTTGATTGATGGATATGAGATTCATGGAGATAGAGCATTTAGAGATGATCCAGCAATAGTTTGCTACATCGGCTATATCGGAGGCAAAAAGACTGTCGTTATAGGCGAGCAAAAAGGCCGTGGCACTAAAAACAAATTAAGAAGAAATTTTGGTATGCCTCATCCTGAGGGTTATCGCAAAGCTCTTAGAGTTGCAAAAATGGCTGAGAAATTTAATCTACCTATTTTATTTCTCATAGATACTCCAGGAGCATATCCAGGCGTTGGAGCTGAAGAGCGAGGACAAAGTGAAGCCATAGCTAGAAATTTATTCGAGTTTGCAAATTTAAAAACTCCAATAATTGCTGTTGTCATAGGCGAAGGTGGAAGTGGTGGCGCTTTAGCTATAGGCGTGGCTGATAGACTTGCTATGATGAAAAATTCTGTGTTTTCAGTTATCTCTCCAGAAGGCTGTGCAGCAATACTTTGGAATGATCCAGCTAAACAGGAACAAGCCACAAAATCTATGAAAATAACAGCTGATGATTTAAAAAGTCTATCACTGATTGATGCCGTTATAGATGAGCCGATAAATGGAGCTCATAGAGATAAAGATGGTGCTGCAAAAGCACTTGCAAATTATTTTATCTCAGAGCTAGCTGAGCTTGAAAAGCTTGATATAAATGATCTTGTAGCAAAAAGAATAGAAAAAATTCTCTCTATTGGAGCATTTGAAGAATAAATTTATAGTCACAACAATTTTATAAGAATACTTATCAAATTTGTTTGTGGCATCATCTACCAAAATACTAAAATAATTTAAAAATCGACATAAATTTAATCGCTTTAACAGCCATAATTTTTACACTAGTTTTTATATCTTTAAGATTTAAACACTAAAATTATTAATATCAAATCTACATAAAGAGTATTAATGAATAAATTTCAAGAAAAATATATCACTCTTTCAAAAGAATATTATAAAAATAATGGCAATGCTTCTAGCATTGAGGCACTCTATCAGTTTAAAGAAGAGTTGGAAAATTGTGATGATATTTGCGCAAAGTATGTTTTAGTCGATGTTTATAAGCTTTTATCTATGAGAAAGAGTGCTTACGACTTACTTTTAAAAATACATGACAAAGGTGATAAAAAACAGCTAAAGGCACTTGGCCATCTAGTGCAATTCATTGACGAAAATGATAAATGGGCGCTGCCTCGCCCAAAAAGTAGAGGTCAAATTTTGGCTCAAGAAGATAAAGCCTCCACACTACCAAAATTTATCTACCATCCTAATCCTTTAAAAACTGGCGCATTTAAAGATGATATGAGCATCTTGTGTGAGTGTTGTGGCAAAGATACTGAAGTTTATTATAGCGGTAGCATTTACTGCGAGAAAGATATTTCGTATCTTTGTCCTACTTGTATTTCTAGTGGTAAGGCTGCTAAGAAATTTGACGCAACATTTGTGCAAGATGCTGACAAACTAAATACAAGTGATGCTAAAAAGGATGACGAACTCTTTAGAAGAACCCCGGGCTACGAGAGCTGGCAGGGCGAGCATTGGATAGCTTGTTGTGATGATTATTGCGAATTTTTAGGTGATGTTGGAACAAAAGAGCTCGAAGAAATGGGCATAGTAGACGAGGTCTTTGAGAACTATGCAAAAAGAGCTGAATATGACGATAAAATCGCTGGATATTGTACCTTGCTGTTTGACGCTCAGAGTGGACCTTGGAAAAAGGAAAGTAAACCAGAAATATCAGATTTAAGGGTGTTTGATGAGTATCAGCAAAGGGGCATTGGTAATATTCTTTTATACGTTATAGAAAAAGATGTCACAAGATTTTCTGACGAAACAACTCTTGCAGTTGGTCTCCATTACGGTTATGGAAATGCCCGGAGATTGTATGTTAAAAGAGGTTATGTGCCTGACGGATCTGGAGTATGGTACAACTCTGAGGTGCTTGAACAGTATGTTGAGTGTTGCAATGACGATTCGCTTGTTCTGTATATGAATAAAAAGCTACGTTAGAAGTTTAGCGCGTGGTGCCGGTTACCGAATTGTATAAAAAGTTAAAAATATAAGCTTTAATTTGGAGGATGCTATCAGTATAAAGGTGCAATTTAACTGGTGGTAAACACTAAGCCGATAACATAGCTTGGTCTGATGATATACGTGCAACCAGAAAGGTCATTGGCTTTTGCCTAAAGGGGAGCAGTAATGATAGATAGACAGTCTCTTGATGAGGTCCTTGCTCAGTACAAAGAGAATTTTTCTTCTCATTGGAAGGAAGAAAAATATAAGTGGGAGGCGATTAAGTGCTTCCAGGACAATTGGGACATCAATGCCCAGGATTTTCCTGCGATGCTGAGTAAGTCACTGTCTAAAACGGGAAATCTTCTTGCATCAGCCAATAGCTATCCTCGTCAAATTATTGAAATTTTTGCTCAAAAGGATACTGAAGAAGTACGGGGCATGTTTCAAACGCTTTTTGATGAAAATAAAGATATAGCTAAGCGCTTCAAAATATTTGAAGCGAAATCAAGTTCTCTTTTTGAAATATACCATATTAACTACAAAAACCATAATCAGGATGCAACAGTAATGTTGACTTATCTTTGGTTACGTTATCCCGATAAATATTGGTTCTATAGATTTATGCAGGTAAAACTCTTTTCCAGTAGATTGAAAAGTGATTATGTTTTTAAGAGAGGGGCGAATGTAGCCAACCTGATAGCCTGCATGAATTTTTACAATGAAGTTAGAGATGTAATCACGCAGGATTTTGAACTTGTAGATATGTTTAGAGCTGCTCTGACAGACGATTGTTATCCTGATCCGCAGTTAGTTACTTTAACAGCTGATGTTGCGTATTTTTCAAAGAACTATAAGTCAGACGAAGATCATTCTGGAGTCGATAATCCGGCGGAGTTTGTTGAGACAGAAGACAATTCAGAACAGGGAAGTGATGCATATACCAAGCAAGATTTTCTCTCAGAGGTATTTATGTCGGAAGAGAAATATGACAAGTTAGCTGCCGTATTACTAAATAAAAAGAATATTATTTTGCAAGGAGCGCCAGGAGTTGGAAAGACCTTCTCGGCAAAAAGACTTGCGTATTCGCTGATAGGTGCAGTGAATGAGGATGCTATTGAGTTTGTTCAATTCCATCAGAATTATTCATACGAAGACTTCATGATGGGTTACAAGCCTAGTGGGGCAAGCTTTGAGCTCAAAAAGGGCGTGTTCTATCGTTTTTGCAAGAAGGCAGAGGCGAATCCGGAGTCAAAGTATTTCTTTATTATTGACGAGATTAATCGTGGCAATTTGAGCAAGATTTTTGGTGAACTTTTGATGCTGATTGAAAATGATTATCGAGGTACATCAGCTACACTTGCGTACAATGACGAGGAGTTTTCGGTTCCTGAGAACCTTTATATCATTGGCATGATGAACACGGCAGATAGAAGTCTGGCAATGATTGACTATGCTCTGCGTCGTCGCTTCAGTTTCTTTGAAATGGAGCCTGGTTTTGAGACAGAAGGTTTTATTCAGTATCAGCAATCGCTCAATAATGAAACCTTCAACGATCTTCTCGCCAAAGTAATTGAACTGAACGTGGAGATTGCGTTGGATAGGTCGCTGGGTAGGGGCTTCTGTATTGGTCACAGCTATTTCTGCGGTCGCGATGAGCTGAGCTGCAGCGATGAGTGGATGCAGGAGGTTGTGGATTACGACATCTTGCCAATGCTGGGCGAATATTGGTTTGATGACCAGGAGAAATACCTGCGCTGGGAGAATATCCTTCACGGAGTGTTTCAATGACCGAAGATAAGCATATCTTCATAAAAAATATTTACTATATGCTGTCGTACGCCTTCACTACGCTGCGGGAATCCGTGTATGAGGACGTGCAGAAGGAGACGTTTGACTCGATTTATAACCTGTTTGCGGCCATCTTGTCCAAGGGGATTGGTTTACAGCTCAAGCAGGGCTTGTATCGCGAGTACATAAATTGTGTGGAAGATCTGGCGGTTGTTCGAGGCAAGATTAAAATGCCGGGGACCATTAGGAACCGCCTTGCTCGTTGCATACAAGTTACCTGCGATTTTGATGAGCTTTCGCAAAACAATCTATTCAATCAGATTCTAAAGTCCGTGGCTCTGTTGCTGCTCAAACAGAAGGATGTATCGCCGCAGCACAAGGTTGCGCTTAAGCGAGAAATGCTTTTCTTTGCGGACATTGATGAGGTTGATTTAAAACAGGTTCGCTGGGCGGATATTCGTTTTCAGCGCAATAATCGTACCTATCAATTACTGCTTTCAATTTGTCAGCTGGTTGTTGAGGGCATGCTTATGACCACTGAAGAAGGCGAGTATTACCTGGCAAGTTTTATTGACGAGCAGAAAATGCATAGGTTGTACGAGAAGTTCATTCTTGAGTATTATGTGCAAGAGTATGCTAAGCATGTGAAAGGGTTTTCTGCTAGAGCATCGCAAATTCCTTGGGATTTGGATGATGGCTATGTTGGACTTTTGCCGGACATGCAGACGGATATTACGCTCTCGTATGGGGACCAGATTTTGATTATTGACGCGAAGTATTATCAGCATTCGCTTCAGGAAAATTTTGGTACGTATAAGGTGCATTCGGGTAATTTGTATCAGATGTATACGTATGTGAAGAATAAAGAAGCACAGGTAAAAGATGCTGACCGGAAGGTTTCGGGCATGCTTTTGTACGCGCGGACAAATGAGCTGCTTGCCCCTGACGACGTGTACCACATAAGCGGCAATAAGATTTCTGTACAGACACTTGATTTGAACAAAGAGTTCTCGAGTATTTCGGCGCAGCTTGATCGGATTGTGGAAGACCAGTTTGGGATAGAAAAAAGAGCCTCTTAGTGAACTGCCTCCTATTTCTTGGACACGAGAAATAGGAGGCAGTTCAAAACACACCTAAGTCGGATAATCTGTTAAAAAGACGTATACATTACGCTGAAAATACCTCAATCATGCAGATTATCTTCATTAGATGTGTAAAATGCCCGCAATTGAGCAGAATATCTGACTTAGGTGTGTTCCGTAGATACTAAATTTATCGATAGTTAAATTTCTTATATTAGTCTATTCATGTTTAAGCATATTAGATGAAGTTTATGCATAGAGATGCATATCAGGTGGTGCGGCCGCCTAGCTGCCTGGCTATCTTGATTAAGAACATGTCGATTCTTCGGCAAAACCTACCAAAGCTGCGCTATTTTGTGCGCCAGGCCTAAAAGCCGACGCTAACACGCTGCAGAATCATAATCACCCGCATATGAACTGCCTCCCAATTCTTGGACATAAGAAATGGGAGGCAGTTCATAGGAGGCTCTGTTGGTTGTGGGATACACTGCTTAAACAGTCGCTGCGTAAAAGTTTTACGGGGTTAGGACTCGCGCTGTTTGCAGGCGTGGCTTGGCGTATAGTTATAGAGTTACAAGAGAAAAATAGAGGCGTTCTAGAGGGCGTTTTACGCCGAGAAGAGTGTTTATGCTTGCTATAAAAAATGAAACAAACGTGGTCCTTGCGGTTGATACGTCAACGGACATGTTGGCGTGTACGGTCGCGCGTCTGACCAGGCGTGATGCTGGAACTGCAAGTGCGGCAGACGACGGGTTCGACGTCGAGGTGCTGGCGTCTACAGATCATCTGTGCCGTCGTCAGGCAAACGTTGAGCTTGTGGGTTCGGTCCAGGAAGCGCTCAAAGCTGCTGCCCTGACCATGGCTGACGTTGATGCTGTTATCGCAGGTAGAGGACCCGGTTCATTCACGGGTGTCCGCATTGGTGTGGCCACCGCAAAGGGTATTGCATGCGGCTCTGGTCTGCCACTTTACGGTGCAAGCGCGCTTGATGCCATGGCGTTCAGCGCGTGGAAGGCGGGCGTTCGCGGCACCGTTGGCGTTGTTGCAGACGCCATGCGCGGCGAGGTCTATCCGGGTATTTACCTGCTGGACAGCGCTGGAGCACATAGAACTTTCCCGGTAGAGACCGTCCTCAAGGCAGATGCTTGTGTAGAGGAGTGGTCGAGCAGGACTGATAAGGACCAGCTCACGCTTACAGGCAATGGTTTAGTGAAGTACCGTGAGCGTTTTGAGCGCGCGGGTTTCTCGACATATACCGATGAAGCAACGTGGTTCCCAACAGGAGAAGGCCTGGTACGCGCGGTGTGCATGCCTGAGTATCAGCAAGCGGGTGCGGGCGATCCGGCGCTAGTGCTGCCCATTTACACACGTCTTTCTGATGCGGAGGAGTCGGAGCGCAAGCGTTTGGGCCTCAAAGAGCCGGCAACGGTGGCTTTGACCGGCGTGGATGATGCGCTGGCTGATATTCACCTGCAGCTTCGTCCGATGACGGTGAACGATCTAGATCAGGTGGCAGAGCTTGAGGCGGCAACGTATGCTGATGCTGCGCATTCTGCCTGGTCAAAGCAGACGTTCTATGATGAGCTCTCGGGCGTTGGGCGCAGCTGGTGGCTGGCTCACGATCGCGGAATGGTCATTGGCTTTGCGGGTGGTCGCCTGGCAGGAGCTCAGTTTGAGGTGGAAGAAGTGGTGGTCGCGTCTGAGCGTCGCCGCCAAGGAATTGCATCCAAGCTGGTAGAACGCGTGGCATACGATGCTCAGATGCTGGGCGCATCCGCGATTACTCTTGAGGTGGAGGAGGATAACGCTCCAGCTCAGGGTGCTTATAGCAAGCTGGGATTTGCCGAGGTTGGCTGTCGCCCGGGATATTACGGTCCGGATTGTGCGGCGCTTTTGATGACGGCGCAGCTGCCTTTGGCGGTTAGCGCTGGCTTTGAGGCCAGGAACCCTGAACCTCACGCATCAGTGCGTCCGTGGCCTATTGTTGCAGGTGAGCGCTCTGAAGAGACGCTTGCGGCGCTGCGCGAGGCGGGGGACTTGATTCTTAGTCTGGAGTCCTCGTGCGACGAGACCGCCATGTGCATCATGGATTCACATGGTGTGGTCTGCGCAAATGTTGTCGCAACGCAAATTGACTTCCACGCTCGCTTTGGCGGCGTCGTGCCCGAGATTGCTTCTCGCAAGCACACCGAGGCTATTGTGGGTCTTTTCGAGGAGACCATGGCCCGCGCGGGCGCGCACTTTGGTTGTGACACGCTGGTGCCGTCTGACCTAGCAGCTGTTGGTGTTACCGCAGGTCCTGGCCTTGTTGGTGCACTTGTTGTAGGCGTGGCGTTTGCCAAGGGCTTCTGCGTGGCCACTGACCTGCCGCTTATTCCCGTGCATCACCTGGAAGGCCACCTGCTGGCCAACCTGTTTGAGACACCTGACCTGGAGCCGCCATTTGTGGCTAGCTTGGTCTCGGGTGGCAATACTATGCTAGTACATGTACGTGCCTGGGGAGATTACGTGGTCCTGGGCTCCACCATCGACGACGCCGTGGGCGAGGCCTTTGACAAGGTTGCTAAGGCGCTTGGTCTCGGCTATCCAGGTGGTCCCGTAATCAGCAAACTTGCAGCTCAGGGCAACTCTAAGGCCATCCACTTCCCGCGCGCGATGATGCACAGCGGCGATTATTCCTTTAGTTTATCCGGCCTAAAGACCGCCGTTATTACCTACATTGAGGGCGAGAATCGCGCTGGTAGAGCAATCAATCTGCCCGATTTGGCTGCCTCGTTTGAGCAGGCAGTTATTGACGTGCAGGTTGCAAAGGCTAAAACTGCTGTTGAGGAGACGGGCGTCTCCGATTTCTGCGTGGGCGGCGGCGTTGCTGCCAATCCCGCGCTCAGAGCTGCATATAAGGAAACCTTTGGTCGTATGGGTGTTCGAGTAACGGTGCCTCCGATGTCGGTTTGCGGCGACAACGCCGCAATGATTGCCGTGGGCGCACTTCGTAGCTACTGTACACAGGGTTTCTCGTCATTGACCTTGGACGCAAACCCCAACGCGCAGCTGGGATCGTGGTCGTCGGATGCGGCGCCCGTTGTCCCAAGCGGCATATAAGGAGGCCATTGTGCAAGACGGATTCATCAAAGTTGCAAGTATCACGCCGCGCGTCCGCGTGGCCGACGTGGCGTTTAACGTGGAGAGCTGTCTGGCTGCCATCGAAGAAGCCGCAGGTAATTGCGGTGCCAAGGTGGTCGTACTGCCCGAGCTTTGCATCACGGGCTACACCTGCGAGGACCTGTTCTGGCAGGATGCGCTCCTGGACGCAGCCGAGCGCGGCTTGGTTTCCATTGCTGCCCGCACGGCCGACGTCGACGCGCTGCTGCTGCTAGGCCTGCCTGTTCGCGTGGCCGGCAAGCTCTACAACTGCGCCGCTGTTCTCTTTAGAGGAGAGCTTTTGGGCCTGGTGCCCAAGCGCTACGTGCCCATGTACAACGAGTTTTACGAGGGCCGACACTTTGTTTCTGGCCCCAAGACGGTCACCAGTGTGGACTTTGGCCTGCTGGGCGAGGTTCCGTTTGGTACCAACCAGCTGTTTGCGTGCGACACCATCCCTGAGCTGGTTGTGGGCGCGGAGATCTGCGAGGACCTCTGGGTGCCCATGCCGCCGTCAAACGCGCATGCCGTTGCCGGCGCAACGCTGATCTGCAACTTGTCCGCATCGCCCGCGCTGGCCGGCAAGTCCGCGTACCGTCGTCAGCTGGTTGCGCAACAGAGCGCGCGTCTGATCTGTGGCTACGTTTACGCCAGTGCAGGTGAGGGCGAGTCTACGACCGATTTGGTTTTCTCGGGCCATGATCTTGTTGTCGAGAATGGCCGTGTGCTTGCCGACTCTGGCGTGTTTGGCGAGGGTATTGCGGTGTCCGAGATTGACGTGCTGTCGTTGGCAGCTGACCGCAGGCGCACCTCGACGTTTGAGGTTGCTCCGACACCGGAGGATTACAAGCATCTGACCACGTATTTCTCGCTGGAGTTTGACGGTGCGGGCGAAGGTGGCAGCGAGCTTGCTATTCGCACGCCGCTGACCAGGTACGTTGATCCGCATCCGTTTGTGCCCGCGATGGATGACGCTCGCGCAACACGCTGCGAGGAGATTCTGTCGATTCAGGCTCACGGTTTGGCTTCAAGACTGGCACACACTGGCTCTGGCCACGCGGTTATTGGCATTTCGGGTGGACTTGACTCTACGCTGGCCCTTCTTGTCACTGTGCGAGCGTTTGACCAGCTAGGATATGACCGCTCGGGCATTGTAGCTGTGACGATGCCGGGATTTGGCACCACGGACCGCACGTACACCAACGCTATTGAGCTGGTGCAGTCGCTTGGCGCCGACCTGCGTGAGATTTCCATTGTGGATTCCGTACTGCAGCATTTTGCCGACATCGGTCACAACCAGGATGTTCACGACGTTGTGTACGAGAACGCCCAGGCTCGCGAGCGCACACAGATTCTGATGGATGTTGCCAACCAGGTAGGCGGCATGGTCATTGGCACGGGCGACCTCTCTGAGCTGGCGCTTGGTTGGGCAACGTACAACGGCGATCAGATGTCTATGTACGGCGTAAATGCGTCGGTTCCAAAGACGCTGGTCAGGTACCTTGTTGATTACTGCGCAGACACTTATGAGGAGCAGGGCGAGGACGAAATTGCTCACGTTTTGCGCGACGTTCTGGATACACCGGTTTCTCCTGAGCTGCTGCCATCCGCGGCAGACGGTTCCATTGAGCAGAAGACGGAGGATCTGGTTGGCCCATACGAGTTGCACGATTTCTTCTTATTCCACATGCTTCGTCACGGAAGTGGTCCACTCAAGATTCTACGTCTTGCCGAGTGTGCGTTTGGTACAGGCTCTGACCAGGAGATTTACGATCACGAGACTATCGTGCGTTGGCTTAAGGTGTTCTATCGCAGGTTCTTCTCGCAGCAGTTTAAGCGCTCGGCGATGCCTGACGGGCCAAAGGTTGGTTCTGTTTCGCTTTCGCCGCGCGGCGACCTGCGCATGCCATCCGATGCTTCTAGCTCGCTTTGGCTCTCTGAATTGGAGAGTTTGGAGGGGTAAGCGTGCGTGGTTGTAGTATGTGACGATAGTGCGTTTTTCCAGCACAAGGTGACTTGATGACGTTGGTGCAAACACTCTTCTGCAGCAAATGATGACACTCAGTACCCGGCTATTCATGAAAATAAATAGCCGGGTACTTTTATGCAGGTTGATTTTTGCTACGAATAGGGAAGAGGTGTTTTTGCCCCCAAAATGACCCTCAAGTGGTAAAAAAAGCGTTTAGTTGGAAAATTCATAATTCTGTATAAAGCGTTTTCGCAGTTGATTGAAATTTTGGCGGTAAAAAATCGTCTTAGTTGGGGTTAATTTGACATAACATAAATTTCTAGCTCCAACTAAACGCGTTTTTTACCCAAATGAGGGTTCCAAAGAGCCTTATTAAAACTCACTATTCATGAAATCGTATATTCAGTACTCAATATACAAATTTTCAAAATATGATTGATAGAGGGTGAGGGCGTTTGAAAATGTGCGTCCAACCTCATAAAAATATTTTGCAACTACTTGAACAGATAACACATCGCTTTAATATCTGTATAACTGCTAGGTATCAGAGCGGCTGCCTGCAAAAATTATAGATATTTTACCAGTTATTTAAATAAAATTCTATTTCGTTCAGCTTGCTTCCAACTTTTGTGGCAGAAAATAACATTGAGGTGGTATTAACTATCGAGTACCTTTAGACCGTAAAGCAAGTATGTGCTGAGCGGGAGAAAGGAGTCGTTCCATGCGCAAGGAGATTACAAAGCTAATCGAGCTTCTTGTTGCACAGAATAGGATGACTCCTGAAGAACTTGCTTCTGCTCTTGGGGTTAGTTCTCGTACTATGCGCTCTTATATCAACCAAGCTAACGAAAAGCTTCAGGGTTTTGCGCGCATTATTAAACACAGAGGTACTGACTATGAGCTTATTGTCGATGACAAGGATCGATTTGATGCTTTCCACAAAGAGCGTCATATTGCAGCTCAAACAGCTAAACCATCATCTCCAGCGGAACGAGTAGATTTTCTTATCAGTAATCTATTACAGCGTAATGATTGGATTACTCTCGAAGAGCTTTCTGAGATGTTATTCGTCTCAAAAAGTGCGCTTTCTACCGACATTAAGCTGGTAGAAAAAGAAATTGGAAAATTCCATCTCAGCATTCTTAAGCGTCCTTACTACGGAATTAAAGTTGAGGGCTCTGAGCTTAATCGCAGGGTCTGCATTGCTAATCAGGTTCTGAAAAAGCTTGGTGCGCAAGGAATTCTTGAAGGTAACGATTTTCAGTTAGAGCGCATTTCTTCTGTGGTTGAACAGGTCATAGAAGCAGACGACTATCGTATTAATCCTGCTGCACATCAAAATCTAATTATCCACATTGCCATTGCACTCTCGAGAATTGCAAACAACTGCTACGTTCCTTTGACAGAAGAGAACCTTTCTTCTATTAAAAATAATTCTGGTTATGCAACTGCTCAGAAGATTGCTCATGAAATTGAACAGCAGTTCCAGGTTTCGCTCCCAGAGGAAGAGGTCGCCTACATTGCAATTCACCTTGCTGGTAAGCAATCGCTTTCTGAGGCAGGTCAAGAAGATTCTCTTGTCATTTCTGATGAGGCATGGTCAATTGTTCAGCAGATGATTGAGGTTATTTGGTCAGCATATCGCTTTGACTTTAGAAATGACCTTGAGCTACAGATGAATCTTGCAAGACATGTTGTTCCACTGTCTGTGCGTCTTCAGTACAACATGACTGTGAATAATCCGCTGTTAAAAGATATTAAAACGCGTTTTTCGCTCGCCTACTCCATGGCAATCGATGCTTGCTCAGTGCTGAGCGATTACTTCAATACCAAGGTTTCCGATGACGAAATCGGATTTGTTGCTCTTGCTTTTGCTTTAGCTCTGGAGCGCCGTAAAACCGAGGCACCAAAGAAGAATATCCTGGTAGTTTGTGCAAGTGGCGCGGGCAGCGCACGTTTGCTTGAGTGGCGTGTTCGCGATGCATTTGGCCCCTATATCAATACCATCCAGCTTTGTGACGTTACCAAAATTGATCGTGTTGACTTTGCTGATATTGATTACGTCTTCTCAACGGTTCCAATCAATGAGGCTCTGCCTGTCCCTATCAGACAGGTTTCAAATTTCTTAGATGCTAGTGATATTTCAAGCATGCAAAGCGTTTTTCATAACGAGAAACTCTCTGCAGATGAGCTGAGCGATTTCTTCTCGTCAGATCTCTTCTTCTCTCATCTTGATTTTGCAACAAAAGAAGACGTCATCGACTATCTGTGCGAACAGGCAACACAAAAGCTCAGCCTTCCAAAAGAGTTCAAAGCGTCCGTTTATGAGCGTGAAAACGCAGCTCAAACATCATTTGGTAATAACGTTGCAATGCCACATCCCATGAACGCTATGAGTTCAAAAAGTGCTGTAGTTGTGGGAGTTTTAGACAAGTCTGTGGACTGGAATGCAAATGATGTTCAAGCGGTATTTCTCGTATGTATTGCAAAAGATAAAGACTGGCGTCTTCAGTCTTTCTTTAGGACATTTTCTCATTTTCTTATTAGTGATCAGGCAATTCAGGAGCTTATTCAGAATCAAACATTCGAAGAGTTCCTTAGTAGTTTAAAAAACACACAGTAGTACAGAAAGGGTGAAAGACATGGATGAAGAGAAGTACGAAGTTGCAACTGAACTTATTGCTCATGCAGGCGTAGCAAAGTCTTGTGCTCTTGAAGCAATCGATGAAGCTTCGGAAGGCAGGTTTGATTCTGCTGAAGAGCTTATCCAAGAGGGTCGCGCCGAAATGGTTTCCGCTCATGATGCTCAGTTTGGACTTCTGACGCAGGAAGCTTCTGGTAATCCAGTCGACGTAAACATCATTCTTGTTCACGCACTTGATCACCTAACCATGGCAGTTATGACGCTTGATTTGGCTGAGAGAATCATCAGTCTTCAAAAGCGTTTGAGTGATGTAGAGGGAAAGTAAGCTGCAAGTAAGTTGTACGTAAGTAACCACAGGTAGTAGTCAAGATTTTGGAGGAAGTTATGAGAATTATGCTCGCATGTGCAGCCGGTATGTCCACTTCAATCCTTGTTGCACGTATGGAAGAAGCCTCTAAGGCACAGGGTCGTGAAGACACCATTTGGGCTGTTGAGCAGGGAACCATTGCTGACGAGATTGGTAACTTCGACGTTCTTCTCCTTGGGCCTCAGGTTCGCTTCATTAAAAAGAAGGTCGAGAAGATTCTTGATGGTCGTGCTCCTCTTGATGTTATCGATACAACCGCTTATGGCCGTTGCGATGGCGCAAAAGTACTTGAACAGGCAGATAAGGTATATGCCGCTTTCAATGCCTAATCGCTGGTCTGCGATTTATTTGCTGGTTCAGTCAGCTTTCAATTTTGGTAAGTAGCTGCAAGCAATTTGATAGCAAATTTACAGCAGCTTGTGTAAGTAAGAACTGATAGTACGTTAGAAAAGAGGTTGTCATGGCTTTTTCAGAAGTTCTTGAAGATAAGCTCATGGATGTCGCCGCATGGGTTGACGAGAACAAGTATCTCAACTCCATTAAGGACGCATTTACGGTCTTCATGCCCTTTGTTATTG
>ERZ772971.1449-NODE-1449-length-13729-cov-2.486251_pt1 | contig 13729 bp, 13 predicted proteins | sample MGYA00511943_ERZ772971 | MGnify/ENA primary metagenome ERZ772971 (study PRJEB29015, sample SAMEA2737929) | human oral metagenome | biome: human oral; feature: human-associated habitat; material: dental | place: China | collected 2144 ... | reverse complement strand
AAAATTTTAATAAAATAAAAACTAGCCCTTCAAACCAACAGAGAAAGCTCAAGGACTAGCAAAATTCACTCTCAAAAAAAAGAACTAGAAAGAATTAAATACTTTATCAACCTTTGAATTTAATCCATTCTTTACCGAATCCTTGGCTTGCTGCTTGATATTTTGATACTGAGTTTCTACCTCATGTCTTGCTCAAGACAAAAAATTTGTTGCCCCCTCAACTGCCTGATTTCCAAGCTGTTGAGCATTATCTTTTACCTTTGCAGATCGCTCATTTGCCTTATTTACCGTTGTTTCAATAGCCTGATTCCCGATCTCCTGAGCCTTTTGAGCGTATTCATTGGTCTTCAGAAATTCCTTAGTTGATTCTGAAACAGTATTTAATCCTGACTCAGCCATTTGCTGTACCTGCTGCGTATTAATATTTACCTCTCAGCATCCTCAAACTACCACACCAAATATACAGCTCCCAAGCAAAAAAATCCCTTTTCTCATCTCAGCAAAAATCAAAAAATAAAAGTCCTTTCCCACCAATGATGCGATTTTAGGATTGAAAATCAAGAGAGATTAACTAAAAAATAAGAAAAATCAGATTTTTACTCTTTTTTCTAACTATGAAAATATCTATCGTCAGTATTTTCCCTGAAATTTTCACAAGTTTTCTTGAAACCTCTCTCATCGGGAAAGCCCAAACCAACGGACATCTAGAAGTCCAACTCTATAATCCAAGAGAAAAATGCACCGATCCACACCAGCAAATCGACGATCTCATCTACGGAGGTTGAGCAGGCATGCTTCTCAAGGCAGAGCCTATCATCGATACTGTAGAAGAAATCATCAAAAATGAGACAGAAAATTCTGATTTTTCAATTCTTTTCCCAGCTCCATCAGAAACTCTATTCTCTCAAAAAATAGCCTACTGACAAAGCAAAAAGGATCATCTTATCTTTATCTGCGGAAGATACGAAGGAATCGATCATAGATGCGAACTCTATTTCCAGAAAAAATACCCCTCAGCTTTCAAAAAGCTCTCTCTTGGACAATTTATCGTCCTCGGATGAGAAACCCCAACCATGCTCATGATCGAAGCGATCACAAGACTCATCCCTTGAGTTATCAAAGAAAAACAAAGCCGAATCGATGAAAGCTATGCCATCAAAGATGGAATGCTTAATCTCGAAGCTCCAAACTACACAAGACCAGAAGTCGTATATGACATGAAAGTCCCAGAAGTCCTCCTCTCAGGAAATCTTGAAGAAATCAAACAGCGAAAATCTGAAAATACCAGTTTTTTACCCTCTTAATTTTCCATGTCGCTCAAATCAAAAGGTTATAACTGAGAACAGATCGCACTTGAGCGATATCTCCAGAGAGGATATACACTCTTAGACCAAAATTTCACAATCCCTTGATGAGAAATTGACCTCATCTTAACAAAATGAGAAGCAATAATTTTCGTAGAGGTAAAAGTCGTCGATGGAATCAGTGAACGAGACAACTACCTCTCTCCTAAGAAAATCCAATCTCTAGAAAGAAGTATCGAAAACTACTGCTACATCAAAGGAATAGAAAAAGAAATCAGACTTGATCTTGTTTTCATCCAAAATAACAGCGTAGTTGAAGTCTACAAAAATATCAGCAATAACTAATAATCAAGCATTATCATAAGGCATGGAGATAAAATCTCCTTTTTTATGCAATTCAAATAATTAATCTTAAAATATTGACAAAAATCAAAAAACAGATATAATAAAGTTAATTATTTTATTTCTTTTGAAGAAGAAAATGAATATCAAGGTTTCTCCGCAGCTAAAGAAGAGTATATTAGAACTCAAAGAGAAAAAGTATAAGGATCAGGACTCAGCGATAAAAAATGCTCTTCAAGATCTAACAAATACACTGGATCTCTCTGATGATGAGATCCTTAAGAGGGCTGAAGTATTGAAACATGCAATCGAAAAGAAGACTTTCAAGGTGCTTAAGGAGCTGGAAGATGAATGCATGAAGCATCCTCGTTATTATTCCAAAAAAGCTCCCCTTCCAAGTGAGGTAACTGAGCTGAGGTTTTGACATATTCCAGAAACGGTTAAAATGTGAGAAACGATTTATTACCTAAATGATAAAATTTTACAGGAAACAATACATACAAAAAAGACTTTCTGGGAAATTCTTGATCTTGTCTTAAACAAAAAAAAGAGTGAGCTAAACGAGATACTCAGTGTTTTAGTTCCAGACAATCAAACAGCTCTTTGAGAAGAATGATTTAATGCTCAAAATATAGGTTGTGTGATACTTCCAACAGAGAAGAAAGTAGAGGAGAAAACAGAGAAGAGCTGAGATGCTCAGAGTTCTTGGAGGTCCTCAACGACTGAGGATTTTGATAAGGATTTGTTAGATTTCTTTGCTCCAAAAAATTCTACTGACGGAGAAAATTTATTCCCATCGGTTGGGCCTGATGCTATATCAAGAGAGGAAGGTGCTACTAACGAGTGAGAGGAAGAGGATATCTCTAAACCAGGTAGCGCCTACAATAGAATCAAATATCTAAAGCAGATCTTGGATGAGAGGAACGTCCCTTTTGAATATCGCCTTGCAATAATCTGAACGAATACTCCAGAGATGAGGAGAGAACAAAGCTACGTTGCCATTAGAATTGAAAGATTAGATAGGACAGTGCTAATCAATAATAGCTATGGAGAGGCAACGTATGTCGTTACTTGAATTCTAGATATAGAGGATCTGATTACTTTTACAAAAAAAGATTATCAAGAGGATCAAAATGCCGTTAGAGTCAGATTTTTCTCTTCTAATCCTGGGTTATGGAGCTCTCAGATGTCAGAAGTGCTCTTCTCACCTATCAATAACAAGTTAAAAAACCATATTAAGAAACAAGAAGAAGCTGAGCTAAAAAAAGAAGAAGCTGAGCTAAAAAAAGAAGAAGATGAACTAAAAACAAAAAAAGAAGCCATAAACAATGAAAAGAAAAGAGAAGAAATAACAAAGTTTTTCTTAAAAAACTACGGTACTAAAATCGAAATCACAAAAGAGAATGAAAAAGACTACACCTTCCCAGAAGAAGAGAGTAATGGTCTCAATATATTCACAGGGGAAAAGAATGAACAGCTCTATATCTTCACAGAGGGAGAGGAAAGGAACGTCTATACCTTCACAGAAGAAGACAAAGAAAAACTCATTATGATGCCTCAAAAAGAAAAAAGAGACCTCAAAATCACCATCTGAGGAGAATCTCAAGGATTACAAGCAACAGCTAGAACTTTCTGACTTAAAGAGGAAAACCCCGCAGATAACCAAGAGGATCGAGTAAAACTGCTCTCTGAAATCATCTGAGAAAAGATTAAATCTAAAAAAGAGATCTTCAAAACAAAATTCATAGAACGTCTCGAAAGTAAATTCGGAAAGAATGTAGAATCCTTCACTGATGAAGACAAAGAAAAACTCGTTATAATGACAGCAGAGGAAAGGGATAAAGCATTTGAGATTACCGTCTGAGGAGAACCTCAAAGTCTAGACAAAATAGCTACAGCTTGCTGACTTGAGAAGGGAAAGCCCGTCCAAATCCAAAAAGATCGAGAAAAATTGCTCTCTGAAATCATCTGAGAAAAGATTAAATCTAAAAAAGAACTTATCAAAAAGTACTTCACAAAAGACTTCCCTACCGATGAAGAAGCCAAAGAAAAGCTCATTATAATGACAGAAAAGGGAAGAATTGACTACAAAATCTCAATCCAAGGAAGGAAGCTAGGACTAAGAAGCATGGCGAAGGACTTTTGAGTTAAGGGGGATCCTGTCAAAGATCTAGAAGTCCTAAAAAAACTCATCGATACGATCTGGACCTATGAACCTCCTGAAGAGAAATCTCTCTCATTAGCAAAGGATAGCCTTCAGGCTCATCACTGTGAACTTAATGAAGAAACTCTCCTAGAAGAAGTCAACAGTACAAATACCGATGAAGTAGCTAAAACCTTAGAATAAAATATACTCTATCTATTATCGGAGAATACTGCGAAGCAATCTAGATAAGCTTTGGTTGGTTTCGCAATCTTCACCTCACGATGATAGAATTTACAGATATCTAATTCAACGACAAGCTAAAACCAACACAATTAAAAAAAGCTGACCATAGGATCAGCTTTCTTTTTTCTTTCTTTATTTTTCTATTTTACTCACTCACCAGACTTCAGTTGCACTTTCCTCATAGAGCTTGCTCGCTGGAAGCTGAAACTGCCCAGAAAATGACTTAATAGCAGGAATACTAAACGTACAGAGTTGACCAGCCCTCATCGTTCCATAGCGAAGAATCACGCGATCAAATCTAAATTCATAACTATCTGGGTAGCACTCCCAGTCCTGAGTAAATTGCATGCTTGGACCATCTTCTCCCTGGACCGAAGCCGCCAACTTCAAATAAGAAGGAATACTGAACTCAACTACCATATTTTGAGCTTCTTTCAAAGCCTTAAACTGTCCTTTGAGCTCGAGCTTTTGTCCGATTTCTCCCTCCTGAGGTACAGCAAAATTAAATCTCTCCAACTGGTGAAGTTCTGCTTTCTTTTTACTGATGTCCTTAAGCAGATAATCAACCTGCATATCTAGGAATGCAGCTCACTCACACTTCCATTCCACTGGCAAATCTTTACGTGCTTCAAACTGCAAACTCGCCTCAGTACAAGCTTTCTGTGTCTGAATATTCAAATCCTGATCTCAAACCTTAAGCGTACACTTGGTAGCCTGAGATTGATGAATATAATACTGATCTAAAGCATGATTCAATGCCTCAAGCACCAAATAGTTCGTTGTCTCTGACCAACTCCATAGTCCATATGCAGACCTTGACTTAAGCAAAGACACAATCTGAGCTACAATCAGCTTTTCAACTTCCTTTTTCTCAGCTGTATTTCTCGTATAGAGTGACAAAAGTCCCTGTAAATAATAAGCTTGAAGTCCTTTGAGATCAATCAATTTATGATCAAAATACTTTCCCTGAGCAAAGGCCTGATCAAAGAGCTCCTGAAGCCTCTGTGCCTGCGCAAAGATTTCATCAGCCTTTCCACTCTTAGCCAAGAGAGCAAAACTCATCGCCTGAACAGCTATATTATTCGAATGCTCAGCCTGAATTTGTTTTACCAATTGCAAATTCACAGGATATGCCTTTGTCTTTTTCTGCATTTGATAATACAAATAGAACTCTAACTGATCCGCTCCAAGCGTATTCAAATACCCATCCAATCTCTTAGCAAAAGTTGGAGAAATCAGATTTCCATATCCTTGTTGTCTCATCTCCTCGAGCAACCCAAATGCTGCTACTGCAAGCTGACGACCATCAAATTTATCATTAAAAGTATCACGCACTGCAAACGATCCAATTTTTCCATTTGCTGGAGCCTGCCTAAATACCAAGGTCTGAACAACATCCTGAAGCAGTCCAGTCATACTCATCACTCTTCCATCTGAGAGCTTAATCTCTCAGTTCTCTAGTACATTTCCAGTCAGAGCCCCCATCTTCTGGAGCTTCTGAGCCTGCAAGGCAGCCTGTGCTGTACGAATCAATCATTCACTACTTCCCTTTGGATAATAATAGAGCAAATACTCAAGAGGTTCCGCAAAGACTACCGTTGGGAATGGCGCCAAACGAGCCGTAAATTTCACGCGATCAGCCTCATCTTCAAAAGTAAATACCTTCTTTCCTTCTCTTTTTTGTTCAAGTGCAAACGCTTTACTCACAAGTCCCTCAGTTCTAACAGGGATTTTCCATTGCACTGCATCTACATAGTCTCCAGCTTTCGCCTCAACCTCTATCATTACTTCCTTCTGATCAAAGAGTTCACTACCAAAAGAAAGCTGACTCAGAATCTTTGAATTTACAACACCACTTTCTGCAAAACTTTGAATCGCGGTTCCATCAGTTTTTTTTATCGTGAGCTTTACGGCACTTCCGTATGCGCTGTACACGGGTATGCTGAGATCTTTGAGCTATCAGCAATCACCTTAAATGGGAAAGAAATCTGATCTCCCACCGTTACAAAAGTCGGCAAATTCGCCTCCAAGAGGAACGGCTGATTCACTCTAAATTCAGCTCTCTGAGTACCAAGCTGTGCCTTTTGTGAAACAGCAACTGCATCGATCATCCAAGTCGTCAAATTATCTGGCAAATTAAACTTAACCTCTGCTTCTCATCATTCAGTTACGACCGCAGCATTTCGGAATGCCAGATCATAAAACTTCTTTCTCAGATTTTTCAAGCTTCCATCAGCTCCACCTCATCACTTCTCCCCATTAGCAAAGAATGTTCTCAGTGCATAATACAAATTCTTCCAGTTTGAATAGTTCACAACCGCACTTCCAATTCTATTAAAGAAATAAGGAATCGGTTTTTTAATCTCATCATACAAATCCACAAGCGCCTTATCTACAACACTCAGAGAAACTCTAGCTCTTACAGGCTTTCCAGCATGATCAGTTGCCTGAATTTTTACTTTTACCTGTTCTCATGGACGATAGTCTGTCTTATCAGGTGTGAGCTTAAGATATACAGTCTTCAAATCCTCCTGAATCATTGCCTCAGCATATCAGGCAAAAAAAGCTGGTTCAGATCTCTTTTGGTCTCAGGTTCCTCCAAGCTGACGATTCACCTCTTCTCAGACAAACTCAACGACACTAATCTGCACATTAGGATAAAAATCCTCTCTTACCTTGACAGAAAGCGGACTTCCATCCAGAGTTACTATCTTTTTTTCTAAAATCTCTTTTCCTCTCTCTGCTGTAATCAATGCAGTAGCGCCCTTAATATACGGATCTATTGTGATTGGAATCTCGGCACCAAGAGTATAATTTTCTCTAGGGATATTCACATGCAAAGTATAGTTATTCTCCATATTTCACTGAAATCCCTTATCAAATGAGTCATCATAGTAATAGATTGATTTATCCACTTCTCCATTAACCACAGCATTCTTATCTTTGGTAATCACCTTCAAAAAGTAGCTTCCACCTCCATATTTAGCAAAGAAAACAGGAATACTGAATGTTTTCGCTGGGTGAATTGATCAACTTTCAACTAATTTCATCTCCTCCCCATTAACATAATAGTAAGTACCTTGGGTATCAACCTGTTGCGTAAACCCATAGGGCTTAAAGTACCACTCATAGCTAAGCTCCTTCACCTTATCCAAACCATCAGCAATCTCAGATTTCACCTGATAGTTTTTTACTAGTTTGGTATTAATCCAATCATTCGCATAACCATCAAGCCCAATCTTTACCTCTGGATCAATATCGAGATATTCATAGTTAACACGCGTCTCATCTGAGAGATTATCCTTTACCGTGATCTCAAGTTTGAGTTGAAGTTTATCTCCCTTATATCCAAGCTTGCTCAAATCTCAAATCTGATATACAATAGCATTTCCTGAGAGATTCTTCTGAACATATTCTCCTCCTAGAGAAAATGAACCATTCACCACATGATTATAGTAATACTCTCAACTCTCTCTCCATCGACAATCCTCACAACTCTCAGCCCTACTGAGCGAATAATTGAGCTTAAGATCATAGTCTTTGAGCAGGTCTCACATATAGTATGTAGGAGTTAAATGCAAATAAAGCTGATTATTTTCAACAGTTTTCTTTACCTTAGTAGTAAAAGTCAGCTTTTGAAACTCTTCTACATGAATAGCTGTCCAGTATCTACTAATTGGATGTGTCTCCCTATACTTCTCCCATGCAGAATAATCCCCCTCAAAATCCTCAACAGAAACCTTATTCTGATCTAAAGCATAAATAAACTCCAATCCAATTCCTCCTAAACTCTCATTTTCTGAAAGCTGAAAACTTCCCTCAAATCCTCAAAATTCATCAAGTTTTGTAATAACAATCCTATTCTCATCACCATATTTTACCACAACAGCTCCCGTCTGCACTCAGCTTACCTCTTTGCTCATCTTACTCAAATCTTGAACAAAACCGGCAAAATGAACAGTATCTCCAGGTCTATACAGTACTCTATCAGTATATCCATAAACCTTGATAGAATCAAACCTATCACTTCCCCATGCAGAATTTTGATTGGTCTGTTCTGGGTTAACAAGAGAACGAATTCTCGCATTTTTATCACCGAGCCAGCCATCTTCCTGAATTCATACCAAGATAAAAGTCTGACCTTCCTCCCCCCGATACTTAACTTGGACATACTTTCCATCTACTCCCTGAAGATCCAACTTTAATTCATCTTTTCAAACACTAAACTTTTTGAGCAGCTTTCCATTTTCATCCAAAACTTGAATTTCTCATGCAGTCGCAGGTTTTCCTGTCACATAATCAAAAGCCCATAAGTGAACTTCTTTATACGGAATCGCCTTACTATAGAGTCAAACTGGACTTCTCATATAGTATTTAGCATCTTTCATCGTTTTATCAAAGCTCAAGCGGAAATACGCAGCATCTCTTACCTCCTGAGGCAACTCCCAGTCACGATCTATTCTCTTTCGGTATTGAAAATTCTCAACTGGAACACTATGCTCCTGAATCTTCGCATCTCCACAGTCAAAAAACGCTAACTCGGCAGTCATCACTCTATAGTCATCATACCAGTCATATGCCTTACGAGGACCAAAAATCTCTTCTCTCTTCTTATCTGAAAAATCTCCAATATCTAGCCTCTTACACACCTGAGAGTAGATTTTAAGCTCTTTGGCATTTTTAGATCAAATTCTGATCTTATCTGCCCAATATCCCTTTGCCGGCAAGACATTTACCTCCTGAGAAAACAAATCACGAGAAACTCTCGCCTCAGGAATCTCCTCAGCCATAATATCAATAGAATACTTGTTAACTCTACCATCAATATCTAACACTTCCAAGTCACCAGTATAACGTACCTTTGGCATTACAAAATAATTGATAAGCAAGGTCTTACCCATTCAATCATTCGAATACACCTCATTAGCTTCCTCCTGATTATTGGCAAGAATTGGATCCTCCTGATTCCAATTCTGCCTGATAAAATAAGCATAATTTCCACTTCCAAAAATCTTATCGAGCTGTCCGCTAAGTCCAGCACCAGTTAGAAACGAATCCTGAACAATCTTAATCCTCATCTTATCTTGCTGATAAGTAAGCTTTCCATCCACCTTATCTTGCACTACAAATTTCCAAGTATATACCTGATTAAGTTCATCAGTCACAAAAATCTGATAATCTCCAGTGCTTAAGCCAGAAAGTTTCACTGATGGAATCTTCCCATCAGTAATTTGCAAAGGAGCTTCTCTATACAAAGGATCCTTACTCTCATCAATCCATTCATTCCGCTCAAAATTAAGAGTTGAACCTCCAAATCCAAATGCCTTTCTAAGCTCAAAAAGAGGTTTTAGTTGATTATCAGTTGATTCCTGTTTACCATAAAAAAACTTTATAAGTTTCGCATCTTTGAGCTGGGCACCAGAAAACAACGGATAAAAATCAAGTTGATATTCTTTTCCAGCTCTCAAAAGATGAGAAGATAGCTGATCTTTTTTATATTCTCCTTCCTCAAACACTGGAGAACAACTACTACGATTTAAATGCATAGACGGGAAATCATAGACCTTTTCCCCTAGTTCGTACTTTACTCCCATCTGCGCAAAGATATTCCCTCTCTGCACAAGCTCTATCAAAAGATAGTCTGAATAATAGATGAAAGTACGACCTGAATCATCAAAACGAGAAGAATCAGAAGGAAGTTTCTGCGTTTGCAAAGTATTTTCAAGTCCTAGTGAAAAATTCTCATCCTGATACATTGCTAGATAACTTGGTTTTGTTGGATCTGTTTTGCCAGTAATAACTGTAGTATTCCCAGAGGCAACCGTATTCAGATTTACAAAACTAATCTTTCCAGAAAAGAGCCCATCATCTTTGAATGTTAAAGGAAAATCAAGAAAAGAAAGCTGAACTCTATTAAATCTCACCTCTCTTTCTCCAGTCCCTAACCTAGAAATCTCGTATTCATTATACTGATTTCCATCCTTTGAAATCTGATTCTGAAGGCTAGCAATATTTTCCTCCCAGCTCTTATTTTCAGAAAGGACAAAATGCCTCCTCTCACAGTGGCCAACCCAAGGAGCAATAAACTTCCCCTCCAAATATCCACGCACATCATCAGGAACATAGCCATCAAAACTTCCTCTCTTCTCAGAGAAAGCATCCAGCTTCACAACCTGTTTTCCAGCGAGATCAAGCTTTGAGTTTTCATCAGAAGAAACTCCAGACTTCTGCTGACATCCAGCCAAAAAAGCCAAACTTAATACTCATAAAACCAAAAGAAATCTGATTTTTTTCATCTTTTTAACATAAAGAGATAAAAAATACTATTTACTCCTCTAAAAAAAAGAAATGAAGCCTGATTTTTTTCAGACTCCATCAAAAATAAAGAACTATTTCTTTTCTTTCTCATAGCTAGCAATCACCTCATCAATTCCAGCCTTATAAAGGAAGTGATGCTCTGGAATATGATCACACTCTCCATTAAGAATCATATTCACCCCTTCGATTGTTTGCTCAAGTTTTACATATTGTCATGCTGTTCCTGTAAACTGCTCAGCTACATGGAGATTCTGAGAAAAGAATCTCTCAATTTTTCTAGCTCTATATACCGTCAGCTTATCCTCCTCAGACAACTCTTCCATACCAAGAATCGCGATAATATCAATCAATTCCTTGTGCCTCTGAAGAATTTTCTGCACCTTTTCAGCAGTCTGCACATGCAATTCTCCTACCGCATCAGCCGTCAAGATCAGTGAAGTACTATCAAGAGGATCTACTGCTGGATAGATTCCTTTTTCAGCAATCGCTCTATTCAATACCACCTTTCCATCTAGATGCGCAAACGTATTTGCCGGAGCAGGATCTGTTAGATCATCAGCCGGAACATACACTGCCTGAAATGAAGTAATTGAACCATTCTTAGTTGAAGTAATTCTTTCCTGAAGCGTTCCCATCTCTGTTGCCAAAGTTGGCTGATATCCAGCCTGAGAAGGCACTCTTCCAAGCAAAGCCGAAATTTCAGCTCCAGCCTGTGTAAAACGGAAAATATTATCAATAAATACAAGCACATCTTTATTCTCCTTATCACGGAAATACTCTGCCATTGTAAGTCCTGTCATCGCAACTCTAGCTCTTGGACCTGGAGTTTCATTCATCTGTCCAAAGACCATCGCTGTCTTGTCCATTACTCCCGCATCAGTCATTTCATGGAAAAGGTCATTTCCTTCTCTTGTTCTCTCTCATACTCCACAAAAAACTGATACTCCACTATGGAACTTCGCAATATTATTGATCAATTCCTGAATAATAACCGTCTTTCCTACACCAGCTCCACCAAAAAGTCAGACTTTACCTCCTTTTAGAATTGGAGCCATCAAATCCACAACCTTAATACCTGTCTCCAATCTCTCAATACCAGTTGCCAACTCATGAAATGCAGGTGGCTTACGATAGATAGACCAACGCTGTTTTGTTTTTACCTCTCCAGCATTATCCACAGGCTCTCAAAGTACATTCATAATACGCCCCAAAACCTCAGGTCCTACTGGGACAGAGATCGGAGCTCCAGTATCAGAAACTTCACATCCTCTCTTGAGTCCATCAGTCGTCTGCATAGCAATTCCTCTAACAGCACCTCAGTCCAAATGCTGCAAAACTTCAATCACCACATCTTCTCCTGCTCCATTTTTCTGCGCAGTTACAACCGCATTACTCAGTGCAGGCATACTCTGTGCATCAAACTGCATATCTACGACGATTCCTCTAATCGCGATAATTTTTCCTTTCATAATCCTCAAACATAAAGTAAAAATTTAATCTCTATCAGTCAAAAGACAAAATTCTGACTATTTCTTCTTTGCAGCGATCTCATCACTTGTCTCTTCAATCAGAGTCTTCATCTGTTGTTCAATCGCTTCTGTCAGCTTTTTCTCTTTTAAGATCTGCTCTACCAACCCTTTATGTGTTGTTCCAAGCTTATCATAGAGCATCGCTTCAAATGTAGAAATCTGATTCAACTCAAGTCCATCCAAATATCACTTAATACCTGCATACAAAAGCACTGCTTGCTTGTAAAATGGCAATGGGCTATTCTCCTTTTGTTTGAGCATTTCTACAAGTCTCTGTCCTCTCGCTAATTTCGCCTGAGTTGATTTATCAAGATCAGAACCAAACTTTGCAAAGGTTTCAAGCTCTCTAAATGCCGCTAACTCAAGTTTGAGCGTTCCAGCAACTTTTTTCATAATTCCAGTCTGTGCAGATCCTCCCACACGAGACACAGAAAGTCCAACGTTAATCGCAGGCTTGATACCAGCATTAAAGAGATCTGACTCAAGATAAATCTGTCCATCAGTAATAGAAATCACATTAGTTGGAATATATGCTGCTACATCACCCGCCTGCGTTTCAATAATTGGCAACGCAGTAAGTGATCCTCCACCATAATCTTTATTAAGTCTACAAGCTCTTTCTAGCAATCTTGAATGCAAGTAAAACACATCTCCTGGATACGCCTCTCTTCCTGGAGGTCTTCTAAGCAAAAGCGACATCTCTCTATAAGCAGCAGCATGCTTTGTCAAATCATCATAGATAATCAAAGCATCTTTCCCCTTACTCATAATATACTCTCCAAAAGTAGCTCCTACATATGGTGCGATATACTGCATTACAGCTGGAGTATTAATCGGAGCATTAATCACGATAGTATAGTCCATAGCTCCAGCCTTTTTCAACGCTTCTACAATACGAACTACCTTAGACTCCTTCTGTCCAATAGCAACATAAATACAGATCACATCTTCTCATTTTTGATTGATGATAGTATCAATAGCAACAGCAGTTTTACCAGTCTGTCTATCTCCAATAATCAATTCTCTCTGTCCTCTTCCAATTGGCACCAACGCATCAACAGCCTTAATACCAGTCTGCAAAGGCTGATCAACTGACTTCCTTGTAATCACTCCAGGAGCCACCTTCTCCACTGGGAAAAATTGCTGAGCTTTCAATTCCTTTCCTCCATCAACTGGATCTCCAAGAGCGTTCAATACTCTACCAATATATTCATCTCCTACACCAACAGAAAAAAGCTGACCGGTAGTCTTCACAGTTTCTCACTGAGAAAGTCCCATATATTCTCCCAAAACAAGCACTCCAACATAATCCTCCATCAAATCCAGCACAAGCCCCTTTTGACCTCACTGAAATACAACAATTTCGGAATACTGAGCATTATGGAGACCTGACACGGTAGCCACTCCATCTTTAATATCAATGATCGTTCCTTGCTCAGTAAAGGCCTCAGCAAGATTCACTTCATTGATCTGTTGTTCTATCTTTTGAATAAGTGTAAGAGCAGACATAATCTAAAGAAATAAGAATAAAAAACTGATTTTTTCTCCTTTTGACTTCCAAATTCAGAGATCTCAAAAGGATTTTTATAAACTAACTATGAAATATTTTATGAAGATCATCATTGAGCGATCTTTTATACACCTTAAATGGTGATTTAATCATCAAAGCAGGGCTTGACTCATCTCCTCAATCCACAATCACTAAATCCTTCTGACCAAGCTCTTTTTCAAGCAAAATATCATCAGTAGTCAAAGCAACTAAGGCATCTTCACCGAGCTGTTCATACAAATTCTGCTGAAGTGTCAAACAGTCCTTGATTCCCAAGCGAATTCCTCAGAGCAACTGA
>ERZ772971.1448-NODE-1448-length-13733-cov-3.208364_pt1 | contig 13733 bp, 8 predicted proteins | sample MGYA00511943_ERZ772971 | MGnify/ENA primary metagenome ERZ772971 (study PRJEB29015, sample SAMEA2737929) | human oral metagenome | biome: human oral; feature: human-associated habitat; material: dental | place: China | collected 2144 ... | reverse complement strand
TCGGTGTAGAACTCAATCTTCTGCTCTGGATTCTCAGCGACGGACTCGATAACAAAGTCAGCGTCACCAAAAGCCTCGTCCCAATCGGAAGTAAGCTTGAGGTTGTTGTATGCGCGCTCTACCTGCTCTTTCAGCTGGTCGAGCTTCTCTGGAGTAATCTCGTCCTGAGCAATGAGACCGTATGCGTACGCCTTAGAATCGCTCTTCATAGCCTCGAGGGTGTTCAAATACACCTCTCTGAGGTGCTCAATCTTTGGACGAGCGCGCTCAATTGAAGCCTCGGACCTCAGCCAAATAGTGGTCTCGTAGCCGCGATACGCGGTCTGGAATGCAATCTGACTGCCTAAAACGCCGCCGCCAGCAACTACAACTTTCTTAACCTGCGAAATGTCCATAGGACGTTCCTTTCTACAAGCGTGGCGAGAAGTGCCGCGCGATTTATCTATCGTCCCTATACCCTAGAAACTCTCCGTCAAACATTCGTTCGGAAAATTTCCAACTTTCATGCAATTCCTACAAATAACCCTTTAGCGAGAAACCACATCTACCCCTTACACTTCTTGGGTAGAATAGAGGCGTACTACCAGCAGCTGGTTTTAGCGCAGTCCATTGGCTGCAACTCAAAAAATACCAGGTATAACGCCTGGACAGAATAGAGGCATCATGATTGACGGAACGTATAAGATTCAAATGGATTCTCCTGTTGGAGCCAAAGAGGGTACCGCTGTCCTCATCACTTCTGGCGAGAAACTCACTGGTTCGCTGACTGCTATGGGTGTTCAGATTGATATTGAGAACGGCAAGGTTACCGACAACTCGTTTACCTTTGGCGGCAAGCTTGAGTCTTTTGTAGGTCCTGTTATCTTTGCTGTTGGAGGCTCCGTTGAGGGCGATACCATTCAAGGAATTGCTCACATTGCTAACCGAGACTTTGTGTTTACGGGCACAAGGGAGTAGTAGAAATTTAGTTAAAAAATCTTTTTAGGATTCTTTTCTATTTAAAAAGGGCAAAGGATTGTTGTTACCATCAATCCATTTTATCCAACTGTTTTGGCTGTCTCTGAGTGCGAATGCCACAGCCGCACTTGGACTTAGAAATTCAATTAAAGAATTACGATTTTTTGATGTGAGCATTAATACTACTAATAATGACCAATCAAATAGCCTAGAAATCTCATCTGTAGTATTTTTTCTCAAGTAGCTGAAGCTGGAATTACTCCGCTCGTTCATTAGTATTGAAATTTGGATGAAAAGATATACCGTCAAAGCGAAAGTATAATGCATACGGTCTCTTCCGAAGTTGTTAAATACTATCTCGTGAGTTGTGTGTATAAGAAGAGCAGCTTGTCTAAAGCTGGATTTCTACTGCATAAAGCAGAAATCAGTGCTCGTGCAAACGTGTTGCTGCTAGAATGTAATCGCTTTAGAATTTAATTAAAAGACAGATGTATGAGTTTAAGTATTTGGAGCTTGTGAGTAGTGGTGATGCCGAGACTGACTTGCTGAAATAGCTTGCTGTTGGCGACATGATAATCATTAGCGCACGTATGCCATAAAGTCTCAAGGGAACGCAAGAAAAGACCTCAAATTTGCGTGACATTAGTTCAGTATTTTTATAAATATGTACATTATCGAAGTACTTATGAAGAAAGGGTAGTATCTAGTGGCGCTAGATGAACTACATACCATTGAATTGGGCTTCATCGAGAGCTTTGACTCACGGTATCCAACACGGATTCTAGAGACACTTCTTCAAGATCGTACTACCGGTCGCAATATTATCTGGGCAGATAACGAATATGAAGCGCTCGGCGAAGGATATATGGGTGACGACGAGATTACCGTTACGAAGATAACAGGTCTCTCCTCCGGCGTCATCAAGCCTCGTATTGCCAAGGAACAAGAACATCAATCCAAGCGAACAAAGTCTCGTGCCGAGGTATTCACTCCTTCCTGGCTTTGCAATCAGATGAACAACGATATAGATGCTATTTGGTTTGGTGCGCGGGACGTTTTTAATATTGAAGACAATCAAGCATGGCATATCTCTCAAGAACCAATTTTCTTTCCCAAGAAAAAAGGTTACGGCTGGCATGCTTATATTGAAAGTCCACGTTTGGAAATAACCTGCGGAGAAGCACCTTTTGTGTGCTCTCGTTACGATACTGTTACTGGTGAAATTTTGCCTGTGGATAAACGCATTGGATTTCTCGATCGTAAGCTCCGTGTAGTGAGCGAAAAAACAAAAACTCGTAAGGAATGGGTGCGCTGGGCATTCGCAGCACTCAAGGCTTCCTATGGCTTTGAATACCAAGGAGACAATCTTCTTCTTGCGCGTATTAACGTATTTGAGACATTTTGTGAACATCTGTACGAACGCTGGGGTGTGGGTGTATCCGACGAGGAGATAGACCAAGTTGCTTGGATTGTATCGTGGAATTTTTGGCAGATGAATGGCATTACGTGTGCAGTGCCTACTAACAAGTTGGATGCCGTCGTGCAGTCGGCACTCTTCGGATATGAGGAGCCTGCGCCGGAGCCTTTGCAACCCACGCTGTTTAGCCTTTTAAATGAATCATCCTTCGACGAGGTGATTAAAGAAGAAAAAGAGCTCAACGAGACGATACCCTTTTGCATCATATACGACTGGCATAAAAATGAACCTTTCGAATTTCAAGTTATGAAAGGTAAGGAGCGACCTATGGATAAGAAGTTTTACGCGGTAATCGGCAACCCACCTTATCAAGAGGAAGTTGAGGGGACAAGCGATAGGCCTATTTTTAATTACTTTATGGATGCAGCATATGAGGTAGGAGAAAAAGTTGAGCTGATCACACCCGCACGTTTTCTCTTCAACGCAGGGAAAACTCCAAAGGCGTGGAACCAACGCATGCTTAATGATCCTCATCTAACAGTCTTGGAATACGAGCAAAACAGCTCTACAGTTTTTGCTAATACAGATATTAAGGGTGGGGTAGCAGTTACCCTTCATGACATAACAAGAGAAGACGGCCCCATCGGCGTCTTTTCTTCATTTAGTGAATTAAGGTCAATACAAAGGAAAGTAATTCCATTTCTTAGCGCCGGCTCACTAGACCAAATCATGTTTCTGCAAAACAAGTTTGTGCTTCAAGAGCTCTATGCAGATTTTCCTGAGGCAAAAGAAAAGATTAGTAGTGATGGAAAAGAGCGACGAATTGTTACGAGCTCTTTTAGTAAGTTGCCGTGCTTTACAGAGAGCCCGACTAGTAATGATGCAGTTAGGATATTGGGGCTTGGTGAATCCAATAGACGTATCTACAAGTGGATTGAGCGAAAGTATATTGAAGATAACGGAAATCTGAACAACTACAAGGTGATTGTACCTAAAGCAAATGGTTCAGGAGCTATAGGTGAGGTTCTATCTACACCCCTAATCGGGGAACCCCTAATCGGGGAACCCCTAATCGGGTACACACAGTCCTTCATTGGAATAGGCTCAGCTTCAACTAAGTCAGAGGTGGAAGCAATACTCAAGTACGTTAAGAGTAAATTTGCGCGAGCGATGCTCGGAATATTAAAGATTACACAAGATAATCCTCCAGAGCGTTGGACTCTTGTTCCTCTCCAAGATTTCACTATTAACTCAGACATTGACTGGTCGAAGTCGGTCCCAGAAATCGATCAGCAATTCTATGCAAAGTATGGCCTTACTAACGAGGAAATCGACTTCATCGAATCTCATGTGAAGGAGATGAATTAGTCATGTCTTTCACTGATATCAGTAAATTTGTAAATACATCACATCCAGCGCTACCTCAGATTTATGCTTACACCACACCTGAGATTGCCCGCCATAATGGTTGGACCAAAATCGGCTATACAGAGCAGAATGTTGATACACGCCTTAAACAGCAGATGCATACTGCAGATGTGGAGTACAAGCTAGAATGGCATGGCAATGCAACTTATGAGGATACAGGGGAGACTTTTCACGATACTGACTTCCACGGTTATCTTCGCAAACTTGATATTGTTAGCAAGCCAGGAACTGAGTGGTTTGAAATAGAGCCCTCTCCTGCTCATCAGCGCTTTTATGAGTTTCGCGAAAATCATGGAATTGTAGGAGATGCGCTTGCACCTGTTGAATATCGACTGCGCGATGAGCAGGAGAGGGCTTCGGAAAAAACGGCCGATTATGCACACCTTCATGAGCGTGGTGAATTTCTCTGGAACGCCAAACCCCGCTTCGGGAAGACTCTTACCTCGTATGACTTTTGTAAGCGTATCGGCGCACAAAAGATCCTTATCGTTACCAATCGTCCTGCTATCGCAAATTCCTGGTACGACGATTATGTAAAGTTTGTCGGATTTGAGTCCGGGTTAGCATTTATCAGTTCTGTAGGCACACTTCAAGGAAAGCCATATTGTCTTTCTCGCGAGCAGTATCGAGAAGGGCTCAACAACGGTGTTCCTAAGGGTTTCATCGAATTCGTGAGCTTGCAAGATCTTAAGGGCGCTATTGATTTTGGTGGAAAGTATGACAAGCTTGCCCATGTGGCAGAACTTGAGTGGGATGTTCTTATCATTGATGAGGCTCATGAGGGTGTAGATACTTTCAAAACTGATGTGGCATTTGATCATATTAAGCGTAAGTTCACTCTTCATCTCTCAGGTACACCCTTTAAGGCGATTGCTAACGAAAAGTTCTCTGAGGATGCAATCTTCAACTGGACCTATGCTGATGAGCAGAAAGCCAAGAAAGATTGGGATAACTCGGAACTTCCAAACCCCTACGCAGAACTTCCGCGTCTTAACATGTTCACTTACCAGATGTCCGACATTGTGGCAGGGGAAATCAAACATGGCATGGATATCGACGGAGAGAACGTTGAGTATGCCTTCGATCTAAACGAGTTCTTCGCTACCAACGAAAATGGTTATTTTCTGCACAACGATGACGTTAACCGCTTTTTGGACGCACTTACCGCACAGAAGAAGTTTCCGTTTTCCACATCCGAGCTCAGAGATGAGCTGCGCCACACGCTCTGGATGCTCAACCGAGTGGATTCAGCCAAAGCGCTTGCGAAGAAACTAAAACAGCATCCTGTCTTCAGAGACTACGAAATCGTACTTGCGGCAGGCGACGGCAAACTGGACGACGATGAGGTGAGTGCTCAGGCCTTTGATAAGGTGCGCAAAGCCATAGCCGAACACGATTACACCATCACACTCTCGGTGGGCCAACTTACTACCGGCGTCACCATCCCTGAATGGACAGCAGTACTTATGCTTTCCAATATGAAGAGTCCCGCGCTCTATATGCAGGCAGCCTTCCGCGCACAGAATCCGTGCCTGTTCAACAGAGACGGGAAGTTCCTGCGTAAGGAGAACGCCTACGTATTTGACTTTGATCCAGCTCGTACACTCACCATTTTTGAGGAGTTTGCGAACGACCTCTACACCGATACTGCCTCAGGTGGTGGTACCGCGGATGACCGCAAGCAGCGCGTAAGGACACTGCTCAACTTCTTCCCGGTTATCGGTGAGGACGAGAACGGCGAAATGGTTGAGCTCGATGCTGAGCGCGTACTCTCTATTCCACGCAAGATCCGTTCGCGTGAGGTGGTGCGTCGCGGCTTCATGAGCGACTTCCTCTTCCAGAATATCTCGAACATCTTCCGCGCGCCCGCCGAGGTACTCGATGTGCTGCAAAAACTTGAGCCCTACAAGGCTCCCAGCAAGGAGCTTGGTGTGCACGAAGACACAGCAGATGAGCTTGATCTCAATGAGAACGGCGAGGTAGAGATTCCACAGGAACAGGTGATAGGTCTCGCCAATGGCATATTTGGAGAAAAAGTCTACAGCTCCATTGCAGATGAGCTCGATGATGTTATTGACACCATTACCGTCGATGAGGATGGTGACTCTGACGACGCGTTTCTTGATAACTTACAGTCGATCTTCTCGGACAGTATTGCCAAGCCTCTCGTGGAGGCAGCGAATGAGAAGTACGGTGATGAGTTCCGCTCCTCGCAGCAGAAAAAGGTGGAGCGCCGCATCAAGGCGGATGTAGATATCAGACTTCATCGTGAGGTGGGTAATTTCACCATTGAGAGGAATCGCATCGAGAAGGAACGTGCAAGTCAGCTTGACCTTGCACAGACGCAGGAAGAGGCTGATGAGATCAACCGTGCTCAGGATAAAAAGATTGAGAACGCGCGGCAGAGTCTCGTTGAGAAACTCAAGGATTCTCGTGATGAACTGGTAAAGAGTGCTGGCGAGACTGTAGTACGCGAAGTGGAAACTGCCAAGAGGGAGAGCAAAAAGCAAACCATTGAAGGTAGTATTCGCGACCACCTGCGTGGATTCTCTCGCACTATCCCATCGTTCTTGATGGCTTACGGCAACGAGGATACGACGCTCGCTCACTTTGATCAGATAATTCCAGCGGATGTATTCTTTGAGGTAACAAGCGTGACTGTAGAGCAGTTCTGCTTGCTGCGAGACGGAGGAGACGTTACCGACCCCGAGAGTGGAGAAACAGTTCACTTTGAGGGACAACTTTTTGACCCCGTGGTTTTTGATGACTCGGTGCACGAATTTATTAACTTGCGCGGAAAGCTTGCCAACTACTTTGATGACGGCCAGGAAGAGGATATCTTCGACTACGTGCCACCGCAGAAGACTAACCAGATTTTCACACCCCGAGATGTAGTTGTGAAGATGGTTGACTTGTTCGAGCAAGAAAACCCAGGCTGCTTCGACGACCCAGACTACACTTTTGCTGATCTTTATATGAAGAGTGGCCTTTACATTACCGAGGTAGTAAAGCGTTTGTTTAACAGTGAAAAGATGTGTGAGCTTTTCCCGAATGACCGAACTAGGCTTAATCACATCCTCGAGGAGCAGGTCTTTGGCATCGCACCGACAGAGATTATCTACAAGATTGCGACGAACTACATCCTGGGTGCGAATGGTGAGGTAGGTGGCAATTGCGACACAAACTTTGTGAAGGCTGACTCCGCCGAGCTTGCCAAGGAAGGAAAGCTTGCTGAGTTTGTTGAACAAGCGTTTGGAGAGAAGTTGTGAGTATGGGGCTATATATACAATGCTTAAGGTCGTGCCCGTCCTAGTGAAGATTAGTAAGATTGAACAGCAAACCTTGAATAGCGTATATATAATTTGAAACGTAACAGATATTTCGATACTGTTGTCTCAAAAGATGCTTTGTCATAGAAATGGGGGACTACGACGAGAAAGAAGTTCTTTTCTACAAGATTTTTCAAAGTTAAGAATGTTGTAGACTCGGAGCTTTTATTCTTGGGCATGGACTCTGTGATTCTGCTCTTCTCTTCGTTTGAGGATGTACAGGTATATCAGGTCATAGAAACGAAAGAAGAGGTCTTCAATTGTGTGATTGAAAAGTGGCCTGTAAAAGATGGCGCCTGGTTGCCAAGAGCTTGCAAGAACGCTTTGATAGCAGACTGTGTTTTTACAAAGGGCATGCTGATGCTCTCTCAACTGCAGTATGGGCGGCGCTCAGGCATTCGAAAAACGGATAGGTTGCTTGGCACGATAGTGAAAATGAAAACTATCGACTGATATAGAAAGGGTAGGCGGAGTTAGAGATATGAACGGCCTCAATTTGCGTCAAGAGGCAGCGCTTGCCATTGCGTGGATTCATCAGGATGAAGGAACAACGAACTTCACGGACTTAGGGTTGTCTGACGCATTCATTTCGCTCAAGAGTCTAGAAATGATAAAGCTCACTACAGATATGAGTGGTGAGCTCGCATTCTTTCAGGGTATGGAGGTTGATGGTCTCAACCATTACGACGAAGCAAGGAAGGCCAGACGACGGTTTGAAGCAGTGAGCGACCACGCTGATGCTTTACTACTTATCCTTGCTGTTCAGGATACGGAAAAGAGAGCTACGTCAGATGCAATCCCGACGGTTTCGGGTGACCTAGGTTCTGTATCTCTTTATCAAGAACTCTCACGGCACGGCCTCCTTAATGTGATGTGGGCGGACAACAGCCCCTATATTGTGCAAATTACCGACAAAGGTCGTAATTATGCAGAAGGGTGGTTCCAAGATCAGATGGATAACAGTGTTTCAAACATCAGCATTGCGCCAGTGTTTAACAACAACGGTGCGGCAACTGCCTCTGCCTCCGCAACTATTCAGGATATAACGCTCGGTCAGACAATCGGTGCTATCGTTGACCTCGATATTGATGATCAGGCCAAAGATGAGATACAAGAAATAGTGCGCCAGTTAGATAGTGCCGCCAAGAGCAAAGACACTGCTGCTTTTGGCGAGAAGTTGGAAGGCATTGCCAAAGTCATCAAATGCTCTAGCGAGATTGCCACAGCAGTTCTTCCTTTTGTTACCACGGCAATCAGAATCCTGTTGGGATAGGAGGAGCAACCGGTGATTACTAAGATAAACCTTCCACAGCGTGTTCCGTTTACCGAACCGTCGGAACTGGACGGCGTAAAACGTGTCTGCTTTATTTTCGGTCCTAACGGTTCCGGCAAGACCACCATTAGTCGGTTGATTCATGACGAGGCGAAATTACAGAATTCTTCCGTTCTCGAATGGACCGATGGACCGCACATCAAGACATATATTTACAACAGGGATTTTGTCTCTAAGAATTTTAAAGCAGAGATTCCTGGAATATTTACTATGGGTACAGAGAATATCGAAGCGAAAAACAAAATTGATATGCTGAATGAGCAGATTGATAAATACCAGAGAAAAATGGAAGGAATGCAGGAACAATATGATCAAGCTCAAGCTGATTTAGATCAGTACGAAAGTGAGCTTGTTGATGAATGCTGGCAAGTGAAATCTGAGCTGCCTGAAGTTTTAAAAAAACACTGGACTGGTACAAATACAAAGGCAAAGCTTAAGGAAGCTGTTTTTAGCAAGATAGAAAGCCTGACTCAAAACGATACATTGCCTAATATCGATGAACTTGAAAGTAAAGCCTTAGTCATATTCGATAAATCCGTTCAAGCGCCCGTGCTTTTACAACCCTATGAATATGCTGACTTACTTGCTAGCGAAAGTGACTCAATATTCACCAGGCCAATAGTAGGAAAAGAAAATGTTGCCATCGGCGATTTAATTAAGAAACTTGGTAATAGCGATTGGGTTGCTCAGGGGCGAAAGTATGTTAAAGGTGACGTCTGCCCATTCTGCCAACAACATAGTGTGGATGAAAAGTTAAAAAATGAACTTGAATGTTTTTTCGACGAGTCTTATCAAACGAATATATCAGAACTCAAAACAGCGGCAGAAAAATATAAAAAATGCTCAAAACAACTTATTGACATAGCTACTAATATCAGTGTTACATACATAGATTTTGTTGACTCTGCCATCTTAAAGGTACGGATTGCCGAGCTGCAGAGTGCAGTACAGAACACTACTTCACAGATAGATAAGAAGCTCGCAGAACCCAGTAAAATCATCAACGTGACTAGTGTCAAAATCCCGTGTTCAGAAATTGCTAAGCTTGTAAACGACGCAATACTTAAAGTCAATGAGCGCAAAGAGCTCGTTAAGCATCGTGAAGAGGAACAGAAAAAGCTCCTCGATGATTTGATGCTCTTCACTGCAATAAAAACGAAAGAGCGCACTAAAAGTTTGCGAGGCAGAAAAAACAACCTTCAGAAAAAGATTGATGGACTGACCAAGCAGATAGAAAAAACCAATAATTACATAATCGAAAACGTCAAAAACAGAGAGGAAGAGGAGAAGCGTTTTACGAATATTAAGGAGACAGCTGAGCAAATCAATGGTCTTCTGCAGCGCTTCGGTTTCGCTAACTTCAGGGTCTCCGTAACAGACGATAACAAATCTTACCAGGTCGTACGCAATGACGGCACGCTCGCAAATGATACCCTTAGCGAGGGAGAGGCTAGCTTCCTCACATTTCTTTACTTTTACCACCTCATGAACGGTAGCTTCGACAGCACTGGAGTTAACGATCGAAGAATTGTGGTCATCGACGACCCGATATCGAGTATGGATGCAGACGTTCTATTTGTTGTGAGCTCTCTAGTACGAAAACTTGCGCAGGAGGCACGACATGGAGAAGGCACCACCGAACAACTGATTGTTCTGACCCACAACATTACATTTCACCGCGAAGTCACGTATGTCCGTGCCGGCGAAGGTGATGCGCAGACGTCCTACTACGCGATCAGGAAAGTTAAAGGGCGCTCTATAGTTGAGCATTGCAACAAGAATCCGGTCAGCAGCACTTACGAGATGCTTTGGAAAGACCTATGTCGCTCAGATTGTAATGCGCTCACTGCACAGAATGTATCACGTCGTATAACCGAGACTTTTTTCAGGCTGGTAGGCGTACCTGATACGGATACAATCATCGCCGATATGAAAAGTCCTGATCGGGAGATTGCTCGTTCACTCATGCTCTGGGCGAATGCCGGATCGCACAGTGCCTTTGATGACGAGACGTTCGTAAATACGAGTGAAACCACTGATGCGTATAGGGAGACGCTTAGACTTCTTTTTAAGAAGGCTAATTATGAATCACATTATAATGAGATGACAAAGAAATACAGTGCATCGGTGTGATTGTTTTCGCGATGCACTAGCGAAGGCTTGAGTGGAATTTCAGCAACGGATAGTTTGCATATCCCAAGATTATGAGTGGAATTCGTCGCCTGTACGACTAGCTGCCCCGAGCCCGAAAGCCCGGGGCAGTCGCTTTGAGGTCGCCTCCCGTCGTTGAGGACGTTCTTGTGGTGCGTAGGAGGGTCTTCTCGGAGCCCGCCACTAAGAGGCTTATGACGAGCTTTCTGAGCTGATTGAGACCGATTCTCGTACCTTTAGAACACTTAGAAGTCGCTTGGAAGAAGCAGTGGATATTGCTAAGCGTCGAGTCAAATGGAATTTTAGAACCGCAGTTCCTTCGTATTATCTGCGTCAAGACACCATGAACTTACTACTACCCCTTTGCTTGATTGATGAATATGATGCTGATGTCGCCCTTGTAGTTGAGATGTAAGACTCTGGAAAGTACATTGGCCAGACAGTTCTCACTATGGGTCAGGCATACGTAAATGCTCGACTCATCTGTCGCCTAGATAGCAATTGGCTACGTTTAGAATAAAATGTACTTAGATAGTGTTTTTGTGTAGATGTACCTCTATCTACCGATAAAAAACACCGTTCACGTGACCCCCATCTGTTTGGACAGATAGGGTTTCTCGTCAGACGTATAGTTTAAGTACTATTGGCTTAACGTGCGGAATTATGTGATATGCAGCATCATGTTGCGCGCAGGACCGGCAGAATCGGGGCGAGAAATGCAAAAGTTGCAGAAACGGCTTGCGAAAGCCTTGAGTGTGTTTATGACGCTGGTGCTTTCGTTTGCGCTGGTTGGGTGCAACGTGTTCCCGTTCCTGCAGAACAATCCTGCCCAGCAAGCAACGCAGTCGTCAATCACAACGGGGGAAATCGAGGCAATACACGAGCCTAAGTTTGGCGGCAGCTACCTGGACATCACTATCGATGAGTTCAATAACCTGGGCTTTGAGTACGGCGATAGCGTGGACGTTACGTTTAGTAACGGATACAAGCTCTCCGATATTCCGTACTACAACGGCAATTACACCAAAACCAACGAGCCACTGGTTGTTGCATATCCAGGCTACCCTTACGTCTATGTGTGCGTAAATAATGGCGAGCCTCTATGGGAAAGCGCTGGTCTTAAGGCGGGAGATACGGCTACGGTGACGCTCCACGAGAAGCAGAAGTATGCAACGGTTCAGAAGGCTTTGAGTGCAACGTACACCAATAATCGCTCCGACTACGCAAGTGACGAGGTCTTTGCTAACTTCCGCCCCATGAAAGGTGGAAATATTGCTGAGGGCGTGGTGTATCGCTTGGCGTCTCCTATTGACAACCAGAACAATCGCGCGCCTTACGCGGCCGATCTTGCTCAGAGGTCTGGTGTGCAGTTTATTCTGGACCTCGCGGATACCAACGAAGAGATCCAGGGCTATTACCAGAATGCGGACTACGACATTACGTGGCACAAAAGCCTGTATGATGCGTTGAACTTTGCCGCTCTTGACCTCAATGATAATTACCGTGGCGGCCAATATGCCCACCGTCTGGCAGCGGGCCTTCGAGAGATAATTCTGCATAAGGGACCATTCCTTATCCATTGCACCGAAGGCAAAGATCGTACGGGCTTTGTCTGCGCTCTTCTCGAGGCACTTTGCGGCGCATCCTACAACGAGATGCGCGACGACTACATGATTACCTACGACAACTATTACGGCATTAACGAGAAGGACGACAAAGCTCGCTACGATGCTGTTGTTGATGTGAAGTTCGACGACATCGCTCGCTGTATTGCTGGGGTGCCTACGTACGGTTCGCTCGACGGCGCAGATTATGCAGCTGGAGCTCGCAAGTATCTGACCGATGCAGGTATGACCGAATGGGAAATCAACAAGCTCATCGAGCGGTTAACGAGCAAGTAGCGGATCGTGGTCGCAGGCGGTCGCGGGCTGCGGGCCGCAGTGACGGGCGCCCAGTGGCGGTCGAAGTGGCAGCGATGGCGGTTGGGGCTGCGGCAAGAACTGACAGGTTAGTCGCCTGGCGAGAGGAGTGATCTTCTCGCCAGGTTTTTAATAACAAATTTAAACAATGTTATGTGAAGTTGATTTCCTTTTACCGTTGGCGGAATTGGAAATGGAAACGTCAGGGCCCCTTTTTATAATTTTCTATAAGGGAGGTACGTCATGGATGACAAACTTGTTCGTCTCATAACGTGCTTGGCAAAACAGGAAGATGTTTCTACATCAACGCTGTCTGAGTCCTTATGCGTTTCTGAGCGCACCGTGCGCGCATATATTAAGCGAGCAAAAGAATTACTCTCAGGTGTTGCTGAAATTACAACAATAAAAGGTCAGGGTTATCATCTCGAAGTTCTTAATCCTGAGCTCTTGGATTGCTGGCTTAATAAAGAAGATCAGCTACCTCAGACTTCTAATGAGCGCGTGGCATATATATTGGACGATCTGCTTAATCGAAGCGATTGGGTTACGGTAGACGAGTTATCAGAGATTCTTTATGTCTCTCGTAAGACTATTTCGATTGATCTAAAACAAGCTGAAGAGTTTCTCGCCAGATTTGACCTGCGCATAATGCGTAAATCGCATTATGGAATTCAGATTGAAGGAACTGAATTTAATAAGCGGCTCTGCCTGGCAAGTATGGTAACAAACGAAGAATATTCGGGTAGTTGTCACGCCACGGTAGAAAATAATGAACTTATTGCTGATGTAACAAAGCTGGTAGTTGAGTGCATTGACCACCATGATGTCAGCTTGAATGATTTTGCAATTAGAAATCTTGTCATTCATATTGTGGTTGCAATTAATCGCATTAAGCAACAGCGCTATGTTGCAGGACAGGAAGACTCGCTTAAGAGAATTCAGTGCTCGTATGAATATAGCGTGGCACAAAAGCTGGTAAATTGCCTGTCGTCTGAGTTTGATGTTGAGTTTCCTCAGACAGAAGTTGCCTATATTGCAATTCATTTGGCATCTAAGAAGATGTTTAAAGATATCTCTGAGTCTCCAAATCTAGTAATTACCGATGACGTATTTGCAGTTACGCGTCAGATGATTGATTTAGTGTGGAGTAGCTTCAGATTTGATTTTAGGAATGATCTTGAACTACATATGAGTTTAGC
>ERZ772971.1447-NODE-1447-length-13734-cov-14.633014_pt1 | contig 13734 bp, 12 predicted proteins | sample MGYA00511943_ERZ772971 | MGnify/ENA primary metagenome ERZ772971 (study PRJEB29015, sample SAMEA2737929) | human oral metagenome | biome: human oral; feature: human-associated habitat; material: dental | place: China | collected 2144 ... | reverse complement strand
ATTCAGGCCGTCTGAAACCATGACCGACATCACACCCTTCGCCAACCGCATGGGCAAAAACATCAAACACCTCATGAAATGGGCGAAACGCAACGGCATCGAAGCCTGGCGCATTTACGACCGCGACATCCCCCAATTCCCCTTTGCCGTCGATGTTTACGGCGACCAAATCCACCTTCAGGAATACGATACCGGCTGGCTGATGCAGCCCGAAGAATACGAAGCGTGGCTTGCCGAAGTATTGGAAGCCGTCGCCTTCGTTACCGGTTTTGCGCCCGAACAAATCCACCTCAAGCGCCGCGAACGCCAAAAAGGCTTGCAGCAATACGAGAAAACCGGCAAAACCGGCGACGATTTCGTCATCACCGAAAACGGCCGCAAGTTTTGGGTCAACCTCGACAAATACCTCGACACCGGCCTCTTTCTCGACCACCGCAACACGCGCAAAAAAGTCGGCGAAACCGCAGCGGGCAAACGCTTCCTCAACCTGTTTTCCTACACCGGCAGCTTCACCGTCTATGCCGCCACCGGCGGCGCGGTATCCAGTGAAACCGTCGATTTGTCAAACACTTATCTCGATTGGGCAAAACGCAATTTCGAACTCAACGGCATCAACCCCGAACAACACCAAACCGTCCGCGCCGACGTGTTCCAATACCTGCAAAACGCCGTCGCCGAAGGCAAACAGTTTGACCTCATCGTCATGGATCCGCCCAGCTTCTCCAACAGCAAAAAGATGCTCGACATCCTCGACATCCAGCGCGACCACAAAAAATTAATTGACGGCGCGATGAACCTGCTCGCTTCAGACGGCATTTTGTACTTCTCCAACAACTTGCGCAGCTTCGTCTTGGACGATTCGGTATCGGAGCAATACGCCGTCAAAGACATTTCCAAACAATCCGTTCCCGACGATTTCCGCAACAAGAAAATCCATCAGTGTTGGGAAATCAGGCACAAACCGTCATGAACGATACTACCGGCGCTCCGGCACATTATCCCCTTCCTTTTCAGACGGCCTCAATCGATATACGGAAATAAAAATATCCCGAACCGGCAAGGGCCGGCTGCGGAATATGCAAGAGGGACAAATGTAGAAATGCACAGCAACAAAAGCCAATCCGACCGGAACGCCACGACCGGTCGCCGCAAATTACGGCACGAACGCCTGCACCACCCGCCGTTTTGGCAGGCCGACCGGCCTTATCTGCACGAACACCATATTTCCGATGCGAGGTTCCGCCGCTTGGGCTATATCATGGCACTGCTGGCCGGAGCGATTAACGCGGGCGGCTTTTTCGCATTCGCACGTTATACGTCGCACGTTACCGGCTCGATGTCGCTGCTGGCCGATACGCTGTATCTGCACCAATGGACGACGGCCGCCGTGGCTTTGGTAAGCGTCTTTTGCTTTGTGGCCGGTGCGGCGCATTCGGGATGGGTGATTTTGTGGACGCAGCAGAAGCGCTTTCGCGGCAGCTTCGGGTTTTCCATGTGGCTGGAAGCGCTTTATCTGCTGGTATTCGGCCTGTTCGGCATAACGGCCTTGCAGTGGGATTTCGGCAAAGCCGATTTGATCATTCCGTCTTTGGCGTTGTTTTTACTGTGTTTCATCATGGGGATGCACAATACCGTCATCACGCTTTTGTCGGGCGGGGCGATTCGTTCGACACACATGACCGGCTCGGCAACCGATTTGGGCATCGAAATTTCCCGCGCCCTCTACTATTCACGCACGCACCATCCGCATCTGCCGCATGTGCATGTAAACAAACCCAAAATGTGGCTGTTGAGCGGCTTGATGTGGGCGTTTTTGCTCGGCGGCGTCATCGGCGCGTGGGGTTATCACAAAATAGGACACCACTTCGCCCTGCCCGTAGCGGCGGTATTGTTTATATTGGGTGCGGGTTCCGTCGGCTACGACGTCAAACTGCGGCTGAAATTCGCCTTGGTACGCTGGTACCAACGCAAACAGGCGCTCAAACGCCATACCGACGGAAAAAACGGTTCGTAAAAATCCAAAGCCCGTTCCAAAGGAAAAGGCGGGAATTTTCAATCCCGCCCTTCTCAAGAGGCCGTCTGAAACCGAACCGTCAAATATTGCGGCGGCGGAAGAAAAACAGCCCGTCGCTGTCCAATTCCAGAATATAACGCCCGTTTTGCACAGCCGCATAACCCGAGCGCCCTGCCTGATAAGGCAGCAGCCCCGCATGAACGACCAGATAATCGGTCAGCTTGTCCGCATCGTCCGCCACGTTCGCAACCAGTTTCGTAAACAGCGCACGGCAGCGCCCGTCCCGCGTCCAACCGATTTTCCCGCCCTGCCCGTCAGTCTGCATACATCTGCCGCTGACCACTTCCAAATCTTCGGGACGGTTGCCGATGACTTCCAAAACATTCTGCGCATCCATACCCTCAATCGCATAACTCAGCCGCTTTTTCCCGTCGTTGGTCTTATCCTCGGACGCCTTACCCAAAGGCAGCCCCTGCGTTACCGTCGAATCGATAAACTTCACCTTAAACGACGGCTTGGGCGGCAGCCCCGCATCGGCCTGAGACGCGGCAGTGTCGGATTTCCCTCCGCAGGCCGCCAGCAACACGGCCAACATCAGCACCGGAATTTTCTTCATCGCCTTCTTCCTTATAAAATTACTTTCAGACGGCCTTATTATAGCCAAACGGTATTGGAATTCATACGTTGTTTGTCTTACATAATCGCCGGGCGGCGCCTGCCATCCGGCACCGTTACGGCAAAATCACGCCCATACCGCCGCAACGCTTCATTTATTGCCCGATAACCATTATCATGTAAATCTGCATTCTGAATTACACCAACGCAAGGAGACGCTATGACCATTTGGTTTATCGCAGCAGCAGCCGTATTGATTGTCGAACTGTTTACCGGTACGGTTTACCTGCTGGTCGTCAGCGCGGCTTTGTTCGGTGCGGGACTGGCGGACCGACTGACGGACAGCACGGGAATCTCCATCATGACGGCGGCAGTATTGTCCGCACTGGGCATCTGGCTGGTGCACGGCAAGCTGAAGCAGCGCAGCCGTTTGCGCGCGCAAGAAGCCGCGGCGGACGATTTGGACATCGGGCAAAGCGTTCAAGTCGTGCGCCATCTGCACGGCGATATGTACGAAGTGTCCTACCGCGGCACGCGCTGGCAGGCGCAGGCTTCGCAGCAGCCCGTTCAGATGGCCTCAACCGCAGTGATTACCGGTAAAAACGGCAATATCCTGTTGATCCAACCGCATTAATCTCAAACAAGGAAGACAAAATGGAACTTTTATACAGCTTTCCCTTTCTGATTCTCATCGCCGTCATCGTGTTCGGCTTCAAATCGTTTATCGTCGTACCGCAGCAGGAAGCCTATATCGTCGAGCGGCTGGGGCGTTTCCACAAAATCCTCAACCCCGGCCTGAACATCCTGATTCCCTTTATCGATCGCCTGGCCTACAAACACACGCTCAAAGAAATCCCGCTGGACGTGCCCAGCCAGGTCTGCATCACCCGCGACAACACCCAGCTTACCGTCGACGGCATCATCTATTTTCAAGTAACCGACCCGAAACTCGCTTCCTACGGTTCCAGCAATTACATCATGGCCATCACCCAGCTTGCGCAAACCACGCTGCGTTCGGTCATCGGCCGCATGGAACTGGACAAAACTTTTGAAGAACGCGACGAAATCAACAGCATCGTCGTCGCCGCGCTGGACGAAGCTGCCGTGTCGTGGGGTGTGAAAGTGTTGCGCTACGAAATCAAAGACTTGGTTCCGCCACAGGAAATCCTGCGCGCCATGCAGGCGCAGATTACCGCCGAACGCGAAAAACGCGCCCGCATCGCCGAATCGGAAGGCCGCAAAATCGAGCAGATTAACCTGGCCAGCGGTCAGCGTGAAGCGGAAATCCAGCAGTCGGAAGGTGAAGCGCAGGCCGCCATCAATGCGTCCAACGGTGAAAAAGTCGCCCGCATCAACCGCGCGCAAGGCGAAGCCGAGGCCCTGCGGCTGGTGGCCGAAGCCAACGCCGACGCCATCCGCCAAATCGCAACCGCGCTGCAAACGCCAGGCGGCAACGAAGCCGTCAACCTGAAAGTGGCCGAACAATACGTGGCCGCGTTCAGCAACCTGGCCAAAGAAGGCAATACGCTGATTATGCCCGCCAACGTCGCCGAAATCGGCAGCCTGGTGGCAGCAGGGCTGAAAATCGTGGAAGGCAACAAAGCCGCGAAGTAGGCATGTTTGGCGAAATCATGGCATAGCGGATAGCAGCATCGGCTTGCCGCTTTGTCTCCGTTTCGCATTGATTCCACCATGCTTTTAACGGCAAAGGCCGTCTGAAAATCGGTTTCAGGCGGCCTTTGCCGTATCCCTCCCCATCCTGCCACGCAAAAACTCGATAAAACACTTCGTTTTCGTCGGCAGCAACCGTTTCAGACGGCCTGCGGCTGCGTGTTTTTCCACCACCATCGCCGGTACAAAGGCAACGCCCAAGCCGTGAGCCGCCATGCGGGCGAGCATGCCGATGCTGTTTACCGTATAGGGCGATTCGGCGGCGGTTTGTGCCGTTTCACCCGCCGTGTTTATCAATGTCCGGCTTGAGGCCGTCTGAAAACCAAATTTCAGCCATTCAGACGACTGCCTGCCTTGGCGGACGCCGCCTGAAAACCGACCAAGCAAAAAACGCCTGTTTGAATATCCGTTCAAACAGGCGTTTTATAGTTTGCCGTTTTCAGACGGCCTTATCCTTGTCCGACCCTGTCAAAGCGGCGGCTAAGGCAACGTAGAACTTTTCCGTGCCTTCCACCAGTTTCCGCCCCAATTCTTCGCCCAGCGATTGGAAGGCGGCGGTTTCGGCGGTACGGACGGGTTCAACGAACGGGCGGGCGTAGGCGCGGCCTTGCTCGGTCAGGGTCAGGATTTTGCGGCGGCGGTTGCCGTCGTCCTGCACGATGCTGAGTATGCCCTTATCCATCAGTTCGTTGCACTGGGTGGAGACGGTTTGTTTGGCGAAGCCCCAAAAGGTGCAGATGTCGCTTTGGGTGCATTGTTCGCGGTAGTACACGAAATACAGGATGGCAAATACGGTGTAGTTGATGCCTTTGCTTTTTGCCCAGTTTTCATACTGATCATAAATGCCGGTCAGTAAGCTGCCGAGTTGGTCGATGCCTTGGGACGGGTCGAATCGGCTGTTTGCGTTTTCCATGATGTTCCTTATTTTTGGGGGATATGCCGTCATTGTAGCACGGGGTTTTATTGTCCTGTTGATTAACAGTCCTAAATAGGACTATAATCGGGTTTCTTACTTTTCAGACGACCTATACTCTTTTGGGGAGGCCTTATGAAACATATCGTTCAAACCGGAGTGTTATCTTTTTTCTCTTTGTGCCTGCTGCATGCGCCGTCCGCGTATGCGGAGGATTTTCGGCAGGAGCCGCAGAAAACGGAATTTTCGGTCGGTGTGGCGGGTGGTTATGCCGACAGCGGCTATCGGGGCAAATCCGCCGACTGGACGGTTGCGCCGCTGGTTCAGCTTGAAACGAAGCGGTTTTACATACGCGGACTGTCGGCCGGCGTGAAACTCTACACTTCCGCCGACCAGTCGCAGGAAGTGCTGCTGGGGGCGACCTACCTGCGCGATTACGGCTTAAAACCGGGCGATTCGGACGACGCACGCCTGAAGCGGCTCGACCGTCGCAAAAACGCGGTGATGGCGGATATTTCCTACAACCTGTACAGCCCCTATGGCAATCTGGAAACGCAGGTGTCGCACGATGTTTCGGGTACGAACAAGGGAATGCAGGCGCAGGCGCAATACAGTTATTTCTGGCAGCCCACGCCTAAATTACTCGTCAAACCCGCCGTCGGCGTGTCTTATTCGGACAAAAAATTTAACCGCTACTACTACGGCATCAACGCCGACGAAGCCCGCCGCAGCGGCTTGAACGCCTATCAGCCCAAGTCTTCCGTCAATCCTTATATCGGTTTGGAAACGCAATACAGCTTTACGCCGAAATTCAGCGCGTTTACCGGCGTACTGGCCGAAGCGCTGCCTTCCACCGTGAAAAACAGCCCGATGAACGACGGCAAATACCGCGTCGAAGGCACGGCGGGGTTGATGTACCGCTTCTGAATATTTCCGCATAGGTCGTCTGAAAGGCATAAATTCCCGACCTACGGCCTTGTTGCCGTTGTTCCCGCCCAAGGAGATAACGGCGGTTGAAAGATCCTATTTATAGTTTGAATCAACCATAAGCAGGTCCGCCCATAATGCCCGTTATCCTTTTCCGTTATCTGATTTGTCCGCGCTGCTGTTTTCTGTATTGCCACCATGTCGGCGAATACCGCTTATGTTGCTGGCAGTGCAGCTAAGAATGGAACGAACAGGCCGTCTGAAACCGTTTTCTAAGGAAACACAAATGTCCCTCAATCCGATGCTTTTGCGTTTGCTGATGATTAGCCCCCTCCTGCTGACTGCCGCCTGCGGCGGCGGGCCGGAAGACAAGAAGGAAGAACCGCTGCGCGTTACCGTCGTCCGCGCCGCACCTGCCGATATGGCGCAAACGCTGCGTTTGTCCGGCACGCTTTCGGCGCGCGAAGACATTGCCGTGTCCACGCCCTTGCAAGGTTTGAAGATTGTTGCGGTGTATGCCGACGCAGGCGATACGGTGAAGCGCGGGCAGGTGTTGGCGCAACTGGAAGACGTGAACGCGGATTCGCAACTGCACCAGACCGAAGCGCAACTGGCACGGGCAAAGGCGCAACTGCGTTCGCAACAGGCTGCGGCAGCGGAAGCGGCGGCAACGCTGAAACGCTACCGGCCGCTGGCGGAAGCGGACGCGCTGAGCCGTCAGGAACTCGACCAGCAAAAATCGGCGGCGGCAACGGCGGCGGCGAATGTGGAAGCGGCAAAGGCAGACATTGCCCAGTTGCAGGCGCAGCTTAAAGACAGCCGCAACCAGCGCAGCAAAACGCAAATCGTTGCGCCCGCCGGCGGCGTGATTGCCAAACGCAACGCCGAAGCGGGCGCGCTCACCGGCCCGGACGCGCTGTTCCACATCATTAAAGACGGTACGGTCGAGCTGGCGGCGGACGCGGGTGCGGACGAACTGCCGCTGCTGCAAAACGGCGCGCAGGCGCAAGTGTCCGTGCGCGGCCGTGATGAAGCGGTGGGCGGCACGGTGCGGCTGGTGCCGCCCGAAATCGACAGTTCGACCCGTTTGGGCAAGGTGCGGATTACGCTGGCGCATTCAGACGGCCTGTATACCGGCACCTACGGCGAAGCAAATATCCGCCTGCCTTCCTATCGCGCCGCCGCAGCCCTGCCCGAAACGGCGGTTTCGTTCGACAGCGAGGGCAAAGCTTCGGTGCTGGCGGTGGATGGCAACGGGCGCGTGTCGCGCGTGCCGGTAACGGCGGGGCGCAAACAGGGCGGCATGGTGGAAATCGTGTCGGGATTGGAAAACAGCCGCGCGGTGGTGCGCCGCGCTTCAGCGTTTGTGAACGAGGGCGACACCGTCAAAGCGGTTGAAGAAAAAGGAAAATAACCATGCAGTTGTCTTCTTGGGCGATACGCCGCCCGATTCCGACCATCGTCCTGTTCCTGCTGCTAACCGTGATGGGCATCTTTTCCTTCCTGCGGCTGCCGGTGAATGCCACCCCGAATGTGAGCTTCCCGATTGTTACCGTTTCCGTCAGCCGCGCCGGCGCGTCGCCCGAAGAAATGGAAAATTCGGTAACGCGGCAGGTGGAAACCGCCGTGGCGGGTATGGCGGGCGTACGCCACATCACTTCCGAAATTTCAGACGGCATCTCCGTGACCACGGTGGAATTCCGTCTCGGCACCGACACAGACCGCGCCGTCAATGATGTGCGCAACGCCGTTACCCAGATACGCGGCGATTTACCGCAGGGCATAGACGAGCCGCTGGTGGAACGCGTGGAGGTGGAAGGCGGCGCGTTGAGCTACTACGCGCTGGAATCGCCGGAAATGGACGCGGCGGCCCTGTCGTGGTTTGTCGACGACACCGTCAGCCGCCGTCTGCTGGCGGTGTCGGGGGTGCAGAAAGTGGTGCGCAGTGGCGGCAGCAAACGCGAAATCACCGTGCAACTGCGCCCCGACCGCTTGGAAGCTTTGGGCATCACCGCCGACCAGGTGAACAGCCAACTGACGCAGACCAATGCCAACATTCCGGCAGGGCGCACCGTGCAGGGCGGTTCGGAACTGAGCCTGCGCGTGCTGGCGAGTGCTAAAGGCGTGGACGCGCTGGCGGATACGCCGATTGCGCTTTCAGACGGCCGCCGCGCCAAACTTTCCGAATTGGCCTATGTTTCAGACGGCCACGCCGAAATCCGCAGCCGCGCACGGCTCGACGGCCGCGAAGTGGTCGGGTTCAACGTATTCCGCGCCAAAGGTTCGAGCGATACCGAAGTGGCCAAAGGCGTGGAGGCGGCAGTGGCGGAATTGCAGAAGCAGCATCCCGAAATCCGCATCCGAAACGTGTTCAGCACGGTAGAAAGCACGCGCGAAAGCTACGACACCGCGATTGATACCCTGCTGGAAGGCGCGTTGCTGACCGTATTGGTAGTGTTCCTGTTTTTACGCAACTGGCGTTCCACTTTGGTAGCGGCGGTGGCGCTGCCCCTGTCCATCCTGCCCGCCTTTGTCGTGATGTATGCCTTCGACTACACGCTCAACAACGTTACCCTGCTCGGTTTGACCTTGGTCGTCGGCATTCTGGTGGACGATGCGATTGTTGAAATCGAAAACATCGAAAACCATCTGGCGATGGGCAAACGCCCGTTTCTGGCTGCTATCGACGCCGCCGACGCCATCGGTTTCGCCGTGGTGGCGATCACGGGAACCATCGTCGCCGTGTTTTTGCCCGTGAGCTTTATCAGCGGCGTGGTGGGACAGTATTTCAGCCAGTTCGGCATCACCGTGTCCGCCGCCGTCCTGTCTTCGCTGCTGACCGCGCGGCTGGCCACGCCCCTGCTGGCGGCATATCTGCTGCAACCGCACAAAGGCGCAACGTCCGATGAAAGGACACACGGCTTCTTTATGGGCAGCTATCTGAAACTTCTAACCTGGGCATTGCAGCATCGTAAAACCACCATGCTGGCGGGCGGTTTGGTGCTGGCGGCATCCTTTGCCATACTGCCGCTGCTGCCCACGGGTTTCATACCTAAAAGCGACGTAGGTTACAGCCAGATTACCGTCAGCCTGCCGCCCGGCAGCACGCTGGCGGAAACCGACCGCACGCTGCACGCGCTTTCAGACGGCATCCGCCGCCATCCCGAAGTGGACGCCGTTTACGCCGCCGCAGGCAGCGACAGCGACACCGCCAAAGGCGAACTGCTGGTGCGCCTGAAAGCGCACGGCGAGCGCGACATCAGCCAGAGCGCGTTCGAGCAGAAACTGCGCGGCGAGCTGGCACAAACGCCCGACATCCGCTTCTTCTTCAAAAACGAAAACGCCCAGCGCGACATCAACATCATCCTGACCGGCGACGACGCAGCCAAACTGTCGGAAACCGCCCGCAAACTGAAAACCCAGATGCAGGGCATCGCAGGCGCGGCAAACGTGCAGATTAACGAGCCGCTGCCCAAGCCCGAGCTGCAAATCCGCCTGCTGCCCGACGAAGCCGCCCGCGCAGGCGTTACCCCGCAGGCAGTGGGCAACCTGCTGCGTATCGCGTCCATCGGCGGGCAGGATGCCGAATCCGCGCGCTACAACCTGAGCGACCGCCAAATCAGCATCCGCACCGCCCTGCCCGAAAACGCGCGCAACGACATCCAAACCCTGAAAAACCTGCGCGTTCCGTCCAGCAACGGCGGCAGCGTCCCCCTACACACCGTCGCCGACATCCGCTACGCCGCAGGCAGCGCGACCATCACCCGCTTCGACCGCGAACGGCGCATCAGCGTCGAAGCCGATCTGAACAGCGGCCACACTATCGGCGAAGTTTTGACGCAAATAAACGCGCTGCCCGTTATGCAAAACCTGCCCGCAGGCGTCCGTACGCCCGAATACGGCGACGCGGAATACATGAACGAAATGTTCAGTCGGTTCGGCATGGCGATGGGCTTCGGCGTATTGATGGTGCTGGTGGTATTGGTTTTGCTGTTCCGCGACTTCCTGCAACCCGTTACCATCATCACCGCGCTGCCCCTGTCGCTCGGCGGCGCGCTGGGCGGGCTGCTGCTTTACGGCGCGGCGCTGGATTTGTCGTCCGTCATCGGCATCCTGATGCTGATGGGCATCGTAACCAAAAACTCCATCCTGCTGGTTGATTTCATTATCGAAAAACGCCGCCACGGCATGGCGCGCGCACGGGCGATTTACCGGTCGGGAGCCGAACGCGCCCGCCCCATCATCATGACCACCATCGCCATGGCCGCCGGTATGCTGCCCTCCGTCTTTGCAGGCGGCAGCGGCGCCGCCTTCCGCGCCCCGATGGCCGTCGTCGTTATCTGCGGCCTCATCGTCTCCACCGCTCTGAGCCTCGTGTTCGTCCCCGTCTTTTACAGCCTGGCGGACGACCTGCGCCAATGGCTCGCCCCCCGCCTCGCCCGTCTGACCTCGGTTACGGCAGAAGACAGGGAAGCGGCGGAACGGGTGGGAAATGATGGCTGACGGTAAGTGATGTATCGATATAAATGAATCAGCTATACGCAATCAGAGGCCGTCTGAAAAGTTCGGCTTCATAAAAACTTTTCAGACGGCCTTTATCGATGAATCCCGTTCATAAACCCTAACAAGTAAAAACGGTTTATCCCGCCTATTCCGAAAGGGACAATGCCTCCATTCGGTTTAATCAGGCAAAAGGAGCTTCGTCATGAGCAGACCGATATTGCATGCCTGCAATACCTGCGCCTTTACCGTTAATCTGTCAACAAATTCGCTTATACATCACTTCCGCTATAATTAAGGCCGTCTGAAAACCGTTTTTCAGACGGCCTTTACCGTCCCAAGAAGGGAAACCCGATGAAACCGATGACCGCATTAATAACCGCCGCCGTATTTTCAGTCCTCAGCCTGAATGCCTGCGGCGGTTCGGAGAAAAGCAGGATCCAAGAACAAACCGAAGCAAGATTTCAGTTGAATCCCCATCCCAAACAGGCATACCGCCTCAGGATTAAAATCAACGACGCGCCGGGGCCGTTGAAATTGATGGGGAGCATGAGTGTAGGTTATGGAGCAAGGAATTGCTCGTATATTATTAATCGCATTGAAGGAGTGGCTGCCAATCCGGAAAAAGATTTGGAAATTGAAGTTCGCCAGCTAGGGGAGTTTGAATACGAAGCCATTGTCTATACTGATGCAATGCAGGATGAAAATTACTTTAATGAAGGTGTCTGCCATTGGCAGATAGAGGGATTCGGCTTGGGTTTTAAAGCAACAGGAGAGCCATCAGAGACTAGATTTAGTTTTGGAGATATTTTCAATGATTTGATAGAGAAAAAAACGTTGACTAAATATTATTGGAAATGGACATATCCTTACTCTAAAAAAGAAGATGGCACTCTTTACACTGACTCCGTTGATTCCGGCATTGTATCTCCTGAAATTTATGATGCTGAGAAACATAAAGAAATGTTTACCATTACTGTAACCCTTGAGGAAATTCGACCATGAGCAATGTTACCAGACAGCAGCAGGCCCATCTTGCAGTAGACGCCTGCAATACCTGTGCCTTTACCGTTAATCTGTCGACAAATTCGCTTATACATAACTTCCGCTATAATTGAGGCCGTCTGAAAACCTTTTGTATTTGGTTTTCAGACGGCCTTTGCCAGCCCAAGAAGGGAAACCCGATGAAACCGATGACCGCATTAATGACCGCCGCCGTATTTTCAGTACTCAGCCTGAATGCCTGCGGCGGTTCGGAGAAAAGCATGAGTATTCAGGAACAAACCGAAGCAAGATTCCAGCTAAATCCCCATCCCAAACAGGCATACCGCCTTAAAATCAAAATCAACGACGCACCCGGGCCGTTGGTGTCGATGAATGATACCTATATCCGCTATATGGCACGGGATTGCTCGTATGTTATCAATCATATAGAAGGCGTAACGTCTCACCCTAGGAAATACGTCGATATTCCGCTTCGTCAAGTCGGTAAAAATGAATATGAAGCCTCTTTCTATTTTGATGCCGTACAGGATGAAGATTACTTTGGTGAAGGTGTCTGCCATTGGAAGCCTGACGGCTTCGGTGGAACATTTAAGGCAACAGGAAAAGAAGAAGAAACAGGGTTTACCATCAGTGATGTTATGAGAAATCTGTTGGAGAAAAAAAAGTTGACCAAATATTATTGGAAATGGGCATATCCTTATTCCAGAAAAGAAGATGGCACTCTTTATTCTGACTCCGTTGATTCCGGCATTGTATCTCCTGAAATTTACGATGCCGAGAAACATAAAGAAATGTTCACTATTACCGTAACCCTTGAGGAGGTTCAACCATGAGTAATATTACCAGACAGCAGCAGGCTGATCTTGCCGTAGATGCCTATGAGACTCGAAAAATAACCAAACCAGGAGAATCCATTACTATCGGAGAAAACGATTACAGAGTCTTGGCTGTCCACAATAACCGTTCGACAGGTTACCAAGGAACGGTGTACCAAGATGTCCGAACCAACGAAATCATCGTTGCCCACAGAGGAACGGAATCTCCGACAACAGATTGGTTTGATGCCTATACCGACTGGAACATGGTTGCCAAAAGTACCAACCATCAAGCTGCCGATTCGGAAAAACTGACGCGTATAGCAATAGAAAAAGCAGAAGAATTTCATCGAAAAAACCCTGAGTTGCCTAAACCTGCCATCACCCACGTTGGCCATTCCCTCGGCGGCGCACACGTCGAAATTCAGGCATACCGCTTCGGGCATGAAGGTGCAACCTTTAACGGATACGGCGCGGTCGGAATGCACGGGGTACGCAAGGGCGGCGGCGATGTAACCAATTACGTCAAAGCCGCCGATGTCGTTTCTGCTGCCAATGCCCATTACGGCAAGGTTGTCGTGTTGGCGACCGAGGGCGACCTTGAGCCGCTGAGGAAATACGGCTACAACAACCAACGGAACACGATGGCGATTCAAGCCGTCGCAGCTGCCGCAGCCTCCGTGGGGTCCGCGCATTCCTCGCTGAATTTCGTCGGTAAAGATTCCATCCTTTCCGACCGCAATTACGACCGCACCCGCCGTCTTGCCGATGAAAACAAGTTTATGATTCAGGATTACCGCGGTGATGTAGAAACTTCGAAAAACGTGATTGCCGCCGCAAAATTTGCCACTTCCAATCCGATAGAGAAAATCGAAATCCTCCGCAACCGTCTTGAGAAGTACGACAGAGAGCAGGAACGGATTAAGGAGATCATCAACAGCGTACCGCCGCCGAAATCCCTGTTCGACAGCAGGATGTTGCACATGATGCAAAACGACGGCACGCGTCCCGATGCCGGGAAGGAAGCCTATGCCGATGCAGGCAAACCCGACATCAGCAAACCCTTAGCCAAAAACGCCTCTGCCGAAGAATTCCGCGAATACGGTTTTGCAGCCTTGCTGTCGGATGACGATGACAAAAGGTATGCCGCTTTAGACAGCCTGCTGGATTCGGATGTCGGGCGCGGTCTGCGGCAAAACGCAGACAAGGTTTATGCCGCACAGGAACGCGAGCAGGAAATGGCGCGCTTGGCGGAAGAGCAGGCGCGGCAGGTT
>ERZ772971.1437-NODE-1437-length-13804-cov-13.443814_pt1 | contig 13804 bp, 11 predicted proteins | sample MGYA00511943_ERZ772971 | MGnify/ENA primary metagenome ERZ772971 (study PRJEB29015, sample SAMEA2737929) | human oral metagenome | biome: human oral; feature: human-associated habitat; material: dental | place: China | collected 2144 ... | reverse complement strand
GACGGCTGCGGTGTGGCTGCGGAGCTGTTGGATGTCTAACATTTTGTTCTCTCGACGGGATTCATAAATGGCGTCATTGTAAACCAATTTTAAGGGAATTTCATGAAACAGGCCGTCTGAAACTGATTTTCCGGCAAATATAAAACCGCCCTGCCTCCTCCGGCAGAGCGGTTTGCCGTTTTATATTTTTTCAGACGGCCTCTGTTTATTTACCCAATTCCTCAGCCAGATACAGCCAAGTTTCGATAACGGTATCCGGGTTCAGCGATACGCTTTCGATACCTTCTTCCACCAGCCATTTGGCGAAGTCCGGATGGTCTGACGGACCTTGACCGCAGATGCCGACGTATTTGTTTTGCTTGCGGCAGGCGGAGATAGCCAAGTGCAGCATCACTTTGACGGCGGGATTGCGCTCGTCGAACGATTCGGACACCAAGCCGCTGTCGCGGTCGAGGCCGAGGGTCAGTTGGGTCATGTCGTTGGAACCGATGGAGAAGCCGTCGAAGTATTGCAGGAATTGTTCTGCCAATACCGCGTTGCTCGGCAGTTCGCACATCATAATCAGGCGCAGGCCGTTTTTGCCGCGTTCCAAACCGTTTTCTTTCAATGCCTTAACCACCGCCTCGGCTTCGCCCAAAGTGCGGACGAACGGAATCATGATTTCGACGTTGGTCAGTCCCATTTCGTCACGGACGCGTTTGAGGGCTTTGCATTCGAGCGCGAAGCAGTCTTTAAAGCTGTCGGCAACGTAACGCGCCGCACCGCGGAAGCCCAGCATCGGGTTTTCTTCGTGCGGTTCATAGAGGTTGCCGCCGACCAGGTTGGCATATTCGTTGGATTTGAAATCGGACAAGCGCACGATGGTTTTGCGCGGATAAACCGATGCAGCCAGCGTCGCCACGCCTTCGGCAATTTTATCGACATAGAAATCGACCGGAGAGGCATAGCCTGCGATGCGGCGGGTGATTTCGGCCTTCAATTCGTCGTCCAAGCCGTCAAATTCCAACAAGGCTTTCGGGTGGATACCGATTTGGCGGTTAATGATGAACTCCATGCGCGCCAAGCCGATACCTTCGCTCGGCAGGCCGGAGAAGCTGAATGCCAGTTCGGGGTTGCCGACGTTCATCATGACTTTGACGGGGGCTTTGGGCATGTTGTCCAAAGCGACATCGGTAATCTGCACATCCAGCAATCCGGCGTAAATCAAGCCGGTATCACCTTCGGCGCAGGATACGGTTACGTCTTGGCCGTCTGAAAGCAGGCCGGTCGCATCGCCGCAGCCGACGACGGCGGGGATGCCCAGTTCGCGCGCGATAATGGCGGCATGGCAGGTGCGCCCGCCGCGGTTGGTAACGATGGCGGAAGCACGTTTCATCACCGGCTCCCAATCCGGGTCGGTCATATCGGTTACGAGTACGTCGCCGGCTTCGACGGTATTCATTTGCGATGCGTCTTTCACCAAACGTATTCTGCCTTGTCCCACCCGCTGGCCGATGGCGCGCCCTTGGCACAACACGTTTTTCTCACCGCTGATGGCGTAGCGGCGCAGGCTGCGGCTGCCGTCTTCCTGAGATTTCACGGTTTCGGGACGGGCTTGCAGGATATAGAGTTTGCCGTCGATGCCGTCGCGACCCCATTCGATGTCCATCGGGCGGCCGTAGTGTTTTTCAATCGTCAGCGCGTAGTGTGCCAACTCGGTGATTTCTTCGTCGGAGATGGAGAAGCGGTTGCGGTCTTCTTCGGGCACATCGACGTTCATCACGGATTTACCGGCCTCGGCTTTGTTGGTGAAAATCATTTTGATTTGTTTCGAACCCATAGTTTTGCGCAGAATTGCGGGTTTGCCCGCTTTCAGCGTGGGTTTGAACACATAGAATTCGTCGGGGTTAACCGCACCTTGAACGACGTTTTCGCCCAAGCCGTAGGAAGAAGTAACGAAAACGACTTGGTCGTAACCGGATTCGGTGTCGAGAGTGAACATCACGCCGGATGCGCCGCTGTCGGAACGGACCATACGCTGCACACCTGCCGACAACGCCACCACGTCGTGCGCAAAGCCTTTATGGACGCGGTAAGAAATGGCGCGATCGTTGTACAGGGAGGCAAACACATGGTGCATGGCTTCTTTTACATTATCCAATCCGTTGATATTCAGGAAAGTTTCCTGTTGGCCTGCAAACGATGCGTCGGGCAGGTCTTCTGCGGTGGCAGACGAACGCACCGCCACGGAAATGTCCGCACCGCCCGCATCGGCCACCATTTTATTCCACGCCTCTTCGATTTCGGCGTTCAGTTGTTCCGGAAACGGCGTGTTCAAAATCCATTGGCGGATTTCCTTGCCCACACGCGCCAACTCGGCAACATCTTCAATGTCCAACTCAGCCAACGCGGCCGAAATGCGTTCGCTCAAACCTTCGTGCGCCAAAAAAGCGCGGTAGGCTTCGGCTGTGGTCGCAAAACCGCCGGGAACGCGCACGCCCTTTTCAGTCAACTGACTGATCATCTCGCCCAAAGAGGCGTTTTTACCGCCCACACTCTCCACATCGGTCATGCGCAGGTTTTCAAACCAAATAACGTAGTTGTCAGCCATTTGTTGTGTCCAATTCAAAATGTTAAAAAAGAAATGAGTCCGCTCGGGTATTTTAAGGCATTCAATCCGCCCCTGTCATGTACTTTATCCCTTGACAAACATTGCAGGTATCTGAAAAATTGCCGCTTCCGACCATGTAGCGGAATGAAATCCGACCGGCGGGAGCATATGCTCCGTATGTTATCATCTTGTAAAACAGGGGTTTTGCAATAGGTTAATGATTTTTCCGCCCTAATGTTAACACAAAATATTAGCATTAAATACCAATTATTTTATGATTCGCCATATAAAATTGGTATTTTTTATTTTGTTCAACTTCATTGTAATCACCTGTAATCAAAGCTTTCCCGCTTTATTCCCTGCGGTTCTCTTGCTATGATGATTCGAAACCGTCCTGAACACTAAGGAAAACACCCCATGACCGTCACACGCAATATCTTTTATATTTCCGACCGTACCGGCCTGACCGCTGAAAACATCGGCGAAGCCTTGCTCAACCAGTTCAGCAACATCGAATTCAAGCGGGCTACCTACCCCTTTATCGACACCCCCGAAAAAGCCCGTTCGGTCGTCGACATCGTCAATCGGGCCGCCGAATCGCAGGGGCGGCGACCGATTGCCTTCGTCAGCGTGGTCAACAACGAAATCCGCCAAATCATCAAAGAAGCGAATGCTTTTCAAATCAACTTCTTCGATACTTTTCTCGGCGAGTTGGAAAAAGAGTTGGATGTCGAAGCCACCACAGCCCACCACGGCCACCACGGCATCGGCAACACCCAGCGTTACGACGCGCGTATGGAGGCGGTCAATTTTTCGCTCAACCATGACGACGGCGTCAGCGACAAAAACCTGAAAGAGGCCGACGTCATCCTGATGGGCGTATCGCGTTCGGGCAAAACGCCGACCTGCCTCTACCTTGCGCTGCAATATGGCATCCGCGCCGCCAACTACCCGCTGATTCCCGACGATTTGGAGTCGTCCGACCTGCCGCGCATGGTCAAACCCTACAAAGACAAGCTGTTCGGCCTCACCATCCAGCCCGAACGCCTCCAGGCCATCCGTCAGGAACGCCGTCCCAACTCGACTTATTCCAAAATCGACACCTGCCGCAGCGAAATCTCCGATGCGCAAAGCATGTTCAAGCGCCACGGCATTCCGTTTACCAACACGACCGACAAATCGGTGGAAGAACTGGCCGTACATATTTTGCAGGCGTGCAAATTGAAGCGGCGGTTTTAAACGTTTTTTGCAGCAATGAGGCCGTCTGAAAATGATTTTCAGACGGCCTCGGCCAAACGGAACGTACGTTCCGCCGTCATCCGGTTTACCCGAACCGTTTTTTAAAACCTGCGGTAACGGCGCTCGTCCGAACGGCGGCGGGCATCGTCGATGCGGCGTTCGCGCGCCCGACGGGCTTCATCGATACGGCGATCGCGGGCTTCGTTATATTCGCGCTGCTTTCTTTCCAGCGCTTCATCGTATTTGCGCTGGCGTTCTTTCAAAGCGTCATAGTAGCGGTCGCTTTTTTCATCCAACATGTCATCGTAGCGGCGGGGGTCGTCTCCCCTGTATTGCTCGCTTTTGCGGCGTAGCGCCTCGTCATACCGGTCTTGTTTTTCACGCAGCGCCTCGTCGTGGCGGTATTGTTTCTCGCGCATCGTGTCATTGAGCCGGGGAGCTGCCATCAATGTGGCAGAAGTCGCCAGCAACAGGGCGGCAGCAATCAGTTTTTTCATTTCGAACTCTCTTTCTTAAGTTTCAAAACAGATACACGCAACCTCGTCCGGTTGCTGGCCGTTATCTTAGCCGCACACGCGTAAACATGTGTCAACACGCAGACAATCTTCACTAAAACTGCCGTCCGTTTGTTATCCGCCGTTACCTCCCGTACTTTCGTCTTAAAGAAAGGCGGTACTTGGTACAAAATCCTGCAAAACAGGACAATGGGGTTTACGTTTCTTGTATAAAAGGCCGTCTGAAAATGTTTCAGACGGCCTTTTGCCGTTTACGCCGCTTCCCAATAATCGATGTATAGCTGCAATTCCATCTGATTGCGCCACTCGTTTGCCACGGGGCGGTAAACCGTGCGGATGTATTCGGGGATGTCTTCGCTGCACCGCCAGAACATGGCTTCAAATTCGTAGCCGTCTTTTTGCAGCCAGACTTTTTTATGTTTTCCTTCCGCGCCCAAAGGCTGCTGGCGGATGACGTGAAATTCGTCGGTAAAGCTCGGCGGCGCGAAGCCTTGTCCCCAAACATGGCGGGCGAGGTTTTGTGCCTGTTCCAGCGTGATGTCGCAGGCTTTCAGGCTGCCGTCGGTGATGAAGGTTTGCGACAAGTCGTCTTCGCACACCATTTCGCGCACGGCTTCTTCAAAGGCCGTCTGAAACGCAGGAATGTTGTGTTCGAGTATGCTCAAACCCGCCGCCATCGCGTGTCCGCCGAATTTCAAAATCAAATCGGGATGGCGTTTGGACACTAAATCCAACGCGTCGCGCAGGTGCAGGTTGGGAATGGAACGCCCCGAGCCGCGCACTTCGCCGTTGTCCGCCGGAGCGAACACGATGGTCGGGCGGTAGAAGCGGTCTTTGAGGCGGCTGGCGACGATGCCGACCACGCCTTGATGAAAGTCGTCGCGGTAGGCGACCAGGGTCGTCTGACCTGAAGGCAGGATTTCGGGAAAGGCGTTTAGCGCGTCTTGCAGCATGGATTGCTCGATTTCGCGGCGTTCGATGTTGAGGTCGTTCAACTGCGCCGCCAATGTCTGCGCTTCTGCGTCGTCGCGCGCCAACAGGCAGGCGATGCCGACTGACATATCGTCCAGCCGTCCTGCGGCATTGATGCGAGGACCCAGTGCGAAACCCATGTCAAAAGGCTGCGCTTTGCGCCAGTCGCGCCGCGCCACTTCAAAAAGGGCGCGGATGCCGGGACGCATTTTGCCGGAGCGCATCCGTTTCAAACCTTGCGACACGAGGATACGGTTGTTGTGGTCGAGGGGGACGACATCGGCGACGGTACCGAGTGCGACCAAATCCAAAAATTCGCCCAGATTCGGCTCTTTAAGGTCGTCTGAAAAATAATTACGGCGGCGCAATTCGGCACGCAACGCCATCAATACATAAAAAATCACGCCCACGCCCGCCAGACTTTTACTTGGGAAGCCGCAGCCTTTTTGGTTCGGATTGACGATGATGCAGTCGGGTACGGTTTCGGCAGGCAGGTGGTGGTCGGTTACGATCACGTCCAAACCCAATTCCTGCGCCCGCGCTACGCCTGCGATGCTGGCGATGCCGTTATCGACCGTAATCAGCAAATCCACACCTTGCACGGCGGCGATTTCGGCAAGTTCGGGCGTTAGGCCATAGCCGTGTTCGAAGCGGTTGGGTACGAGGAAATCCACCGCCGCGCCCATCGCTGCCAAGCCGCTCATACCGACGGAGCAAGCGGTCGCGCCGTCGGCATCGTAGTCGGCAACAATCAGGATTTTTTCCTTGCGCTCGATGGCATCCGCCAGACGGCGGGCGGCGGCTTCGCAATTCGTCAGCGATTGATAAGGCAGAAGGCCGGCGAGTTTGTCGTCCAATTCGGCGGGACTCTGCACGTCGCGCGAGGCGCACAGGCGGGCGATTAAAGGATCGGCGCCGGCGGTGAGCAAGTCATCGAGGACGTTTTGGTTGACGGGGCGGGTTTGGATTTTGACGGGCATGGTTTGGAAATCGGGGGCGGTTTGGTGTGTTCGGAAGGGATATTGTAAAAGGGGTAAGGCCGTCTGAAAACCTTTTCAGACGGCCGCTCTTCACAACAAACAGACTTCAGATTCATGTCTGCTTTAGATAGAACGCGAAAAACCTCTCTGCTGCTCCTGCTGGATATTTTGTTCTTCTTGGACGGCAAGCTGTTGTTGCCGCTCTTCTTCTAAAGCCTGTTGGACTCTTTCGTTGAAACTGGCAACTTTATCAGGATTATCGGCCAAAAGTTTTTTTGCATACGAACCGTCAGTGTCATTCAATAATCCTTTCAGCATAGCCATAGTTTCTTCGTATTTGGATTGGGGTTTCTCTTGAGAAGAATTTAAGGGTTTATGTTGTTGTTCCCAATTTTGACGGATACGTTTTAATTCTTCTTCAGGGATTAACAAAGAATTTTCTCCAGGCGTAAGAGCCCTTCCCAAATCAGGGTCTTTTAAATTCATGCCCTTTAATAAGGTAGAGGCAACAGAATTACTATTTTTCCCCAAACCCCATTTAGGATATGAGAAATTGCGTTTGTTGATTTCCTGCCCTATTTCATACCCTAAATTGAATTTATGCATGACTTCTTCGTAGCTTCCTTCGAAGACTATTGCTTGGTTCTGAGAGGATTTATAGAAAAAACCTTCAGCGCCTTTCTCGTTGTAAACATACAATTTATCAGATGGCGAGTTGCCTATTGGTTTGATTTTTCCATCTTTTGAAGTTGCCAGCCCGTTTAATTCATGTATTGGGCGGTTATGTGAGTCTAATACGACAACAAAATTATGTCCCGCCATACCGCCAATAAGCGGGAGTTGTGATTTGACGATTTTATAATTTCCAGTATCTGCCATTTTTAATTTCCTTTTTCAGTATCCTCTACGATTTGTTTTTCAACTTTCAAAGAATCCAGTCCTTTTTCAGGATCAACAACGATATGGTAAATATGTTTTGCACGACCACTTCCGGAACTAAGCCCTTCAACCCTTGTTTTGATATATCCGGAGTATTTGCAGAATTCTTCTCCTGTTTGACAGATCATTCCCATTTTGGAAACAATATTCTTGATATTACCAGTACTGTTATCACCGTTTAAATGAGCCGAAATTATTTTCCCCAACTCTTCTTTTTCAGGATCATTAGGAAAAGTTTCAACAATATATTCTTTAATTTCTCCTTTTGGTAAATGATCATAATTTACATACATCCTCGGGAAACCCAAATCACAAGCGGTAATCAAGAGTATAGGTGCTAATAGAATTTTTCTGTATCGCATATCTAATCCTTATAAAAGATTACATATAAAATCATTCAGAACAAACTTGGAGCCGTCTGAAACCCTACATCCGACAAAACCTTTTTTCAAACGGCTCCTACCCTAATTATCCAATCTTTATTCTGCCCAATCCTGTACTCCGTCCGCACCTTCTGCCCCGCTGCCTTCCATCACGGCCTTGATTTCTTGAAACAGGGCGCGGAAGTTTTTCGGCGGTTTGTTTTGTTCCTGCTCTTTTTTCGTGTTGCGGATTAAGGTGCGCAGTTTGCCTGCGTCGGCATGGGGGAAGTCCGCCATGAATTGCGTAACCGCGCCGTCGTCCGCCAGCAGGCGGTCGCGCGCCCGCTCGATGCGTTGCAGAAAGGCGTTGTGCGCTGCATTGTCGCCGCGCAGTTTGGCGAGGAACGCTTCAATCGGCGCGGGGTTGGTGTCGCGCATCAGGCGGCCGATAAACTGGCCTTGGCGTTTGAGCGCGCCGTTGGAAGTGATTTTCTTATAGGCCAGCACCGCTTCGAGCAGCTCTTCGTCCAAACCGATCTTCTTCAGGGTGTCGGGAGAGAGCTTGGTCAGCGCCATGCCCAAGTCCTGCAAATCGTTCATCTGCTTTTTCATACGGGTCTTGCTGACCCATTCTTCTTCCTGTTCAAACATGGCTTGCGGGTGCTCTGTCATTTTCAATCCGCGTATTCTAGCATGAGACGCCCGCCGCTGCCGCGCGGAATACATTTTTGCCGAGGCCGTCTGAAAACGGTTAAAATGCGGAAAATACTTTGGAAATGCCGTTATGCTGTTCAACCATACCCCCGACGAACTGACCGATTTATGCAGCCGCACGCTTTCGCTTGCCAAGAAGTACGGCGCAACGGCGGCGGAAGCCGATTTCAGCGAATCGCTCGGCCAAAGCGTGAGCGTGCGCTTGGGCGAAATCGAACAAATCGAGTTCCAGCAGGACAAATCGCTGGACATCACCGTCTATGCAGGTCGTCGCAAGGGCCGCGCCAGTACCGCCGACTTTTCGGACAAGGCGCTGGTCGATACGGTCAGGGCGGCCATCGACATCGCGCGCTATACCGCCGAAGACGACTGCGCCGGTTTGGCCGACGCGGATTTGATGGCGGACAAACCGATTGACCTCGATCGTTATCACGAATGGGATTTGAGTGCGGAAGAGGCGGCGGCATTGGCAAAGCAATGCGAACAGGCAGCGCTGGATTCGGACGAACGTATCGAAAACTCCGAAGGGGCGGATGTCCAGACCGGACATTACCAATACGTCTACGGCAATTCCCACGGCTTTATGGCGCACCAGCAGGGTACGCGCCACGGCATTTCGTGCAGCGTGGTCGCCGCCGACGAACAAGGCATGGAACGCGACTACTGGTACGATTCCGCCTGCTGCCATCAAGATTTGGAAACACCCGAACAAATCGGCCGCACCGCCGCCCTGCGCACCGTGCGCCGCCTCGACAGCCGCAGCATTCCGACCGGCACCTATCCCGTCTTGTTCGACACGACGATGTCGGGCGGCTTGATCGGCCATCTGGCGGGCGCGCTCAGCGGCGGCGCGCTCTACCGCCAAAGCAGTTTCCTGATGGACAGTATCGGCAAGAAAATCCTGCCCGATTTCGTCAACCTGCGCGAAGAGCCGCATATACCGCGCGCCTTCGGAAGCTGCTGGTTCGACTCGGAAGGCGTCGCCACGCATCCGCGTTTCGTCATCAAAAACGGCATTGTCGAAGGCTACTTCCTCAGCAGTTACAGCGCGAGGAAGCTCGGTATGCAAACCACCGGCAACGCGGGCGGCCCGCACAACCTCTATCTGGCCCCCACCCATGCCGCCCAAGCCGACCTGCTCAAAGAAATGGGCACGGGCCTGCTGGTTACGGAATTGATGGGACAGGGCGTCAACACCATCACCGGCGACTACTCGCGCGGTGCGGCGGGATTCTGGGTGGAAAACGGCGTCATTGCCCACTCCGTCCACGAAATCACCATCGCCGGCCGCCTGCAGGACATGTACCTCAACATTGCGGGCATCGCCGACGACGCCCTGCGCCGCTCGCCCAACAAAATCGGTTCGATACTGATTGCCGAAATGACCGTGGCGGGCGCATGAGGCCGTCTGAAAATTTGTTGCCCGCCCCGATTCGCTATAAAATCCCCCGCTTTTGCAACCCAACCCAGGACACGCCGTGCAACCGCTCGAATATTGCCGCCTGAAAGCGGCGGAAAGCAAATCCAGTTTCCTTTCGGGATTCCGTTTCCTGCCGCAGGCGCAGCGGGAGGCGATGACCGTGCTGTACGCTTTCTGCCGCGAGCTGGACGACGTGGCCGACGACAGTTCCAATCCCGCCGTGGCGCAGGCCGCGCTCAACTGGTGGCGCGCCGATTTGGCCAAAGCATTTACGGAACAAATGCCCGAGCATCCTGTCAATCAGGCATTGAAAACCGTATTGCGCAGCTTCACGCTGCCGCACGGGGAATTCAGCGAATTAATCGACGGGATGCAGATGGACTTGGAGCAGGCGCGCTACAACAGTTTCGACGATTTGAAGCTCTACTGCCGCCGCGCCGCCGGCGTGGTCGGCTGCCTGATCGCGCGGATTTTGGGCTTTACGCAGCCGCAGACGCTGGAGTATGCCGACAAAATGGGGCTGGCGCTGCAACTGACCAACATCATCCGCGACGTGGGCGAAGACGCGCGCAAAGGCCGGATTTACCTGCCGGTGGAAGACATGCAGCGTTTCGGCGTACCCGCGTCCGTCGTCATGCGCTCCGCACCCACGCCCGAATTTGCCGCGCTGATGGCGTTTCAAATCGGCCGCGCCCGCGAAACCTACCGCCAGGCCGTATCGCTGCTGCCCGCCGCCGATAAGAAATCCCAAAAGGTCGGCCTGATTATGGCGGCGATTTACTATGCGCTGCTCAACGAAATCGAGCGTGACGGCGCAGAAAACGTGCTGACCTACAAAATCGCCATCCCCTCGCCGCGCAAAAAGCGCATTGCCTTGAAAACCTGGTTATTCGGATTCAGACCATGAATGATACCCAACGACCGAAAATCGCCGTCATCGGCGCAGGCTGGGCGGGGCTTTCCGCCGCCGTTCAACTTGTCGGCCGCGCCGACGTAACCCTGTTCGAAGCAGGAAAACAGGCCGGAGGGCGCGCCCGCTCGCTCGAAAACAGCAACGACAGCTTCAGTTTCCTCGACAACGGCCAACACATCATGATAGGCGCGTACCGCGGCGTGCTGACCCTGATGGAACGCATCGGCGTCCGGGCAGAAGAGGCCCTCGTGCGCCGCCCGCTGCAATGGCACATTCATGAAGGTTTGCAGTTTCAGACGGCCTCCCTGCCTTCGCCGTGGCACATCGCCGCAGGCATACTCCGGGCCGACAACATCCTGTTGGCCCACAAAATCCAACTGCTGCGCGACATGGCCGCGCTGCAACGACACCACATGCGCAAACGCCCCGACGTCCCCGTTGCCAAATGGCTGCGCGACCGCCGCACTTCGCGCAAGCTACTGGCCGAGTTCTGGCAGCCGCTGGTATGGAGCGCGCTCAACACACCGCTGGAAGACGCCGGCCTCAACACGCTCTGCAACGTGCTGCACGACGGCATATGGGCGGACAAGACAGGCAGCGACTACCTGCTGCCGAAACGCGACTTGGGCGGCATCGTCGCCGCACCCGCGCTGGATTACCTGAGGAAACACGGTGCGTCCGTGCGCCTCGAAACGCGCGTTCCGCCGCTGGGCAACCTGCCCGACGGACGGGTCGACGTCAACAGCGAAGCCTTCGACGCCGCCATTCTGGCCACCGCCCCCTACCACACCGCCATGCTGCTGCCCTCGTCCACGCCGGAGTATATTCAGACGGCCTACGACCACCTCCGCTATCACTCCGTAACCACCGTTTACCTGCGTTACGCCAAGGACGTCAAACTGCCCGCCGTGCTGACGGGGCTTGCCGACGGCACAGCGCAATGGCTGGTCAACCGCGGCGCGCTGGGGCTGCCCGCCAACGAAATCGCCGCCGTCGTCAGCGTGTCCGACCGCCTTCATTTGAAAAACAGCGAGTTTGCGGAAAAAATCCATGCCGACGTACTGCGCGTCTGCCCCGACATCGGCGACCCCGTTGCCGGACGCATCATCACCGAAAAACGCGCTACCGCCGCCTCCCTGGCCGGCCGCACCCTGCCGGATTTCGCCTGGCTGCACCACCGCAACATCTATCCCGCCGGCGACTACCTGCACCCGCGCTATCCGTGCACACTGGAAGCGGCGGTGCAATCCGGCGCGGTAACGGCGGATTTGTGTCTGAACGAATTGCGCGCCAGCCCGCTCAACCTGTTTTAACCCGCTTCCCGCAACCGTCCGAGGCCGTCTGAAACGGCGCCGTCGCGCAGCCCGAATGTTTCCGCCCGTTCAGACGGCCTGTTTTCCGTTTTAAAAGCTCCGCCATGACCACACTCCCCTCCGCCCCCGTCAAGCGCCGCCTTGCCGCCCTGATGTACGAATTGCTGCTAGTCGGCTCCGTAACCGCGGCCGCCGCCGTCGCGGCGGGTATCGCCACCATCCGCCTCAATCCCGTTTCCCACCGGCTCGCTTCGCTGACGGTATGCCTGCTGATGCTGGCCTGCTGGTGGTATTACTTCAAAATCAACTGGCACAAAAAAGGCCGGACCCTGCCGATGCAGGTCTGGAAAATCGGCCTCTGCAACCGGCAAGGCGTGCGGCCGCCGCTGCACCAGCTCCGCCTGCGTTTCATCTGGGCCTGCGTCTTCATCGTGTTCGTCCCGCTTCTGGCTTACAGCGGGCTGCGCTATTGGGGCCAAATTCCGCCCAAAGGCGCATTCGGCGCGGCCTTAATCTGGCTGATACTGCCGTGGGGGTTTGCGTTTTTCAATCCCGACCGGCAGTTTCTGTATGATTTTTTGGCCGGAACGCGGCTGGTGGACTTGAAAGCGGCGGAAGAGGAAAAGAAAAAAGCAAAACGGGTTTAATATATTGAAATATCTAAAAAACAATAACGGCCATATTCAGTAATCCCCCTCTCCTGACCGGCGAAAAAGCGCGGCCCTACGGCCCCTATGAATTTGGTTTTCTGCAAGCCCCCAAAGCTACCCCACCCTAACCTTCCCCCGCCAAACGGGAAAAGAAACAAGATTGCCGTTGCGGCATAGAGGCCGTCTGAAATCCCATTGCCGCCATGCCTTGCATGGTTTTATTTTTGAGCGATTCCACGCTATATATCGGCAAAAGAGGCCGTCTGAAAATATTTTCAGACGGCCTCTTTGGCAATGATGCCTGATTTGCGCCGTTCCTGCCCGCCCTGTTTTCAGACGGCCTAAAAACGGTTTTTCAATTCCCGCAGCGCGGCGAACACTTCCAAACCGCTGTTCAGCCCCCGCCCCGCCAGTTCTTCCACCCGTTCGCGGACTTGGGGGAAATCAACCCGCAGAAACGGATTGATTCGGCGTTCGTGCGCGAGGGTAACGGGCAGGGTCGGCGTATGCTCCGCCGCGCGTAAAGCGGCCTGAATATCGGAATTTTCCGGTTCGATGAATCCGGCGAAACGCAGGTTGGCGGCGGTGTACTCGTGTGCGGGATAAAACAGCGTTTCTTCGGGCAACTGATTGAATCTTTGGAAACTGTCGTACAACTCTTCTATCGTCCCCGTGAACACCCTGCCGCAGCCGGCGGAAAACAAAGTGTCGCCGCAGAAAACGTGCAGGCCGTCTGAATTTTCCAAAAGATAGCTGACGTGGCGGCCGGTATGGCCGGGCGTCGCCCACACCGTAACCAGCCCGTCTCCGAAAGGAAACTGCGTGCCCGCCGTAACCGTATGCGTTGCCGCTTCGATGTCCGCCTCGCCGTACACAAGCGATTCCATAAAGCTGTTTTTGAGGGCTTTCACGCCGCCGATATGGTCGTGATGCGGATGGGTAATCCACGTTTGCGCCAGCATCAGGCGGTTGCGGACGAGGAATTTCAAAACGGGCGTGGCATCGGACGGATCGACGCAGGCGGCGTGGTTGCCGTCTTGTATCATCCAGATATAGTTGTCGTTCAAAGCTTGGATTGGAGTGATGTTCATAAGGTCTCTTCTTGTTTGGGGGTTTCAGACGGCCTCTAAATAATCTTCGGCATTCGGGCTTCTGCCGAACACGGCTTCATGCGCCTGACTGATGGTCAGCCGGTTG
>ERZ772971.1434-NODE-1434-length-13828-cov-4.747767_pt1 | contig 13828 bp, 10 predicted proteins | sample MGYA00511943_ERZ772971 | MGnify/ENA primary metagenome ERZ772971 (study PRJEB29015, sample SAMEA2737929) | human oral metagenome | biome: human oral; feature: human-associated habitat; material: dental | place: China | collected 2144 ... | reverse complement strand
CCAACGTCATGTCCACGCGCGCAGAGGTCCTCGTCATGGGCGACTACTCCTGCCTGATGCACGTCGGCGGCGGCCTTTCCCGCCTCAACTCGGGCATCCGCCCCATGCACCTCGCCGAGATCCTGGCATCCACCAAGGATCAGCCCTTCGAGGGCAACATCTCCTTCGCACCCGAAAGCGCACAGGTGATCTGACATGTCTGAAACATTCATCGGTATGCCCGGCGTGGTCTCTGACGACGCGAACGCGCAAGCACACACGGGCGGCTGGCGCACCACCGTCTCCATCCCCGAGGACACCCTCCGCTGGGGTCCCACGTTCCCGCAGGGTGCCCACAAGACCCTGGCGAACACCCAGATGCGCCGCAACCTGGGCCACGCTACCCGCACGATCCGCACCAAGCGCGGGCAGCGCGTCGCGGAAATGCCCGACTGGGAGGACCTGCGCAGCGCAGCCGAGGCCGTCAAGTTCGAGGTCGAGTCCCGTATGCCCGAGCTCCTCGAAGAGTTCGAGCGCAACGTGACCGCCCGCGGCGGCATCGTCCACTGGGCGCGCGATAAGCACGAGGCCAACCGCATCATCGCGGACATCATCAAGTCCAAGGGTGTCGACGAGATCGTTAAGGTCAAGTCCATGGCCACCCAGGAGACGAACCTCAACGAGTACCTGAAGGAACAGGGCATCAGCGCTCGCGAGACCGACCTCGCCGAGATGATCGTCCAGCTGGCCGACGACATGCCCAGCCACATCGTGGTCCCCGCGATCCACCGCAACCGCTCCGAGGTCCGCGGCATCTTCCTGGATCGCATGGAGGACGCGCCCCGCGACCTCTCCGACGACCCGACCGAGCTGACCGCCGCGGCACGCTCCCACCTGCGTAAGAAGTTCCTGCACGCCAAGGTTGCTGTCTCCGGCACCAACATGGGCGTCGCGGAAACCGGCACGGTCTCGATCTTCGAGTCCGAGGGCAACGGCCGCATGTGCCTGACCCTGCCCGACACGCTCATCACCCTGATGGGCATCGAGAAGCTGGTCCCCCGCTTCCAGGACATCGAGATCTTCTCCCAGCTCCTGCCGCGTTCCGCCACCGGCGAGCGCATGAACCCCTACACCTCCATGTGGACGGGCGTCACCCCCGGCGACGGCCCCCAGGAATTCCACCTGATCCTCATGGACAACGGCCGCACCAAGGTCCTCGCCGACCCGATCGGTCGCCAGGCCCTCGCCTGTATCCGCTGCGGCTCGTGCATGAACATCTGCCCGGTGTACCAGCACACTTCCGGCCACGCCTACGGCTCCGTCTACCCGGGCCCCATCGGCGCGATCCTGACCCCGCAGCTCACCCAGGGCCTCGACGAGCACGATCCAGTGCACACCCTGCCCTTCGCGTCCTCCCTGTGTGGCGCATGCGGCGAGGTCTGCCCCGTCAAGATCGATATCCCGACGATCCTCATTCACATGCGTGCGCGCACGGTTGACGTCAAGCGCAACCTTGTGCCGGACGTGTGGGACCTCGCGATGGGCGTGACCACCCCGGTCATGTCGAACGCAAAGCTGTGGAAGGCCGCGAACGTGCCGACCAAGGCGACGCGCCTCTTCGCGAAGAAGGGCGCGATTGGCGCACTGCCCTTCCCGGCCTCGCTGTGGACCCGCGCGCGCGACCTGCCAGTCGCTCCCAAGGAGACCTTCCGTCAGTGGTGGAAGCGCACTCACAAGGATTCCGACGCCAACGCGCCTCGCACGGACGCCCCCGCGACGGGTGTCCCGCTCGCGTCCGAGCACGGCATGACCACCAACACGACCCCGAAGGAGGCGTGACATGAGCACCACCACCATGGATGCGAAGACCGCGATCCTGGCTCGCGCACGCGACGCCATCTCGCGTTCCCAGCAGGACCGTCCGGTGCGCCCGATCCCCCGCGACTACATCCGCTCCACCGAGCACGCGCCCGGTTCGCAGGCCGTCATTGACGAAATGATCGAGAAGCTCGAGGACTACTCGGCCAAGGTCGTCGTGGTCTCCAAGGAGTCCGAGGTCGCCGACGCGATCTCGACTTTCCTGGCCGACCAGAAGGCCGCCTCGGTCGTCGTGCCGACCGGCCTGGACGACGCCTTCAAGGAGGCCGCCGCCTGCGACGGCCGCACGGTCCGCGAGGACAGTCGCGAGCAGGCCATCCCAACGCTGGAGCTCGACGAGATCGACGCCGTCGTCACGCGTTGCCGCGTCGCGATCTCTATCTCCGGCACTATCGTCCTCGATGGCGAGCCCGACCAGGGTCGCCGCGCGATCTCGCTCGTGCCCGACACTCACGTCGTCGTCCTGCGTGCCTCCGACATCGTTCCCACGGTGCCCCAGGCGGTCGAGATCCTCGGCAAGAACCCGACCCGTCCGATGACCTGGATCGCCGGCGGCTCGGCGACCTCCGATATCGAGCTGGTCCGCGTCAACGGCGTGCACGGCCCCCGCTTCCTGCGAGTCGTCATCGTCAAGTGATCTGATCACGACGCAGGAGTGCCCGGCTGCCTCACGGCAGCCGGGCACTCTGCTTATCTGAGCCGGGGCTCACCTGATGTTTCCCTGCGACAGAGTCTCAGCGCAGGTAGCGTCCCGTCACCGAGGCCTCGCTGTCCACGATATCGCTCGGAGTGCCCTGTGCGACGATGTTCCCACCCTCGATGCCGCCGCCCGGGCCCATGTCGATGATCCAGTCGGCGCAACGGATCAGGTCCAGGTCGTGCTCGATGACGAGGACCGTCGCTCCCTGCTCAATGAGGCGCTGGAGCACATCGATGAGGACCTGCACGTCGTCGGGGTGCAGGCCGATGGTCGGCTCGTCGAAGACGAAGAGCGTGCCGCCCTGGCGCCTGCCCATCTCCGAGGCAAGCTTGAGTCTTTGCGCCTCACCACCGGAGAGGGCGGGCGTCGCCTCGCCGAGCGTCAGATACCCGAGGCCGAGGCCCGCCAGGGTCTCCAGGATCGCTCCCGCTTTCTTCAGGCCGCGCACGGCCACCCGGGCCTCGTCGACGCTCATCGCCAAAATATCGGGTAACGAGAGGCCATCACGCCGAATCGATGCAGCCTGCGCGCCGTAGCGGCTCCCCCGACAATCCGTGCACTCGATGTCAACGTCGGGTAGAAACTGAACGTCCAGGGTGATCTGCCCCGTCCCATCGCAGGTCGGACAACGCAGCGAACCCGTGTTGTAGGAGAATGCGCCGGGCTTCAACCCGGCCGCCTGCGCCTCCTCGGTACGCGCAAACGCCCGGCGCAGCTCATCCAGGACACCGGAGTACGTGGCCACGGTCGAGCGCACGTTCACTCCGATCGGCGTCGCATCAATGAGGTTGACCCGCGACAGACCGCCAGCATCCACGTCGCGCACGTGCGCGGGCAGCGACTCGCCCGCCAAGCGCGCACGCAGCGCAGGAACTAGCGACTCAAGGACGAGCGTCGTCTTACCCGACCCGCTCACGCCCGTGACGGCCGTCAGCGAGCCGATGGGAATGTCCACACTCAGGGGCCGCACCGTGTGTATCTGCGAGGTCTCCAGGTGAATCGCGTCGCGCCCGTCGACGTCCGCTCCCCGACCCGGCTCCTCTGCCGCCCGCTCGACGCGACGCAGCCCCGCCATGTAAGGGCCGATACGAGAGGCTGGGGTGTGGCAGGCCTCGTCGATGGTGCCCTGGAAGATGACGCGACCACCGTCCGCGCCAGCTCCCGGGCCGATCTCGATGAGGTGGCCGGCGGCCCCCAGGACCCGCGTGTCGTGGTCGACGACGACAACGGAGTTTCCGTCGGCGATAAGCTCACGGATGATCGATAGGACACCGTCGACGTTGGAGGGGTGCAGACCGATTGTCGGCTCGTCCAGCACGTAGAGGACACCGGTCGTCCGGTTACGTACCGCGCGGGCGAGCTGCACGCGCTGGCGCTCGCCATTGGACAGCGTCGAGGACGCGCGGTCGAGGGACAGATAGGACAGGCCAAGCTCCACGAGGCGATCCATCGGCTCGGTCATCTCGTCGACGATGACGCGGGCAATGGGTGCGACCTCGGCCGGGACGAGGCCGGGGACGCGGCGCACCCACTCGCGCAGTTCCGTGAGGGTCAGGCGAGAGGCCTCGCCAAGGTCGATGCCGTCGATGAGCGTCGAGCGCACCCGCTCCCCCAGGCGCGTGCCGTCGCATGCCGGGCACGTGCGGGTGATGAGATATTTGTCGACGCGCGCGAGGGCCTTCTCATCTTTCGCCTTCGACAGGGCATTCTCGACCGTGGCAACCGCATTAAAGTAGGTGAAGTCCAGCTCGGCGCCGCCCGTCTTAGTCGCGACGACGATGTGGCGCTTTTCGGCGGGCCCCTCGTAGACGATTGTCTTTTCGGCGTCGGTCAGGTCCCGGAAGGGTACGTTCGTGCGCACGCCCATCTCGCGGGCGACGTCCTTCATGAGTTTCCACATGAGGGATCCCCACGGGGAAACCGCACCCTCGTCGATGGTGAGGGACTGGTCGGGCACGAGGGACGCGCGGTTGACGACGCGCTGGATGCCCGTCCCTTCGCACACCGGGCACGCGCCGCCCGAGTTGAAGGCCATCTCCTCCGCGCCGAGGCCGTCAAAGGACTCCCCGCATTGCGGGCACATGAGAGGCACTTCCAGGGCGACGTTTCGCGAGGGCGGGACGCGGTGCCCGTTCGGGCACAGGTAGGAGCCCGCGCGCGAGAAGAGGAGGCGCATGTGGTTGAGAAGCTCCGTGGCTGTCCCGAAGGTGGAGCGCACGTCGGGCACGCCCGGGCGTTGGCGCAGCGCAAGCGCGGCCGGCACGTGCGCGACCTCATCGACCGAGGCCTTGGCCGCCTGGGAGATGCGTCGGCGCGTGTAGGTCGCCAGGGACTCCAGGTAGCGCCGCGATCCCTCGGCGTAGAGCGTGCCCAGGGCCAGGGAGGACTTGCCCGACCCGGACACACCCGCGACCGCGACGAACGCGTTCAGGGGAACGTCGACGTCCACATTCTTCAGGTTGTGGACGCGTGCGCCGCGCACGCGAATGACGCTGGGCATGTCAGAACCCGAGGCGTCCCAGCATCTTCGGGTCGGACTGCCAGTCCTTCGCGGTGCGCACGTGCAGGTCGAGGTAGACGCGCCTGCCCAGCAGCTCCTCGATGTGGGCGCGGGACTGGGTGCCGATCTGCTTGAGGCGGCTTCCCTTGCGGCCGATGATGATGGCCTTCTGGGAGTCGCGCTCGACGTAGACGTTGACGTGAATGTCAAGCATCGGCGGGCGGTCGTCGCCCTCACGGCGCGGCCTCTCGATGATCTCCTCGACCTGGACGGCCAGGGAGTGCGGCAGCTCGTCGCGCACGCCCTCCAGGGCGGCCTCGCGGATGAATTCGGCGATGAGGGTGTCGCGCGATTCGTCGGTGACGTCGCCGTCGGGATAGAGCGGGGGTGAGAGCGGCACAGTCTGCGCGAGCACCTCACGCAGGTGGTCGATGCCCTTGCCTTCCACGGAGGAGACGGGGACGATGGCCGCCCACTCCCCCAGCTTCTCGATGGAGAGCAGGTGCTTCATGACGCGGTCGCGCGGCACGGCGTCGCATTTGGTCGCTACCGCGATGATCGGGCGCTTGATGCCGCGCAGCTCGCGGGCGATGAACTGGTCGCCGGGGCCGATGCGCTGGTCGGCGGGCAGGCAGAAGATCACGACGTCGACTTCGGAGAGGGCCTCGCGCACCATGTCGTTGAGGCGCTTGCCCAGCAGCGTGCGCGGACGGTGGTATCCGGGTGTGTCCACGAGCACCAGCTGGTAGCCCTCCCCGTGCACGATGCCGCGGATGTTGTGGCGCGTGGTCTCGGGGCGGCCCGAGGTGATCGCGATCTTGTGCCCGACCAGCGCGTTCGTCAGGGTCGACTTGCCGACGTTGGGGCGCCCGACGATCGACACGAAGCCCGCGCGGAAGTCCTCGGGGAAGTCCGGGACTTCGATGGTCGCAGCCGCGTCCTCGCGCAGGGATGCGAGCGAGGTCAGCGCCTCGAAGGCGTCGAGGTCGGCGTCCTCCTCGTCCTGAAGGCCCTCAAGGTCCTCGTCGTCGCCGGGCTGCGCCCCGGCCTCGTCCCCGACCTCGTCGGAGGTGTCGTCGCCGAGGCCGGCGTCGATCTGCGCGCGAGCGTCGGCTTCCGGGTCGGCCGCGTCGGGTTCGACCTCAATGCGCGCGTCCCCGAAGGCGTTGGGGCCGGCCATGAGTTCGTCGTCGGAGGGGAATCGCATGTCAGTTGTCCTTGTCGTCGGCGGGGTTGTGGTCGGGGGTCAGGGGCTGCGCGTCGGGGTCGAGGCGGCACAGGATCGTGAAAACCTGGCGGCGGCGTCCGCGCGCCTCTTCGGCGGTCATCATGACGCCGGCGAGGGTGCCGGTCGCGCCGGGTAGTGGGACTTTGCCGATGGCCTTGGCGAGCAGACCGCCGACGGAGTCGACGTCCTCGTCCTCGATCTCGCGGTCGAGGAGCTCGCCCAGTTCGGAGATCGGATAACGCGCGGGTACGCGCCAGACGCCCGGCTCGACTTCTTCGGGTTCGATGGCGTGGCGGTCGTGCTCGTCGGTCAGCTCGCCGACGACCTCCTCGAGGATGTCCTCGAGCGTAACCAGGCCGGCGACGCCGCCGTACTCGTCGATGACGATCGCCATGTGGAAGCGCTCGGCCTGCATCTGGCGCAGCATGTCGTCCGCGGGCTTCATTTCGACGGCGTATTCGGCGGGGCGCATCATCTGCTCGGCGCGCATGTCGAGCTGGCCGCCCGTGGCCTCCCAGCGCGAGACGAGGTCCTTGAAGAACAGGATGCCGCGGATGTCGTCCACGTCGTCGCCGACGACGGGCACGCGCGAGAATCCGGAGCGCACGAAGAGGCGCAGCGCGGAGGGGGCAGGCGTGTCGGCGTCGATGGTCACCATGTCGGTGCGCGGCACCATGACCTCGCGCACGAGCGTGTGCCCCAGGTCGAGGACGGAACGGACCATGTCGCGGTCCTCTTCCTCGAAGCTCTCGGGTTCGCCGACCTCGTCAACGATTTCACGCAGGTCAGAGATGAGCTCGGCGCGCGCCTGGGCCTCGGTGGGCTCGGGGGCGGGCCGCGAGGAGCGCACGCGGGTCAGCAGCGGGTCCGCGACGTGACTCAGGCGCGCGAGACGGTCAGCCAATCGCGTGCCAACCAGCGCGATACCTTCGGGGTTGCGCGCGCCCCACTGGGCGGGCAGGAAGGAGACGAAGACCAGCTGGATGACTGCGATCACGCTGACGGCGATGAGGGCGACGGCCCACCACGGCAGGTGCGTGCCGACCAGGACGATCGTGCCCATGACCGCGTAGACGACCTGCCAGAACGTACGGAAAGCGCGCAGCGACAGCAGGGTGCGCCGACGGCGATCCACGAGGCCGTAGAGGACGCGCGCGTGCCTGCGCTCTTCCTCGATGAGGTCTTCGACGCCGGCGAGGGTCAGGCGCTGGACGGCCTGCTCGACGCTCTGCGCGAAGGAGGCCGAGGCCAGGGCGATGACGGCGAGGATCAGGAGGGCTACGGAGGGCACGTCCAGGGCCGACGAGGCCGGGGACGCTTCAAGGGGAAGGATCATCGGGTGGCCAGGAAGGTCAGCAGGAGCTTGCGCTGGAGCGCGAACATGACCTCGCGCTCCGCGTCAGTCGCGTGATCGTATCCCAGGAGGTGCAGCATGCCGTGCGTGGCCAGGAGCAACATCTCCTCGGCGGCGCTGTGGCCGGACTCGGCGGCCTGGCGCGCGGCGACCGTGGGGCAGATGCAGATGTCGCCGAGCATGCCGGGAGGCGTGGGGCGATCCGCCGTGCCGGGGCGCAGTTCGTCCATGGGGAAGCTCATGACGTCAGTCGGGCCGGGCAGGTCCAGCCAACGCACGTGCAGGTCCTCCATCGGCTCGGGCTCGATGAAGATGATGTTGACTTCCGCGTCGGAGCTGACGTGCATCTGGTCGAGCACGTAGTCGGCCAGCGCGGAAAACTCGGCTTCGTTGATCTCGTAGTCGGTCTCGTTGATGACCTCGGTCATGACGTGTACTCCCTGCGTGCGGTGTTGTGACTGCGCGTGCGTGCGCGACGCGCGGCGTTTCTATCGTCGAAGCGCTGGTAGGCGTCAATGATCGCGCCGACCAGCTCGTGGCGCACGACGTCGGCGCTGGTCAGGTGGCAGAACTCGATGTCGTCGATGTCGCCAAGGATGTTTTCGACGACAGACAGGCCCGAGGTCTGGCTGCCCGGCAGGTCGACTTGCGAGGCGTCGCCCGTGACGACGACCTTGGAGCCAAAACCCAGGCGCGTGAGGAACATCTTCATCTGTCCGACCGTGGTGTTTTGGGCCTCGTCCAAGATGATGAAGGAATCGTTGAGGGTGCGTCCGCGCATGTAGGCCAGGGGTGCGACTTCGATGGTGCCGGCGGCCATGAGCTTGGGCAGGGCCTCGGGGTCGAGCATGTCGCCGAGGGCGTCGTAGAGGGGGCGCAAGTAGGGGTCGATCTTGTCGGTGAGGGAGCCGGGCAGGAAGCCGAGGTTCTCCCCCGCCTCGACGGCCGGGCGGGTCAGCACGATGCGGCGCACCTCGCCGGAGAGGAGGCGGCGAACGGCCTGGGCCATCGCCAAGTAGGTCTTGCCCGTGCCCGCGGGGCCGATGCCGAAGACGACGGTCGCGCGGTCGATGGCGTCCGTGTAGGCCTTCTGGCCGGGGGTCTTGGGACGGATCGAGCGCCCGCGCGCGGAGAGGATCTCTTCCGTGGGGGCTTCGCCCGAGGTGAGGCGTCCGAGCAAGCCGATGGCCTGCTCGACGGCGGCGGCGTCCAGGGCGGTGCCGCGCCGGGCCATGCCGATGAGTTCTTCGAGGAGGCCCGCGGCCACGTCAATATCGGCCTGAGTGCCGGCCAGGGAGATTTCGCGCCCGGTGACGAGGAAACGGACGTGCGGGAAGCCGCGTTCGAGGGCGCGCAGGACCTGGTCTGCGACGCCGAGGACCACGATCGGGTCCATGTCTGCGGGGATGGTGACGCGCCCCGTGGTGTGTGCGAGGGTGGCCGCCGCGAGCGCCGGCGCTGTGTTCTCCGTAGTCATACTGCTTCCATTCTACGCTGGAGCGCCTCTCCACAGGCTTCACGTTGCCCTCTCACGCAGTGACCCCGGACGCATCGGAGCGGCGCGGCGGATGGTTCCCAGATGCATGGATGCCCTGGGAACACGCACAATGAAGCCATGCCCACCCTCGAAGAACTCGTTTCGCACCCGCCGCAGCTGCCGGTCACGCGTGCCCTGGGCGATATCGCGGCGGCAACCCGGCCGGGTGGCTGCGCGGTCATCACGGCGCCTCCGGGCACGGGTAAGACGACGCTACTGCCGCCCGCGGTGGCGGTGGTATTGGCCCAGTACGACGCATCGGCCGGGCGCGTGCTCGTCACCCAGCCGCGCAGGGTGGCCGCGCGGGCGGCGGCCCGCCGGATCGCGCGTCTGCTCGGCGAGGAGGTCGGCGGGCAGGTCGGTTATTCGGTGCGCGGGGATTCGCGGGTCAGCGAGCGTACGCGCGTGGAGATGGTGACGCCGGGCGTGGCGCTGCGCCGCCTGCAGCGCGATCCGGAGCTGCCCGGGGTGTCGGCGCTGATCGTGGATGAGTTCCACGAGCGCGACCTGGATACGGACCTGGCTCTGGCGTTCGCACTGGATGCCCGCTCGGCGCTGCGCGACGACCTGTTCGTGGCCCTCACGTCGGCCACGCTCGAGGCCTCGCGCACGCTGGATTTCCTGCGCTCCTCGACGGGAGAGGAGCCCGCGCTCGTCGATATTCCGGGGGTTATTTTTCCGCTGGAGCTACGCTACGCTCCCCCGCCGCGCGGCGTCGAGGCCGTGGGCGCGATCGGGAACGAGCGCGTGGGCGTGCGCCGCGAGTACCTGGCGCACGTGGCGCGCACGGTCGAGGAGACGGTCGCCGCCACCGAGGGCTCGGTTCTGGTGTTCTTGCCGGGCGTGGGCGAGATCGAGACCGTGCGCAGCAACCTGCACCTGGGCGATGTCCCGGTCCTGACGCTGCACGGACAGCTCAGCGCCGCCGAGCAGGACCGTGCACTCTCCCCCGCTTCCGGCCGCCGCGTCATCCTCTCCACGTCGATTGCGGAGTCGTCTCTGACGGTCCCGGGCGTGTCCGTCGTCGTGGACGCCGGGCTCGCGCGCGAGCCGCGCTTCGACGCGGGGCGTTCCCTCTCATCTCTCGTGACGGTTCCGGCCGCGCTCGCGCGCCTCGAGCAGCGCGCGGGTCGCGCCGCGCGCAGCGGCCCCGGCGTCACCGTGCGCGTCATGGATGCGGTGGACGTGGCGCGCAGGCCCGCGCAGTCCGCGCCCGGTATCGCCACGCAGAACCTGACGGATGCGCGCCTGCAGGTGGCGGCGTGGGGCACGCCGGTGGAGGAACTGGCCCTGCTCGACGCTCCACCCGCGGGCACGTGGGAGGCCGCCGGGCAGCGTTTGTCCTCCCTGGGTGCCATCGACGAGGCCGGCGCCGCCACCGCTCTGGGCCGCACGCTGGCGTCGCTGCCGTTGGACCCGCCCTTGGGCAGGGCCCTCCTAGCGTCGAGCGCGGTCCTGGGGGCGTCGAAGGCGGCGCGTTTCGTGGCCCTCCTGTCGGAGGATGTGCGCGTTCCGGGGGCTGACCTGGGTGCGTGGGAGCGTCGGCTGGGCCGCGGTGGCACCAGCGGCGCGGGAGGCGTGCACGCGCAGGGGGCTCGGGTGAAGGAGACGCAGGCGCGCCTGGAGCGCCTGGCGCGCCGCCTGCCCTCCTCGTCTTCCTCACAAGACGCGCTCACCCCTGCGCCTGCGCGCCAGGATGCGGACGGGCGTACCCGCGAGGATGAGTTGGCGCTGACGTGCGCGCTGGCGTATCCGGAGTGGATTGCGCGTCGCCGCCCGGGGTCGATGGCCTACATTTTGGCGGGCGGCGTGGGTGCCGAGCTACCGCAGGGCTCTCCTCTGGAGGGTCAGGAGTGGCTGGCCGTCGCGTCGATTAACCGGGCTCCGGCTTCGCGCCACGCGCGCATTCTCGCGGCTGTTCCCCTGGCGGAGGAGGACGCCCTGGCCGCGGGCGAGAAGCTCCTGACGACCCGCACGCAGGCGTCGATTGATAAGGGCGCTCTGAACGCCACCCGTACGCGCGCCCTGGGGGCGATCCCCCTGAAGGCCGCCCCGGCCTCGGCCCTAAGCGAGGAGGAGGCGACCGCGCTGGTAGCCGAGCACCTGGCCGCCCACGGTCTGGGGGATCTGGGCTGGGGTAAGGAGGCCTCGTCCCTGCGCGAACGCATGCGCGTCCTCCACGAGGTGCTGGGCGATCCCTGGCCCGACGTGTCGGATGAGGCCCTCGCACGCACCGCGGATCAGTGGCTCCTCCCCTGGGCGAAGCGCCTCGCGAACGGCGGATCCCTATCCAAGGTGGCGATGCTCGACGCGCTGCGCTCGATGCTGCCGTGGCCGGATGCCGCGCGCTTGGATGAGCTGGCGCCGGAGAATATGCCGATCCCGTCGGGCGGCACCCGACCGATCGATTGGAGCGGCGCGCACCCTGTGCTCACGCTGCGCGTCCAGCAGGCGTTCGGGTGGACGGACACGCCCCGACTGGTGGATGGGCGCGTGCCTCTGGTGCTGCATCTGACGGATCCGGCGGGGCGCCCCGCGGCGGTCACCTCTGACCTGACGTCGTTTTGGGCGGGGCCGTATCGGGACGTGCGCGCGCAACTACGCGGGCGCTACCCGAAGCACCCGTGGCCCGAGGACCCGCTGCACGCGGAGCCCACGAACCGCGCCAAGCGCCGGGGGTAGCGCGCTCGCACTCCCCCGCACCGGGCGTCTACTCGTCGAGTTTGCCGACGACTCCCCGCCCGTCGGGCAGGTTCTTGGACGGCATCTGGTAGGCGTCAAGGTCCGCCATAGCGGGGCGCTCGAGGCCCAGTTCGCGCAGCTGCGCGTAGGTCGACATGCGCACGGGACCCAGCTCGGCAACGGGCTGGCCTTCCTCTGTGAGCGTGACGACTTCGCCGGATGAGGCTCGCGCCAAAGCGGCCCCCACATCCTCTTTGAAATCACCAATTTCTAGAGCCCTCATACCCTTATCTAAGCATGCCGAAGGGGGTTTGAACCAACGGCACGATCACTATGTGATCCTTCGATCCCTTACACCCGCCAAACGAGCGTCATACAGCCAAATGAGCGTGAAAAAAGACACCCCTGCTGTGACCGCCTGGTGGACATTTCCGCTCGATGGAATAGATTCGGGCGCACCGCGTTGAGATAGGCAAGCCTGTTCTACCCAAGGAGAAACATGTCCACAAACGCAATCGAGACCGTCGACCTGCTGGTTGTCGGCGGCGGCAAGGCCGGAAAGTCCCTCGCGATGGAGCGCGCGAAGGCGGGCTGGAAGGTCGCCATGGTGGAGCGCCAGTTCGTCGGCGGCACCTGCATTAACGTCGCCTGCATCCCCACGAAGTCGCTGGTCAACTCGGCTCGTCGCCTGAGCGATGCGCACTCGGACGAGGCGTTCGGCGTGGCCGGCACCGAGGGCGCACGCGTGGACCTGGGTCTCTTGCGCGCCCACAAGGAAAGCATCGTCGGTGCCATGGTCGGCGCGCACGAGAAGATGTTCGCGGCCCCCGGCCTGGACTTCATCCGCGGCGAGGCCCGCTTCACGGGCGAGCGCACGGTGACCATTGCGCTTCAGGACGGCGGCGAGCGCACGATCCGCGGCGAGCGCGTCCTCATCAACCTGGGTTCGCGTCCGGCGCGTCCCGCGGTCCCCGGCCTGTGGGAGTCTGGCGCGTGGACGAACGAGGAGATCCTGCGCCTTGAGGAGCTGCCCTCCTCCCTGGCGATCATCGGCGCCAGCTACATCGGCGTGGAGTTCGCGTCGATGATGGCGACGTTCGGCGTGGACGTCACGCTCATCTCCTCGGGTGATCACGTGCTGCCGCGCGAGGACGAGGACGCCGCCCGCGTCGTCGAGGCTGGCCTCACGTCCGCCGGGGTGCGCATCGTTCCCGGCCGCGCCGAGTCCGCCTCGCGCGAGGGCAACACGACGACCCTGACGCTTTCCGACGGCTCCACGGTGTCCGCGGAGGCGGTCCTGGTGGCCGTGGGTCGCGTGCCCAACACGGACGGCATCGGCCTGGACGAGGCCGGGGTTGAGCTGACCGATCACGGTTTCGTGGCGGTCGATGAGCACCTGCGCACCTCTGCTGAGGGCGTGTGGGCGGCCGGCGACTGCGCAGGCACCCCCATGTTTACGCACGCGTCCTGGTCTGACTTCCGCATCATCCGCGCGCAGTTGACCGGCGCATCCCTGGACAATCCGACGACCACCACGAAGGGCCGCACGATCCCCTACGCCGTTTTTGCCACCCCCGAGCTGGCCCGCATCGGCCTGTCCGAGGGCGAGGCGCGCGAGGCCGGCCTCGACGTGCGTATCGCCAAGGTTCCCACGGCCGCGATTCCGCGCGCCAAGACGATGCGCTACGCGGGCGAGGGCTTCTGGAAGGCCGTCGTGGACGCGAACACGCACCAGATCCTGGGCGCCACATTGATCGGCCCGAACGTCTCCGAGGTCATCACCTCCGTGCACGTCGCCATGGCCGGCGGCCTGACCTACGAGCAGCTGCGCTTCCTGCCGATCGCGCACCCGACCATGGGCGAGGGCCTGCAGGTCCTCTTCGACTCCTTGGGGTAACCCCCATCGCGCCCCGGGGCATCGTTGGGGCGCGCCCGGATCTCTCCCGGGACGCGTGAGGGAACAAACGGGG
>ERZ772971.1429-NODE-1429-length-13875-cov-19.235528_pt1 | contig 13875 bp, 14 predicted proteins | sample MGYA00511943_ERZ772971 | MGnify/ENA primary metagenome ERZ772971 (study PRJEB29015, sample SAMEA2737929) | human oral metagenome | biome: human oral; feature: human-associated habitat; material: dental | place: China | collected 2144 ... | reverse complement strand
CTCGACAATCCAAAGACAATTGAGAGGCTAGGACTTTTGTCCCAGCCTCTTTTTTGTGTTTTCCAGCCTGCAAATTTTAGCATGGAAACTTCGCTCGATATATGGTATAATGGGCCTATCGCATATTTTTAGGAGAATAAAAATGAATATACAGCGCGAAAAAGAATTTGTTAGTCAGTACCATTTTGATGCCCGAAATTTTGAATGGGAAAAAGAAAATGGAACACCTGAAACCAAGGTTGATGTGAATTTCCAATTAGTCAAAAGAGATGTCGAAGCCCACACAACTTCATTGATTGTGATTTTGACCTTTATGATTGTTTTTGAGAATTTTGTTATCAGCGGAACTATTTCGCAAGCCAACCACATTCACGGTCGCCTTATTGAAGAACCGAGTGAATTTGACCACGATGAAGTAGAAGAGCTGGCTCGGCCTTGCTTAACCATGCTCAACCGCTTGACTTATGAAGTGACAGAAATTGCTCTGGATTTGCCAGGCATTAATTTGGAGTTTTAATTATGAAGTTAGCGGTTATCACAGATTCATCGGCCTATCTGCCGGCTTCCCTGCTGGAGAATGAAAATCTTTTCGTCTTGGATATTCCGGTTGTGATTGCTGGTGAGACTTATGTCGAAGGTAGAAACTTAACAGCCAGTGAATTTTATGAAAAAATGGCTCAGTCAGATGAATTGCCCAAGACCAGTCAGCCTAGTATTGCTGAGTTAGAAGAGATTCTCACCATTCTAGATGGCAAAGACTATACCCATGTTCTGGGGCTCTTTCTATCTAGCGGTATTTCTGGTTTTTATCAAAATATTCAGTATCTGAAAGATGAGTTTCATGGTTTGAAAATTGCCTTTCCGGATTCCAAGATTACCAGCGCTCCGCTCGGTATCATGGTTCAATCTGCTCTAGAGTGGGCAGAACAAGACTTGGAATTTGAAGCAATTTTAGCCAATGTCCAGAAGCAGATAGATGGCACCAGCGCTTTTATCATGGTGGATGACTTGAACCACTTGGTCAAAGGAGGACGCCTGTCTAACGGCGCAGCTATTTTGGGAAATCTGCTGAGTATCAAGCCTATTCTGTATTTTAACGATCATGGTGTAATAGAAGTTTTTGAAAAGATTCGGACGGAGAAGAAGGCTACCAAGCGTATGCTAGAACTTGTCCAAGAAAGAACAGCAGGCGGTGCTTATCAGATTATGGTTATCCATGGCAATGCACCAGAAAAAGCAGCTGAGCTTCAGCAAAATCTGCTGGACAGTGGTATTGTTAGTGAAGTTCCTATCGCAACCTTTGGAAGCGTCATCGGGACGCACTTGGGTGAGGGCAGTGTTGCACTGGGATATATTCCCGTGATCTGATTGCTTGAAAGACTGAGCTTGTCTCTGTAAGGAGGAAAACATGAGTATCAAAGTTATTATTGCTGGTTTTAAAGGAAAAATGGGCCAAGCAGCCTATAAAATGGTGACAGAAGATTCTCAACTAAAATTAGTTGGACTGCTGGATCCTTTCACGGATGAAAAAGAAGTGGCTGGTGTTCCCGTCTTTAATGCCAAGGAAGAATTGGCTGGGCTGGAAGCCCATGTCTGGGTTGATTTTACAACCCCTAAAGTAGCTTATGACAATACTCGCTTCGCTCTAGACCAGGGATTTTGCCCAGTGGTCGGAACGACAGGATTTACTCCAGAGCAGCTGGAAGAGTTAATCACGCTGTCTAGAGAAAAGGAGCTGGGCGGATTGATTGCTCCGAATTTTGCCTTGGGAGCTGTTTTGCTGATGCAGTTTGCGGCTCAGGCAGCCAAGTATTTCCCAAATGTAGAAATTATCGAACTACATCATGACCAGAAAAAGGACGCACCGAGCGGGACGGCTATCAAGACAGCTGAGCTCATCAGCCAAGTAAGACCGAGCAAGCAGCAGGGAGCTGCTGATGAGGAAGAATCTATAGCTGGCGCTCGTGGAGCTGATTTCGACGGCATGCGTATTCACTCGGTTCGCTTGCCTGGTCTGGTTGCCCATCAGGAAGTAATCTTTGGCAGTCAGGGAGAGGGATTGACCCTGCGGCATGATTCCTATGACCGTGCTTCCTTTATGACAGGAGTTAATCTCGCCATTAAAGAAGTTGTCAAACGCTCAGAATTAGTCTATGGATTGGAACATTTACTATGAGATTAGAAACTCTGCCTTCTGAATTTCAGGAGGCTTTGCCAGTATTAGAGAAGATAAAAGCGGCTGGCTTTGAAGCTTATTTTGTTGGCGGTTCTGTTCGAGATGCCCTTTTGCAGCGACCTATTCACGATGTGGATATAGCTAGCTCTAGCTATCCTGAGGAAACCAAGCGTATCTTTGACCGGACAGTTGATGTGGGGATTGAGCATGGAACCGTCTTGGTTCTGGAAAATAACCGTGAATACGAAGTGACGACTTTCCGGACCGAGGATGTCTATGTGGACTACCGCAGGCCAAGCAAGGTTTCTTTTGTGCGCTCTTTGGAGGAAGATCTCAAGCGACGTGATTTTACCATCAATGCTCTAGCTTTGGATGAAAACGGTCAAGTTATCGATCTTTTCCAAGGTTTGGATGATTTGAAAAATCGGATTTTGCAGGCAGTTGGAACTGCTGCAGAGCGCTTTAATGAAGATGCTCTACGCATCATGCGGGGCTTTCGTTTTCAAGCTGCCTTGGATTTTGACCTGGAGCAAGATACTTTTGCAGCGATGAAGAATTGTGCTTCCTTGCTGGAAAAAATTTCAGTTGAACGAATTTTTATTGAGTTTGACAAGCTCTTGCTGGCTCCGTTTTGGCGCAAGGGCTTAGAAACTCTTTTAACAAGCGGTGCTATAGAATTTTTACCTGATTTGAAGGGAAGCAGAGCTAAGTTAGAAAGGCTCTTCGAGTTGGATTCACATTTTCGCTTTTCAGCATCCGAGCAGGCTTGGGCAGCACTTTTACTGACCTTGGATGTGCAAAATGTCAAAGGCTTTCTAAAAAAATGGAAGACCTCTCGTGAATTTGCCAAGAAAGTAGAAGATTTAGTTGAGATTGCGGCCATTCGCTCAGAACGAGACTTAACCAAGCGAGACTGCTATGCCTATGATTACGACTTATTGCTACAAGCAGAAGAGCTTCGGCAGGCGCAAGGTTTGGCAGTTGATTTCTCTGCGGTTCAGAATCTTGATGCCAGTCTGACTATTCATAGTAAGCAGGAAATGGTGGTCAATGGCGGCATGCTGATGCGGGAGTTCGGTTTTGAGCCAGGACCAAAACTTGGCCAAATTTTGAAAGAGTTGGAATACGCTATTGTAGATGGCTACTTACCTAATGAACTAGAGGCCATTTATGCTTATATCAAGGAGAAGAAATGAGCGATTTTATCGTTGACAAGCTAACCAAATCAGTAGGAGATAAGACTGTTTTTCGGGATATTTCCTTTATCATTCATGACCTAGACCAGATTGGTCTGATTGGTGTCAATGGAACTGGAAAGACAACGCTGCTGGATGTGTTGTCGGGCAAGTCGGGCTTTGACGGAGATGTCAGCCCTTTTTCTGCTAAGACAGGCTATAAGATTGCTTATCTGACTCAGGAGCCTAGTTTTGATGAGGAGCAGACGGTGCTTGACACTGTTTTGTCCAGTGATTTACGGGAAATGCAATTGATTCGCGAGTACGAGCTGCTCCTGACGGCATATGATGAAAGTCAACAGTCTAGGCTAGAAGCGGTTATGGCCGAGATGGACTCGCTCCATGCTTGGGAAATCGAAAGTCAGGTCAAGACGGTCCTGTCCAAGCTTGGTCTGACTAATCTGTCACTTAAGGTTGGTCAGTTATCAGGAGGCCTTCGTCGCCGAGTTCAGCTGGCCCAGGTTCTCTTAGGTGATGCCGATTTGCTCTTGCTGGATGAGCCGACCAACCACCTAGATATTGATACCATCGAATGGCTGACCCATTTCTTGAAAAATTCCAAGAAAACTGTGCTTTTCATCACCCACGACCGCTATTTCTTGGATAATATTTCAACTCGGATTTTTGAATTGGATGGCGGTCGTTTGATCGAATATCAAGGAAATTATCAAGACTATGTTCGTCTCAAGGCAGAGCAGGATGAGCGGGATGAGGCCTTGCTTCATAAGAAACAGCAACTGTACAAGCAGGAGTTGTCCTGGATGCGGCGGCAGCCTCAGGCTCGGGCAACCAAGCAACAGGCTCGTATCAATCGTTTCCATGAGCTCAAGGACGATTTGGCTGGTCAGACGACTGACGGCAATCTAGAAATGAACTTTGAAACTAGCCGTATCGGTAAGAAAGTCATCGAGTTTCAAAATGTGGACTTTGCTTATGATCAGAAGCCAATTCTCTCTCAGTTCAGTTTTTTGATCCAGAACAAGGACCGTATTGGAATCGTCGGAGATAACGGTGTCGGCAAGTCGACCTTGCTCAATCTAATTGCCGGTAAACTTCAGCCTCAGGCTGGTCAGCTCATTATTGGAGAGACAGTCCGAGTGGCCTATTTCTCTCAGCAGATTGAGGGCTTGGATGAGTCTAAGCGGGTCATAAATTACCTGCAAGAAGTGGCTGAGGAGGTCAAGATTGGCAGCGGAACGACTTCCATTGCAGAACTCTTGGAGCAGTTTCTTTTTCCTCGTTCAACTCATGGGACTTTAATCGAAAAGCTTTCTGGCGGAGAGAAAAAGCGCCTTTATCTACTTAAGCTTCTCTTGGAAAAGCCCAATGTCTTGCTTCTTGATGAGCCAACCAATGATTTGGATATTGCGACTCTGACGGTATTGGAGAATTTTCTGCAAGGCTTTGCAGGTCCAGTTATTACAGTCAGCCACGACCGTTATTTCCTGGACAAGGTAGCCAGCAAGATTTTGGCTTTTGAAGATGGGGGCATTAGAGAATTTTTCGGTAATTACACGGATTACCTGGATGAAAAAGCCTTTGTAGCAGAAAGCTCTGCTATTTCCCAAAAGACTGAAAAGGAAAAATCGGCCAAAGTGCGCGAGGAGAAAAAGCGTATGACCTACTTTGAAAAGCAGGAGTGGGAGTCTATTGAGGACGATATAGTGGCGCTTGAGGAGCGGATTTCTGAGATTGAAGCGGCCATGCAGGAGAATGGCTCGGACTTTGCTCGCCTGTCTCAATTCCAGCAAGAACTGGATGAGCAGAACGAAAAATTGCTTGAAAAATACGAGCGCTATGAATACCTGAGTGGGTTAGACGGATGAAGGAAGTAGTGTTTAGGCAGAAATCTAAACGGAGGCATCTATGAAACTAAGATTGGAAAATACTGACTCAAAGAAAACACAGGAACTGGGAAATTTAATCAGATCCTACAATCAATCTAAGAGAGAACCATCCAAAAGCGAACCTCTTAACATCTATGTAGAAGATGAACAAGGAAATCTGCTGGCTGGTATGGTGGCCGAAACTTTTGGTAATTGGCTGGAGATTGAGTATTTGTATGTGAGCGAGGAATTAAGAGGGCAAGGTATAGGCTCAGAAATACTATGCAAGGCGGAACAAGAAGCCAGAGAAAGGAAATGTAAATATTCATTTGTAGATACGTATCAGTTTCAAGCGCCGGATTTTTATAAAAAGCACGGCTATACAGAAGTGTTCGCACTGAAAGGCTATCCTTATACTGGTGAAAGATATTATTATACAAAAGAGTTGTAAGTTTACTTTGGGAATAAAGAAGGATTAGATCTTTACTTTTCTTCATGCAAACCTTTTCCTTACTGAAAAAATCTGATATAATGATGATAAATAAAACACAGAGGAGAACATCATGTCGAAAAAAATAATTGGAATTGACCTTGGTGGAACATCTATTAAGTTTGCTATTTTGACTTCAGAGGGCGAAATCCAAGAAAAATGGTCCATTAAAACTAATGTTTTGGACGAAGGTAGCCATATCGTAGATGATATGATTGAGTCAATCCTGCACCGTTTGGACTTACTTCAGCTTTCAGCAGAGGATTTTATCGGGATTGGTATGGGCTCGCCAGGAGTAGTTGACCGTGAGAAAGGGACTGTTATCGGTGCTTACAATCTCAATTGGAAGACCCTGCAGCCGGTCAAGGATAAGATTGAAAAAGCGACTGGGATTCCTTTCTATATTGACAACGACGCTAATGTTGCTGCTTTGGGTGAGCGTTGGATGGGTGCTGGAGAAAACCAGCCTGATGTAGTCTTTATGACACTGGGTACAGGTGTTGGCGGAGGAATTGTTGCCGAAGGCAAGCTCTTGCACGGACTTGCTGGAGCAGCAGGAGAGTTGGGTCACATCACTGTTGACTTTGATCAGCCGATTCAATGTACCTGTGGCAAGAAGGGCTGCTTGGAGACGGTTGCATCTGCGACTGGTATTGTCAATCTGACTCGTCGCTATGCTGATGAGTATGCTGGTGATGCCGAGTTGAAAAAGCTGATTGACAATGGTGAAGATGTTAATGCAAAGATTGTCTTTGACTTAGCGAAAGAAGGCGATGAGCTAGCTTTGATTGTCTATCGCAATTTCGCTCGCTACCTAGGAATTGCCTGTGCCAATATCGGCTCTATCCTAAATCCATCTACAATTGTTATCGGTGGTGGTGTGTCGGCTGCGGGTGAATTCTTACTTGATGGCGTGCGCAAGGTTTATGAAGAGAATAGCTTCCCGCAGGTTCGTACTTCAACCAAGTTGGCCTTGGCTACTCTTGGAAATGATGCCGGTGTTATCGGGGCAGCTTCATTGGTTTTACAATAATTCAACAAGTATGCTTCATTTGTTCTCCTGCAGAAAGGTCTGTAGGAGAATTTTTATGGAAAATTTGCTATACTAGAAAAAGCTCACTGAACGAAGGAGAAATCATGACGCTAGCAGATACGATTTTCAAAGAGAATATTAAAAAAATTCTGGAGCAGGGTGTTTTTTCTGAAAATGCCCGTCCGCGCTACAAGGATGGAAATGTAGCTAACTCTAAATATATCACCGGTTCTTTTGCGGAATACGATTTGAGCAAGGGAGAGTTCCCAATTACGACTCTGCGCCCTATTGCCATCAAGTCTGCCATTAAGGAAGTCCTTTGGATCTATCAAGACCAGTCTAATAGCTTGGAATTGCTCAACGACAAGTATAATGTTCACTATTGGAATGACTGGGAAGTTGGCGATACGGGTACTATCGGGCAGCGCTACGGAGCTGTTGTCAAGAAGCATGATATTATCCATAAAATTCTCCAACAATTGGAAGCCAATCCTTGGAACCGTCGCAATATCATCTCTCTCTGGGATTATGAAGCTTTTGAAGAAACAGATGGCTTGCTTCCATGCGCTTTTCAAACCATGTTTGATGTTAGGCGTGTAGATGGAGACATTTATCTGGATGCGACTCTGACTCAGCGTTCAAATGATATGTTAGTTGCTCACCACATCAATGCTATGCAGTATGTGGCTCTGCAGATGATGATTGCCAAGCATTTCGGCTGGAAGGTCGGTAAGTTCTTTTACTTTATCAATAACTTGCATATCTATGATAATCAGTTCGAGCAGGCGGAGGAGCTATTGCGTCGGGAATCTAGCGACTGTCAGCCACAGCTCGTTTTAAATGTGCCGGATGGGACCAATTTCTTTGATATCAAAGCAGAAGATTTTGAGTTATTAGACTATAATCCCGTTAAACCTCAGCTGAAGTTCGATTTGGCTATTTAACGATTTTGATAAGTGTATGCGAAAACGGCCAACCTCTGCAAAAGTTCTGCTTGAATCATACTTTAAACATGCCTTTTTACAGCAAATTTGATAGAATAGAGTTACTAATACAAAGGATAAAAGGATGACAAAGAAGATTATTGCCATTTGGGCTCAGGCAGAGGATGGTCTGATTGGAAAAGACAAGGTCATGCCCTGGCATCTCCCAGCAGAATTGCAGCATTTTAAGGCAACGACGACTGGACATGCTATTTTAATGGGGCGTGTGACCTTTGATGGTCTGCAGCGTCGCGTTTTGCTAAATCGAATCAGTTTGATTTTGAGCAAGGACAAGAACTATCAAGTTGACAATGAGAATGTCTTGCTGTTCAACAATGTGGAAGATGTCTTGGAGTGGTACCACAAGCAGGACAGAAACTTGTATATTATCGGCGGAGCGCAAATTATCAGGGCTTTTGAGCCGTATTTGGAAGAATTGATTCAGACTCAGATTGCTGCTAAGCTGGAAGGAGATACCTATTTCCCTGAGACATTTGACTGGGCTCCTTATCAGGAAGTTAGCAGTGAATTTCATGTCAAAGATGAAAAGAATCCTTATGATTTCACTATAAAAAGATACCAAAGGAAGGACTCGTAAGAATGGAACGTAGTATTTTTGGTTTTTTTACGGCCTTTTTATGTGTCATTTGTCTTATTTGTGCGGTTCAAACCTTTCGGAAAAAGCGGTTTGGACTGGCAGCTTTATTTTTGCTGAATGCTTTTACAAACTTGGTAAATTCCATTCATGCTTTTTATATGACACTTTTTTAACATGTACGAAAGAAAATAAATAGATTTAGAATTTTAGAATTGGAGTAAACAATGCCTACAAGTCGTAATGATGATATGATGGTTTTTTGTTCTTTCTGTGGGAAGAATCAAGATGAGGTGCAGAAGATTATCGCTGGTAACAATGCTTTTATCTGTAATGAATGTGTGGAGCTTGCGCAGGAAATCATCCGTGAAGAGCTAGCTGAAGAAGTGCTGGCAGATCTGTCTGAGGTACCAAAACCTCAGGAGCTGCTTAATATCTTGAACCACTATGTTATCGGGCAAGACCGAGCTAAGCGTGCCTTAGCCGTAGCGGTCTATAATCACTACAAGCGTATTAACTACCACGACAGCCGTGAAGAAGAAGATGTGGAACTGCAAAAGTCAAATATTTTGATGATCGGTCCGACCGGGTCAGGTAAGACCTTCCTGGCGCAGACTCTTGCTCGCAGTCTCAATGTGCCTTTTGCCATTGCTGACGCAACTGCTCTGACTGAAGCAGGTTATGTCGGTGAAGATGTTGAAAATATTCTCCTCAAGCTTTTGCAGGCAGCTGACTTTAATATTGAGCGTGCAGAACGTGGCATTATCTATGTCGATGAGATTGACAAGATTGCCAAGAAAGGTGAGAACGTCTCAATTACTCGTGATGTTTCGGGTGAAGGAGTTCAGCAAGCTCTGTTGAAGATTATAGAAGGAACAGTAGCTAGTGTACCGCCGCAGGGTGGACGCAAGCACCCGCAGCAGGAAATGATTCAGGTTGATACCAAGAATATTCTCTTCATTGTTGGCGGTGCTTTTGATGGTATTGAAGAAATCGTAAAACAGCGCCTGGGTGAGAAAATCATTGGTTTCGGTCAGAATAACCGAGCGATTGACGAAGATGGGTCCTATATGCAGGAGATTATTTCAGAAGACGTTCAGAAGTTTGGTATTATCCCTGAGTTAATTGGACGTTTGCCTGTCTTTGCCGCACTGGAGCAGTTGACTGTTGATGATTTGGTTCGGATTTTGAAAGAGCCGAGAAATGCCCTTATCAAGCAGTATCAAGCACTTCTATCCTACGATGATGTGAAGCTTGAATTTGACGAAGAAGCTCTGCAGGAAATTGCCAATAAAGCGATTGAGCGTAAAACTGGTGCGCGCGGTCTTCGCTCTATCATTGAAGAAACTATGATGGATGTCATGTTTGAGGTTCCGAGTCAGGAAAATGTTAAACTTGTCCGCATTACCAAAGAAGCAGTAGATAGAACAGATAAGCCTATTCTAGAAACTGCCTAACGAGGTGCTTATGGAAATCAATACACACAATGCTGAGATTTTGCTGAGTGCGGCCAATAAATCGCACTACCCTCAAGATGATATTCCAGAGATTGCCTTAGCTGGCCGATCAAACGTCGGAAAGTCCAGTTTCATCAATACACTTCTCAATCGCAAAAATTTAGCGCGAACTTCAGGAAAACCTGGAAAAACTCAGCTGCTAAACTTTTTCAACATTGATGACAAGCTGCGTTTTGTAGATGTGCCAGGTTATGGCTATGCCCGTGTTTCCAAAAAAGAGCGTGAAAAATGGGGCCGGATGATTGAGGAGTATCTGACCAGTCGTGAAAATCTCAGAGCGGTTGTCAGCCTTGTTGATCTTCGGCATGATCCTAGTGCAGATGATGTGCAAATGTATGAATTTCTGAAATATTATGACATTCCAGTCATTCTAGTAGCGACCAAAGCTGATAAAATCCCTCGCGGAAAATGGAATAAGCACGAGTCAGCTATTAAGAAAAAGCTGGACTTTGACAAAAATGATGATTTCATTCTTTTTTCCTCAGTCACCAAGGATGGCTTAGATGCTGCTTGGGATGCGATTTTGTCAAAAATTTAATAATACGAATTAAATCCAACTCGTTTTCGAGTTGGATTTTTTGAAATAAAACGAAAAATGTCATATACTTGTAAATTATCAATAGTGTTTTTTTAATCTTTAGTATGTTACAATGGTATTATTAACATCTTATTCAGGAGAAGTGCTGTGAAAAAGAGAATTTCAAAAAAAGGTAAGAGAATCCTTTCAGCTTTATTCATCATAACAACAACGATTGCTGTTGGTTTTGTCTTGGCCAAGCATATTAATCCTGCTAGTGCCAATAATAGCGACCAGCAGCCTATGAATCAAACAGACTATTTCATCTCACAAATCGGTGAGCCAGCTCGTCAGTTGGGACAGGATAATGATCTTTATGCTTCTGTTATGATTGCACAGGCTATTTTAGAAAGTGGCTCAGGGCAGTCTGGTCTGTCTGGTGAACCTCATTATAACCTTTTCGGTATCAAAGGTCACTATGATGGTCAGTCTGCTAATATGGAGACTTGGGAAGATGATGGAGAGGGAAATGCTTATACTATCAACGACAGTTTCCGTTCATATCCTAGCTATGTAGAGTCTCTGCAAGACTATGTTACAGTTCTCAAACAGGGGCATTTTGCAGGTGCATGGAAGAGTAATGCGCCAACCTATCAGGATGCAACAGCTGCCCTGACTGGTGTCTATGCGACAGATACTAGTTACAATACTAAATTGAATTATATTATTGAAAAATACGATTTGACTCGCTTTGATTCACCACTCTATGAGTCTGGTGCTGGCTATATCGTTTACAATCCCTATCGTCAGCAATACACTACTCAGGATATCTTGGATGTCGATACCGCCTGGGCGAATAGATTTTAATGAAGACAACAAAAAAGAGGGAGACCTCTTTTTTATGTCTCCTTGCCGGTCTCTCTAGTTTCGAATTTTCGTATTTGCTAGTGTTGATCCTGCTCACTTAAGTAGATTTTAGGAGTATTCCATGGGAAAATTTAAAGATTTGCTTGACAAGCGAGAAATTATTTTTTTAGATGGTGCCTTGGGTACAGAGTTGGAAAGCCGGGGTTATGATGTATCTGGTAAGCTTTGGTCCGCTCAATACCTATTAGACCAGCCTCAGATTATTCAAGATGTGCATGAAAGCTATGTGAGAGCTGGCAGTGACATCATCACTACGTCCAGTTATCAGGCCAGCATTCCAGCATTTATAGAGGCAGGACTGACTCCTGAAAAGGCTTGTGATCTTTTAAAAGAGACAGTCTTCTTAGCACAAAAGGCAATCGAAAATATCTGGCAAACGCTATCTCCGGAAGAGCAAAAGCAGCGGCCCTATCCTCTGGTTGCAGGCTCGGTAGGGCCTTATGCTGCCTATTTAGCTGATGGTTCGGAGTATACGGGAGACTACCAGCTGAGTGAGGAAGAATTTCGGGGGTTTCACCGTCCGCGTATTCAAGCTTTGTTAGAAGCAGGTTGTGATTTATTGGCTATTGAAACCATTCCAAATGGAGCAGAAGCGGCAGCAATCCTCCGACTTTTAGCTGAGGAATTTCCGCAGGCTGAGGCTTATTTGTCCTTTGTCGCCCAGTCGGAGAATGCTATATCAGATGGCACTAAGATTGAGGAATTAGGAAACTTGGCTCAAGAAAGTCCACAAGTCTTGGCAGTTGGTTTTAACTGTACAGCTCCACATTTAATTGCTCCATTATTAGATGGGCTTGGAAAAGTGTGCAACAAAACTTTTCTGACCTATCCAAACTCTGGCGAAACTTATAATGGCTTGACCAAGACATGGCATGATGATCCAAAGCAGGAGCGGAGCTTGCTGGAAAATAGTAAACTTTGGCAAGAGCAAGGAGTGCGGCTTTTTGGTGGTTGCTGCCGAACACGGCCAGAAGATATTGCTCAGTTAGCAAAAGGATTAAAGGGTTGAAAATAAATTTTCAATCCTTTTTTAGAAAATTTAAAAAGGTTCTCGAAAACGCTATCAAAAGCAAGAACTTTGTGATATACTATACATAGTTTAAATTAATAGGAGAATTTTTCATGCCTGAATCGACATTTATCCCTAAAATTGAAGCAGCTTGCCGCAAGAAAGAAGCTTTGTTTGATACAAGCAAGGCCAAGTACGCTGTTCGTTCCATCTTTGCTGGAGCTTTCCTAACCTTTAGTACTGGGGCTGGGGCTATTGCGGCAGATTTGACGAATAAGATTGTTCCAGGAACTGGGCGTTTTCTCTTTCCTTTCATTTTTGCTTGGGGATTGGCTTACATTGTCTTTCTAAATGCAGAGTTGGTGACTTCCAATATGATGTTTCTAACTGCTGGTACTTTTTTGAAGAAGATTGACTGGAAAAAAGCCTTGATGATTTTGCTTTATTGTACCTTTTTCAATCTGATTGGCGCTTTGATTGCCGGCTGGCTCTTTGCTAACTCGGCTGCTTATGCAGGACTTAGCAAAGATAGTTTCATTTCTGGTGTTGTGCAGATGAAGCTTGCCCGATCTAATGAGCTGGTTCTGCTCGAGGGAGTGTTAGCCAATATCTTTGTTAATATCGCTATTCTTTCCTTCGTTTTAGTCAAGGATAGTACAGCTAAGCTCTTCTTGGTTATATCAGCCATTTATATGTTTGTATTCCTAACTAACGAACACTTGGCAGCCAACTTTGCTTCCTTCGCTATCGTGAAATTCAGCTCAGCAGCAGCGGAAGTGCAAAATTTTGGTATTGGAAATATCCTACGACACTGGGGCGTAACCTTTATCGGCAACCTCATTGGTGGTGGCCTACTCATAGGTTTGCCATACGCTTGGTTTAATAAAAAGGAAAAAGATTACGTGGATTGATGCAGTGTAATTTCAATACAATTCAATAAAATAAAAAAGATTGTATAAAAAGCTTGCAATCTTTTTTTTCTTTTGCTATAATTATCAATGGTTTGAAAAAACTGCTTAAGACAGTAGGGGAGCTAGACTCATAAAGATCCTACCGAGGACAAAACGTATCATGTAAAAAGAAGCGTATTGTACTTTCGTGTCTAGGTTTGGGCGCGTTTTTCTTTTGGAAAATTCCCCAAGCAAAATAATTACGGAGGTGAAACACTAAATGAGTGAAGCTATTATTGCTAAAAAAGCGGAACTGGTTGACGCAGTTGCTGAGAAAATGAAAGCTGCTGCATCTATCGTCGTTGTTGACGCTCGTGGTTTAACTGTTGAGCAAGATACCGTTCTTCGTCGTGAGCTTCGTGGAAGCGAAGTTGAGTATAAAGTTATCAAAAACTCAATCTTGCGTCGTGCAGCTGAAAAAGCTGGGCTTGAAGACTTGGCATCTGTTTTTGTTGGACCATCTGCAGTAGCATTTTCTAACGAAGATGTTGTTGCTCCAGCGAAAATCTTGAACGACTTTGCTAAGAACGCTGATGCACTTGAAATCAAAGGTGGTGCAATTGAAGGCGCTGTCGCATCAAAAGAAGAGATTCTTGCACTTGCAACTCTTCCAAACC